>Ga0209863_10000431_pt1 | contig 21583 bp, 25 predicted proteins | sample OrgsoiDNA2013046_FD_185796 | JGI IMG/M metagenome (GOLD analysis project Ga0209863, IMG submission 185796) | Permafrost soil microbial communities from the Arctic, to analyse light accelerated degradation of dissolved organic matter (DOM) -... | ecosystem: Environmental > Terrestrial > Soil >...
TTTTATACAAAGTGCCATGAGGGATTTAAGATCGCTCAAAATAAAATAGTTGAAGAGGTAAAATATTATCAGGCGCTTTATAGGGCAAAAACCGCCTCTGTTAAAGAAAGTAGGCGAAAAAGGGATAAGGGAATGGAAAAATCCATTGGAAACGAGATTAAAATAATAAATCAACGTCTTCATACACTATCTCATATGGCAGACGGGATTGCTTGGCAGATTTTAGGAGGTCAAATTCATATCGCAAGACAATTTCATATCGGAGAGGATTCGTCGAAGTTTTTAGATTCTTCCAATATTGAATCTGCAAAAAAGGTTGCGGATCAAATCAATGAGAATCCAATGGATTTTGCTTTGATTTCTGACTTAACTGGATTTATACAGATTGGAGATCTTTTAGTCAGGCGAAATAAATCGCTTCAGATATTAGAATTGAAGGAAGGCAAAATGAATGAGGTTGTTTCAGAATTTTTAGATGATCTTGAAAAAACTGGCCGGGAATTGGATGCTGATTCGCTTAAAGAGACTTTTGATGAAAAAACAATTAAGCAAATTAAAAGAGTTCGGCGGCAGGTTGTCCGCGGTCAACAAGCGACGGAAATAATGAGAACGGATAAAGGAATTGATCCCGCTTCAGGCGCACACATGTCCATTGGAACACCGACCATTCCGACCGAGTTTTATCATAAGGAATTAGAACAGCTTCAGGAACAGCTAAAATCAAATACTTGGTCTTATACAGTGATTGATGCGTGTTTACATATTGGAATGTATCGAGATGCCGCTATTTCTGGGGCAGGATTCATTATCAAGGAAATATTGAAACACCAAACGCCAAATTTCATTATCGTCGATTGGCTTTCTATTACACAAAATCTGTCGGAACCTATTTTCGCAAAGCCCTTTCATCCGGATTTTATAGTCGATGTATTGACTGGTCGGGTAAAGATTATTATGGGTATTAACATGGATATTTTAATTGAATTATTTGATTCGTTAGGGTTAAAAGCCAGATGGCTTTCTGAAAAGGAAACTCAAAAGATGAAACAAAAGATTAAGGGCAAAGGAATGGTTATTGTTAATAAGCGGGGAATAGGGTTTACTTTACCAGGAGAACCCGAATCTGTTATGATTGGAGGAATGTTATCGAAATTCCTTTATGACAACATTAAACCAAGTAATCTTGCCTTATCATATCTGTCGATGACTAAACCTGGGTAAAAAAAAATTAATTAGACTATTTATTTCCAGGATAAATCAAAATTCATAAATCAATTTCTTACTCTCATAAGAGATTTCCTAAAATCATAACGCATCTTCGGGGTACAATAACCAACACCCATGCATTACGGAATTGTCGCCATTGGATCGAGAGGGGATGTGCAGCCCTATATCGCGCTGGCCCTTGGTCTGATGGAACGCGGACACGAGGCGACCCTCATGGCCCACGAAAATTTCAGGGACTTTGTGGAAGGGTATGGGGTGGACTTTGTTCCGATAAAGGGTCACGTGGAAGAATTGTTGCAATCAGCGGAGGGCATGAAAATGCTCAGGACCGGATCACTGGCTGCCTTTACGCGTTATTTGCAAAAAGTAAATAAAATAACGACGGACTCACTGATACGGGATACCATGGGCGAATTCGAAAAAGTGGATGTTCTCGTGGCCAGCCTTCTCGCGATGCCCTGGGTCGAAGCCATTGCCGAAAAATTGGAGAAGAGGTGGGCGATTGTCCAGCTCAACCTGCCGGCGATTAAGACCAGAGCCTTCCCGCTGGTATTCCTGGACTTTTTTAATTTCCCCGCATACAATGAATTTACCTACCGGCTTTTTGAAAGGATTTACTGGAGAGTAAATAAAAATAATATGAACAGATTCCGCCGTTCACTGGGTCTCCCGGTTTTAAAAATATCGATCCTGGAAAAAATTGCACACGAAAAAATCCTGAACCTTCATTGTTTCAGCCCGGCACTGCTCGCGCGCCCGGATGACTGGGCCCCACAAAATCAAATAACCGGATTTCTCTTTCTTCCTCGAACCACCCACGACAAAACTCCGGATGATTTAATTCCCTGGCTCGATGCCGGCGAAAAACCAATCTATATCGGCTTCGGCAGCATACCGATTCCGGATTCGCAATTATTCACTAAAATCATAACAGAGCTACTCGGGACAACAAGCCATCGTTTTATTTTCTGCCGGGGCTGGTCGCTACCAATGAATTTACCAAAACATACGAATTTGTTTCAGGTGAAAACGATCGACCATCAATGGCTGTTTCCCCGCTGCAAATCGGCGATCATTCATGGTGGAGTGGGCACCACGGCCGCGGTCCTCAGAGCGAAAATACCCTTGGTCATTGTTTCAATAATTGCGGACCAGCCCTGGTGGGGAAAAATTATCGAAAGCAAAAAACTGGGTGTGCATATTCCGTTTAAAAAATTAACGACGCAAAAACTGCTCGGGGCAATTGAAAAAATACAAACGCCAAATTTCCAATATAATGCGTTCGAAACAGGCAAGCGCATAAACCAGGAAAACGGCCTTAAACAAACCATCGATGCGCTCGAAATTTACCTGTTGTAATAACAGATAATGTCAAAATTACGCCTCCGGGCTCTCAAAAAATCTTCCAAAAAAACCATCTGCAGGGGTACATTTCCTTCTCGGACGGCATCTGTATTGAAAGCACCTTAAATGGTGGTTGAATTCATGACGCCGGACTATCCAACCAAGCCTTTTTATGATAAGAGGGACATTTATGTCCTGCTGGTCCAGACCCTGGCTGCAAACATGCTTTGAGCATTCCATACAAATTTTTGGTTTCGCAATATAGTATAGCAATTTGTCTATTCGGAGTTTGTTTTCACTTACTCCTTTTTTAAATTTTTTGATGAGGTTCTTAAGAACCTTATTAATTCCGAGCAAGTAGTTTTTGAAGTCCCAGGGAGAGTTTTCACTCACCCTGTTTTTTTGAAAAATCGATTAGAAAGATAAAATATATTGAAGTTCTCATGTGACGTAGCTAAAAGCGTCAGCTTAAGGGGTTTGTTTCTACAGACCCTTCAGTTTTTTATTAAAAATATATGATGTCGCCTTGCGCTTTCATACTCAAAATATCTATGCCCTTGCAGACGCTGAAGGGTATCGTCGATTTCCTGTTAAATCGAGGCGTTAAATTAAAATCTGTGAACCTGCATTGCATGAACGACCTCGAAGGGATTCTCATCATTCACTGCATCATGGAAAAAGACAAGGTAAGATACACGGGCCAGTTACTTGAAAAATTGAAGGGTATCACCGATGTCGAAATCCTGCAGGCCCGTGTATCAAATCTGATAAAGGAGCAATGATTTACCGCTTATGCAAAAGGAAATATTACAGGAGATCCGGGATCTCAGACTGATGCTGAGTAAAATCATGGGCCTGGAAAATGAAACCCCGGACAAAAAATATTCAGAAGAATCTGTCGTCAATGCCCAAAAGCTGTATTTAAAAATGTCGATCGAACGCGGCGACTGGGTTAAGGATACTGAAATCTGCCGCTACATCAAATCGCTGCCCTGGAACCCGGGTACATTTATCCGGAAAGAATTTGAATTCACGAACTGGATCAAACGAGGACATGAATACCTATATGCGAAGAAGGACCTGATTGCGCTGGGAGTGGAGCTGGCCGCCAGGAACATAGACTGCAAGCGGTATAAAGAATTTCTGGATGAAAAAGCCGCATTTGATAAAAGAATGGCGGTCCTGGAAGAAGCGAAGACAAAAAAAATTCCGACATGGAAAATTCAAAAAGGCCTGAAGAATGTAACGACCACTGAAATCCCCAAACCGGATCAGGAAAAAGTACGTGCGCACCTGGCCGAACTAAAACAGGGATTCAAAACGAACAAATATGCACTTTATATCGACATCTACAAAGGCACACACGCGAAAATGAAGCGCGTGTACCACTATGAGAAATACCTGGAACCGGGGATAAAGCGCGGCTGCACCAAATGGATCGACGATTTCAACTACGCCAACCACGCGCTCGAACTCATCACAGGCAAAAAAGAGAAATTTAAAGTAGAAAATAATGCAGAGGGAATACAACTATAACCAAAAAAATCTGACGGATCTGCCGGTAGGCTCCATCATCCTGCATGCGATTACGCCGGACGAATTTTACGACCGGATCAGAAAAATTATTAAGGAGCAAATGCAGCAGGACCAGCTATTGACAAAGGAAGGCGCACTCAAAATGATTGGCGTGAGTAACGCGACCTTTATGAAGGCCATCCAGAATGGCGTCATTAAACCCCAACTGGTAAAGGGCCGCACACGCGCCATGTACCTGGAATCCGAAGTGCTGAAGATCGAGAAGAAGAAAAAATTGGATCAATGAATGTCAGAAATGCCCAGTGTGGTCTTTTGATTGTTGAGCCAGTCCAGATCTTTTTTTAATTCGATGGTGAGTTGGGGGTCATAGCCGGGTTTACCGGCCAGATCGAGTTGCCGTTGATAGGACGCTTCAATGGCGCGTTTGCGGGCTTCAATAACGGAGGGATCCATGGGGAACGACATGACTGCAATATGCGTTTTTTTTACGGTGCCGGAAAGGGTGTTTTTCCCCTTTTTTTAATTCATTCCGGAATTAGTTTTGGGAAAAACAAGCTCATGCAAAATCGTCATTACCCCCTGTTGCTGGTGATCGTGTATAAGGCATCGACTGACACCCGGCTCATTCTTTCTGAGGAAGAATATTTTGAATTTGTCCGGAATCTGAATGCAGACGTGATCGCGTTTTACGAGGCGGCCGCCTTTGAAAACCTGTTCAGGGAAAAATAAAAACAAGTGGCGCAACGCATATGGAATCAATCACTTTGACCCGGGAGGAACTGTACAATTTAGTATGGACCGAATCGATGCTCGCCCTGTCGAAAAAATATGATATCTCGGACGTGGGGCTGCGCAAAATGTGCAAACGGAATGATATCCCGATACCGCGGGGCGGTCACTGGACGAAAGTCAAATTCGGTAAAAAATCTCCACGACTCAAACTTCCCGCGGCGACGGCCTCTAAAGAAAAAATCAGGCTGCAAATTCGCGTTGAAAAATCAGAGGCCGAAAAGGCCGCGAACCAAATTAAAGACGATCCGACATTTCATATCGCGATTCCGGATCACCTGACAAAACCGGACAAACTTGTTATTGCCGCCAAAGAACAACTGAGCAGCAAAGACCGATATGATCGCTATGATAGTTTTCGCACCAGCGACGGTGATACGCTGGACATCCGGGCATCGGATAATTTCATTCCGAGATGCCTGCGGTTGATGGATACCGTTATCAAGACATTAAAAGGAAGGGGCCACGAGGTAAAGATCGAGAACTCCAGTTACCGGCCGGGCACCTATGTTTACTTCGGAGAAGAGAAGGTCCAGATCTGTCTGCGCGAACGCATGAAGCGTGTGACGACAAACGATGGGCATTACAACAGATACGACATGGTGCCCAGCAGAGTTCTGTTCTTTCGGGTGGACGGCGAGAACGCGCAGGAATTTAAAGATGGTGCCCGTACACTGGAAGAATTATTCCCGGACATCATTCTGAAAATTGAACTGGAGGGCCGAAAACTAATTGAGCGCAAAATAGAACTGAAAAAACAATGGGCCATTCAGGAGAATAAAAGAAAGGTCGAAGAAGAGCTTGAAGAACGCAGGCAAAAAGAGGTCAAGGACTTGATCAAGCTGCTGATCAAATTCAACCGCTGGCAGCAAACCCAGCAACTACGTGAATACCTGGATGAACTCGAAAAGAAAACCATCCTGGATAATAAACATTCCGAAGATTTCAGCGTATGGCTGAAAAGAGCTAGGGAAAAAGCCGACTGGCTCGATCCCATGATCGAACGCAAGGATGAATGGCTGGACGCCTTCGACCGCGAAAAAGTCATCGCCAAGGCAAACCAAAGAGATTAATAGGCTGAATTTTAGACCATTGTGTCGATTATGTCAACTAACTTGTTATAATCGTAAACCTACGATACAAATCGAGTGGTCCTGCGCGATCGGAAGTGTCTAAACACAACTACATTTGATATATCCAATCCGAATAAAATAACAGACCCAAGTCCGAAAGAAACCGATCCAATCCTTACGAAAGACGTTCCAAGATCCTACAATGAAAAACCGCTGAGTAAATCTGGCGGTTTTTTCTTTTCAGTCCCCATCCCGCAATCCCAGCAATTTCTCCAGATGCCGTATCCGATTATAAATGACCGGATAATTGCTTTCTTTAATCGTCTGATAAGTGTTCACGGGCATTTCGGCATTTACTGTCAATCGACATAAAAAATTCAATAAGTCCGGGCCGTATCCAAGAGAGTAAGCAAATTCATCATGTTGGTATTTCCGATGTCGATTGATCGCCCGCCAGCAAAATAAAATCAAGTGATGAAACCTTGGATAAATGATCAGGTAGATCGGGATAATAACGATTGGCCACAAATTGAAAAGCCCGGATCCGATATACCTCATCGTAAACAAAACGATCCCGATCATTGATAATAAAAAGACAAATCGTAAGCAAAGACGATGTATCCGTTCAGAAAATCCGACGGCGGTGTTAAAGGCCATTCCGACTTTCCGATCCGAACTCTTCAGATGGCCCATTTCGTGAGCTATCATGCCTCTTAACTCATCGGGCAGGAATAATTGAATCATGGATTTAGAGATCACGATGGTGCGCATTCCGATCGAATAGGCATCAATTGCATCTTCTTCGATGATCAGCAGTCTGAGGGGTCTCGGAAACCGGCTTCTCTGCTGAACTTCCATCATGAGTGGTTGCATTTTACTTTCCTCCTCCAAGATTGGTTTTCGTATTTTTCCGTGCCTGAAAATAGAATACTCGGTTAAATAAGGACCCGACCAGACACAAAATAAAACCCAACCCGAAATCATCACGACATTGTTTGCCGGTCCAATCGGAAAACCAAAAACAGTGAGTGCAAACAGGAAGAATGCGGAACTCAGACTTGAATAAACTAGGAATACGAAAATCCTGCAATGTTTGCTGTTCATTTTTCAATGATGCTAAAGTCAAAAATCTTGTACCTGGTCCCGGAATACCGATCTGGCGATCTATAAATGAATCCAAATTCTCCGGGAAGCAAAGAATGGGCAGGGCTGATTTCATAAAAACCATTTTCTAGTTTCCTGATACTGAAATCGACTTTCAGGCTATCATTGATGATAATCGACCCCACGCCATTCGTTGGTTTTTCAAAAATCATTTGCCTTGACGTGCCAGTTACGCGGAGCCTGACCAGGAAAAATTCGTCGGGGCTTTCCGATACGAAAAGAAAAACTGGTTTTCTAATTTCGCTTCGTATACTGGCGTGCGCACTATCGATACTGACCTTCGTGCTGAAATGAATAAAAGAGCCAAAAGTCTTCAGCATTCCACCACCGAATCCTTTTGATGGTTTGCTGGTCAGGTACCCAGGTTCAAATGGAATGGTTTTCTCAACTGATTTATAATAGACGCCGGAAGATAAAGAGTAAATCGAATCCCTGGCCGGTGCGACAACAGCGGTATTCACCTTCGAGATCATTGCCATCATTATTTCGTCACTCAATCCCGATTTCTTAAGCTGCAAAATCCCTTCAGGCGATAAATCAAATCCTACTTTTGATTTGCTGATCATGGCTTTTATAACTGCTGGACTTATGCCGAAGGCGAACATATGAATAACATCATTATTGGTGAGGGGACTCTGTGCATTCGCAAGAGTCGCGAGCAGACAGGCGGCTAAAACGAGAGGTCGCATAAAATTGATTATTGCGTGATGTCTTTTAATTTTTTTGCCCTGGAATTTTTACTGGTCAATACACTTTCGATATCATCGCCGAGCTTAGTTTCCTCCGGCTTTACCCATTGAGCCGTCTCAATCTCTTGAACGGTGATGGTGCGCTCCCGCGGATTGGCCTGGATATAAACCTTCCGGTGGGTTCCGTCCTGCTTGATAAATGCGGTCTGCAGATTGCCTTTCTCCAGTGACCGAATCAGCATAGCCCGATCCCAGTTGGCGGTCGGCGTGTCGATCATCAGAGAATCAATCAGCGCTGACAAATCGAAACCGTAACTCTCCGGGTAGAGGCGGGGTTTAAAACCATTGTCCTCCCGGATGGCGAGATCCAAGTCAATCCATTCATTGTAAGTCTGCCCGTTCTTAGCGGTGCGCAGTTTGAAAACGGCGCGGCCATTGAGCAGGTTGAAGCCCTCTTTGACGGTTATGCCACGGCCTTTAAAAACATAAAAGCAGTGCTTCCGGCCGCTAACGGATAAAACGTATCGGGAAAAAAAGAAATAACCTTCGGGACTCAGGCGATGGAAATGAAGAACGGCTTCGACGGGTTCCTGCTGGACCGAAGCCCGGTACTGGAGTTCGAAAGAGTCCGCCTCCGTACCGAGCATCTCCTTTAACTCAGCATTGAGACTGGAATCAAAGCCCAGATACTTTAAATCGTTGACCAAAAATTCATAGTTGTTTTCCGTGTGTTCCATGACGTAGTAGTTTTTGTTACTGCGAAATTGAAGCACGAAATCAATGTTTCACTTATGAGTTCTAACGTGGAATTTATGAATGTTGGTTTATTTGCCCCTGGCCCGGAAAGAGTCTGGTGAGCATCCGAAGCGTCTTTTGAAAGCCGCGCTCAGGTTGGAATTGTCCGGATACCCGCAGCGTTCGGCGATGGACTGTATGGAGTTATTGGTATCAAGCAATAGTAGCTTTGCAAAATCAAGCCGAGCCGCCTGTGCGTATTCAAAAATCGTTGTGCCGTAGACATGTTTAAACGCAAGTTGTAGTTTGGTTTCGGAGGTGCCGGTCCTCCGCGCCAAGTCACGGATGCTATATTTCTCACCAAAATCCGCGACCAGTAAATTCCGTGCTTCTCTTACACTTGCCATTTCATGTTCGGAATATTTTACCGGCCTTTTAATATCTTCATCGTGAATCCTGTCAAGCACAAGCGTCAGCATCATCAGCGCACCGGCTTCATAAAAATAAGCCGCAAGATTCTCCATCATATTAAACGATAACATATCCACTACCAACCGCTTCATGGCGGAGCTGATCAGGCGTCTCCTTCCGGTAAATGACCCGGGCTCACCACGATCAACTTTTTCTAAAAAATGTCCAAGTGCCGGATAGGTCCCGGCAAACCGGTCCAGGTATTCCCTGGAAAAATGAATGTCAAACGTTTTGCAGTTACATGCCTCTTTGAAGCGGTTTTTGTAATCGGCAAATGGCACATAAGACAACTCGAACTGTTCATCCTCCACAAATTCTGGCGAATTCCCATTCCAACTGGAATGAATATTGGCGACAAGCGGAATACTGAGTTCAAGCATCGCAATGTCCCCTCGCGATAAAAAATCAACGGGTCTGGAAATATTATATTCACTGTACCAGATCGAAAAGCCATTACCTGCAAAATGATGAAAACCCATATTCCCGAAATCCCCCGCAGAGTACATGGAATCAAAACCAACAAGTTTGTAAGATTTCTTCAGCGATTCTGGAAAGCCGTGGAATATTGTAATATGGTTCCCTTCACCTGTGCGGATTTCAAGCGGCGATATGGCAACCCGGGAACGTTCCATGGTAAGATGAATGGGCAACTAAATTAAACAAAATCCACCATTAAATGGTGACCTCACCACCGCCGTATTATTTTGTATTTCTTGTTTCCAATATCCCTGTAACCATAGTCGTAGCAGAAGGTAAACACATTCTTCTGCGATTCCGAAGTGTAGTAATGTGTGTGGTAATCAAACCTGAATCCGCTGTGCACGAGCGTTTCTTCCGGAATCATATGCGCATCCTTCCTGCCGATAAAACTCTTTAAAATATTTCGGTTCTTTTTCAGTGCGAGAGATATGTTCCTGATGTCTTTATTCTCTTTTATTTTCAGATCGTTTGAGAAATTGGTCCTGCACTGATCATTACAATACTTTTTATCAGGTCTTCCTGCAAGTGTTTTTCCACAGAAAAGGCACTGACGTTTATTTGCTGGCATAACATTTTATTTTCCGTGTAAACGCGTTTTTACTCGCATATATATTCATATACAAAAGTATAGTGATCTTTTTGGTTTTTTCCAACCCCACCTTTGTCCGAATAAAATTATCGACAAAATTTAATCATCAAAAAAACATCAAATGTCATGAGAAACAATGTTGTACAATTATTCGGATACGTAGGAGACAGTCCAAAAATATTTATTTCCAAAAACGGACTTAAACGGGCTGTTATTCGGGTGGCTACCCATGATCAAATCAAGTACGGAGTTGATAAACTTGTTTACGGGACGACTTGGCACGAAGTGGTTGCCTGGGATAAAACTGCGGATCTGGCCGAACGATCATTTGTAAAGGGAAGCCACATTATGGTTTGGGGATCGATGGCATACAGGAAGTATGTAGACAAATCGGGTGTCCCCCGGGAAGTGGCTGAAGTAAAAGCAAACTATTTGAATAATCTGGATAGATAAAACATTATATCATGCTCGCAAAAATTAATAGCAGTACGCTGTTTGGAATTGATGCTTTCCGCGTCTCTGTCGAAGTCAGCGTAACCAAAGGCTTGGGTTATGTCATAACAGGCCTTCCGGATGACGGGATAAAAGAAAGTCTTTCACGTATTGCTATCGCGATTCACAGTAATGATTTTCAGATGCCGAGAACGAAATTGGTAATCAACCTTGCGCCCGCAGACGTGCGTAAGACTGGAACTGCATTCGATCTGCCAATCACACTTGGTATTCTAATAGCCACTGGTCAGATACCTGTTGTTGATAAACTGTCTGACTATGTAGTTATCGGCGAGATTGGACTTGATGGAAGTATTTTTCCGGTCAGAGGGGCATTTTGCATGACTTACCAGGCAATAAGAAACGGCTTTAATGGAATCATTTTGCCAAAAGCCAATGCCCAGGAAGCTTCATTGGTTAAGGGCATTAATGTGTATGGAGTTTCTCATGTCAAGGAAATTATTGAATTTTTACAAGGAGAAGGTAGTCTTTCTCCCACTAAGCCAATCAGTTTTAACCCGAAGGCCAAACCTGGTACTCCGGACTTCAAAGAGGTTAAAGGTCAATATCGCGTGAAACGTGCATTGGAAATTGCGGCAGCTGGTGGACACAATGCTTTGCTCATCGGACCTCCTGGAAACGGTAAAACTATGTTGGCCAGCCGCCTTCCTTCAATACTTCCGCCATTGACCCTGGATGAAGCAATGGAGACTACAAGAATACATAGTGTTTTAAGTCAGCGAGAGAATCTGATGGGCTTAATTACTGAAAGACCTTTCCGTAGTCCGCATCATACCAGTAGTGATATTGCATTGAGTGGTGGAGGAAGCATACCCATGCCGGGCGAAATTTCCCTGGCACATAACGGAGTATTATTTCTTGACGAATTACCTGAATTTAAAAGAAGTGCGATCGAAGTTCTGCGTCAACCACTCGAATCTCGCAAAGTATTGATTGCAAGAACAAAATGCTCAATAGAGTACCCTGCAACGTTCATGTTGCTCGCCGCAATGAATCCTTGTCTGTGTGGTAATCTCGGTCATCCAACCCGTAAATGCACCTGCAACAAAACAGCAATCTATTGGTACAGACGACGAGTTTCCGGGCCCATTATGGAGCGTATTGATCTTCATATCGATGCTGATTCATTGTCTGCTTCTGAAATTATAGAGCAAAAGGATGAACAGGAGACTTCAGAAGTGATCAGGGAAAGAGTCGTGCGAGCTAGAAAGATCCAAACACGTCGGTATGAAAAAGAGCCAGGAGTACATTGTAATTCCCAAATGCCGGAAAACAGGATAGAACAAATTTGCAAACTGGACCCCCATACCAGGACATATCTTCTTAAATGTATGGATATGCTGCAATTGTCAGTCCGGGCGTACTCCCGCATTTTGAAAGTATCCCGCACAATTGCAGATCTAAAGGGATGCAAAGAAATAGAGCTTGATCATGTCGCGGAGGCCATTTCATTTCGAACCCTTGATAAACCATTTCAGATTTTATCAGCTAAAAAGATAGCAAAACCTCAACCATGATATCATTCTATAAACTTTTTAAAAAAAATAAAAAATGAAAATTACCGGAATAATTCAAAGTGATGCTTTGAAAAGCAGCCATACAGATGGACGCAAATATCTGGATTTCGATTTTTACATTTTGGACTCAGATGCCGTAAACGACGATTTACCTGGTTATGAAGAGGGAACGGTTCATAAATGTTCTTATTGGAAATTGAGTGCTGCATCTGCCATCGTGGTAGGCACAAAAGCACAACTCAATGGCTATATGGCCGTCAATATAGATGACTATGGCGATGATGAACAAATGGGTCATTTGGTGCTAATGATCAATACAATTGTCTTGCCTGACTATTTACGCTTGTAACAGTAAAATAAAAATAAAAAGTGACTATGGCTAGGCATAACGACACGGGAAGGAAAGGGGAAATTCTGGCTGCCTGTTGGCTCTCAGAACGAGGATATCAGATTATGTTTAAAAACTGGCGATATCGGCGTGGTGAAATCGACATCATAGCCCGGAAGAAGGGTGTGCTTCACTTTGTTGAAGTCAAAACCAGCCGGACAACATTATTTGGTTATCCTGAGGAAAGGATAAATAAGCGGAAGTGGAGAAGCTTGATAAATTCATCAATAGCGTTCCTGGAAGGATTTAGTGAAGAAGCCCGCTTTCAATTTGATATTATTTCTATAACCATAGAATCGAATTCCGCCAAATATTTTTTCATAAACGATGCGTTTCCTTAATAGTTAGACTTTTAAATTAAACGGCCAAAAGCGAAAGCAAGTTACCGGCTGCCATCTCACAACCAAAAGCTTACGGCATAACACGTTTCCTACGCAATGGCCGTCTCTTATTCCGTTTCCTTTTGGTGTCTGTCAACCCACTGCCGGTTTTTTCATGCTTTCTTTTTTTCCGTTTTTTCTTTTAAAATCATTTTTTTCATTTATTAAATCAACAGTTATGGAAATTTTAGTAGGCCGGATGACAGCAGATGCAAAGACCGAGACCATTTCAGACGACAGGCAAGTAGTTCACTTCAAAATTGCAATTAACGAAAATTACAAATCTAAATCCGGGAAAAGACCCGTAAAATTCGTTGACTGCTCCTATTGGAAGAATACCGGAATTCAACCTTTTTTAAAGAAGGGCGATATCGTTGAACTCTATGGAAGTATGACCGCAAGGGCATGGGTTGATCAGCAGGGTGAGGCGCAATGCGCTCTCAATTGCCGGGTGAGTAACATCATATTGCATGGTGGCGGAAAAAGGGAAGCCGCCGTAGAAGATAACCAAATTCAAAATCCACCAACCGGCGACCTGCCATTTTGATTCATTTACTGACTTTTAAAAATAAGTTTTATGCAGAAAACAAAAAAAATACTGTTTAAGGAACCAAAAAAACAAAGACTAGAAAAGCAATCAGGAACAAATTCCCAGGTATCTTATTTTTTGAAGACCGGAGAATATAAAAATATACCCATCGGTGTTTTGGATACCAGCCCGCTAAACTACCGTAAATCTTTTCTTAAAAACGAATTAGATGAATTGGCTGCTGACATAAGACTACATGGGATTATATCTAATCTCGTTGTTAGGCATTCCGATTCTGAGAGATATGAAGTGGTGACGGGAGAGAGGCGACTTCGTGCTGCCAAGATTGCCGGTTTAAAAGAAGTGCCGGTAAAAATCGTATCTCTGAATGATCAGGAAGTAATTGAAATTCAATTATCCGAAAATCTGCAAAGGTCGGATACCCATCCGATGGAAGAAGCATTTGCAATTGAACGACTTCAAAAAACATATTCCAACCTGGACGAGATTGCTTTTCGGATGGGTAAATCCAAAGCATTTGTCTATAAACGTCTGAAACTACTTTCCCTGACAGAATCCATGAGATCCATTTTCATGGCCAATAAATGTACAGCGCATCAGGCTATTGACATTGCATCCCTTTCAGGTGAATCCCAAAATGATTTCTATGAAGAATATTGTTCGAATTGGGAGGAAAATGTGGGTTTCGAAATGCCTGATACAACTCGGGCTTTGAATCAATTTCGCTACGATTTAACGGAAGCACCATTTGATATAAAGGACAAAAAGCTGGTGCCGGAAATAGGGGCCTGCACCTCCTGTCCGTTCAACAGCGCTGCCTTAAAAACTCTTTTCCCTGAGCAGGCAAATGAAGCGGTATGTTCCAACAAAGAATGTTATAAAAATAAATGCAATGTCAATTATATGGTGAAAATTCTGTTGATTTTAAAGGCGGGCAAACCGGATGCCTTACTGTTTTATGGATCTCAGGACAGGTTTGAGGACTTGATCCGCCTGATGCCGGAAGCAGCCGCCATGCCAAAGTATAACTATTATAGAGTAGATACGCTGAACAAACCAAGTCCCCCTGCAAGAGAAGACTATATAAATGAGGATGAAGAATCCATGGATGATGAGGAATCTTTTAAAGAAGTCTTGGAGGAATATGAAAATGATCTAAATGAATATGAACAAGCCATGGACTCAGGGAAATACCGGAAAGGGTTGCTGATCGCCGAAGGTAAATTTTCAATTGTACTGTTTAATCCTGAAGAAAGGCCGTCTGGTTCCAGTCGAATCGAGTTGCCGAAAGCTGTGGAAGTGCAATCAGCAATCAAATCCGGAACCGCCACAGTTGAACTATTGCAGGGATAGATTGACCGAATGCATGCTAGGGAAGAAAGGTCTTTAGAACTCGATAGGGAAAAAGTGCAATCGTTAATACAGCAAAAATTTATGGAACGGCTAAATAGTTTGACCAGTAAACCGACTTCGGCTGACCATGTAGCTGTCCGACTAGTTTTATTTCAATCACTGGACTATTCGGCGCGAAATACAGTTTTGCAGACTCTATTTATGGAGAATGAAAAGTTCGATTATCGTGATATTGGAGAACTATATAAACAACTGGAGATTTTATCGGAAGAACAGTTTGCGTATTTGATCCGGATGGCTGTGGCGTCAAAACCGGAAAGTAAAAGTCCAAAAAGCGAAACCGGCTACTTCCTGTATAGGATGGCAGGACAGGCCGGTTTGGAATTGGAGGATATCGAAAATGGACAGAAGGAGAAAACGGACAAAAGGCAATCGAATCAGCTTGAGAAAATATCAAGATTAAAAATGCAAATGGATAAGATCAAATCCTGATTCATGACTCGGAAAGCTGCCACCCTACAGGCGGCAGCTTGTTTTTTTTCAAGAAAACTTCAAGAATGTTTTACTGAATTTCTTTACAAAGTTCGGCTTCGCCGCTTCGGGCGTCCAAACCGGCGGCATAAACTCAAATCTTCCCACATGGCCATCTTTTATACGCCTTCCTGTTTGGCCTTACTCGCGACAAAGCCGGTTAATGTTCCATAATTCATTTAAAACATTTTAAATCAAAGGTTATGGAAGGAAAGAATCAAACTTCAGATTGGACAAAAGTTTCAGAAGTTGAACTTATTTACAAATCAAAAGTTAAGGCTTCAGAAAGACCAAGAATTAGTGACTCCCGCGAAGCATATGCGTTACTCATGTTTCACTGGGATCAGAACAAAATTGAATTAGTAGAAGAATTCAAAGTAATATTCCTTAACCAGGCTAATAAAGTGCTGGGCATATTCAATGTTTCTTCGGGTGGAATTACAGGCACCGTAGCTGATCCCAGATTAATATTTTCAGCCGCATTAAAAGCCTCCGCTTGCAATATCATGCTGGCTCACTCCCATCCAAGCGGAAATCTCAAACCAAGCCGGGCAGATGAAGAATTAACCAATAAATTCAAAAACGCCGGTCAATTCCTAGACATAAGAGTTTTAGATCACCTGATCGTGACGAAAGATCAATACTTTTCCTTTGCAGATGAAGGGCTGATCTAAGCCATTTTTATATTTAATAGAAATATTATCCCTGTCTTACTGGCTCAAGGAAACTCAACCCTATTAGCAGTAGCATATCTAAAATTTAGTCCTCCTAAAATCCATCTATTTCTTACGTCTATTTTTGATACTCTAAAATTGTGGTCTTTGATAAAATTAGCCGGAATTTAAACCGGATTACGTTGCCAAAATTGCAACGGGCGAGATGTTCAATTGTTGCACAATTGGATCTCGCCGCCCAGTTGTCTCCGGAGTCGACGGGCGTTCTTGGCGAACTATGGCAATGAATTGGATATTGAAATTAAAATTTAAGTCGTGATGAGTGAGACTAAAGAATGGATCAGTTTTCGTGTTAAAACATCTGAATATGCATTAATTGAGCAATACTATAAAGCTACCACGTGTAGAAGTTTAAGTGAATATGCGCGGAAGGTCTTATTGTCAAAACCGGTTACAGTAAAATACCGCAACCAGTCAGCCGATCAGTTTCTAGCAGAAATGCTGCTTTTCAAAAATGAGTTAAGTGCAATCGGTAACAATTTCAATCAGGCAGTAAAACGACTGCATTCGTTGGATGGTTTGCCCCAAATGAGATCCTGGTTGCTGATCTATGACTCAACCCACAAAGCGTTTATGAATAAAGTGGTTGAAATAAATAATCACATGGTTAAAATCTATGAATTATGGTCGCAAAAATAACCAGCCCGCATAGTGTTAAACGCGCGTTGAACTATAATGAAAAAAAAGTTCAGAACGGGCAGGCGGTTTGTATTTATGCCGGCAATTTTCTGAAAGATCTGGAAAAAATGAATTTTTATGACAAGCTGCAGAGGTTCCAGGATTTGATTTCGCTGAATGATAGGGCACAAAAAAGCAATACTCTACATATTTCCTTGAATTTTCACCCTTCCGAGAAGTTGAATCAAAAAATCTTGACTTCAATTGCCAACGAATTCATGGAAAGGATTGGCTTTGGTAAACAACCATACCTGGTCTATGAACATCGGGATGCCGGGCATCCGCATATACATATTGTTACAACGAATATCGATTCAATGGGAAAAAGAATTGATACTTATAATATCGGAAAGTTAAAGTCTGAAGTTGCAAGAAATGAAATTGAAAATAAATTTGGATTAATCAGGGCAACCAATGCGATTCAAACAAGGCAGCATAAAATTGATATGCGTAAAGTTGAATATGGAAAAGTGGAAACAAAGCGGGCAATTACGAATGTACTCGATGAGGTGATGACACGCTATAACTTCAACTCATTATCCTCGTTCAATGCCATTTTAAAGACTTTTAATGTTTTGGCTGATAGGGGAAAGGAGGATGGAAGAATCCATAAATTCAAGGGGCTGCTATATAATATTTTGGATCAGGATGGTAAAAAAGTTGGCGTTCCTATCAAGGCCAGCTTGATTTATAGCAAACCCACTCTTAAACGTTTGGAAAATCTTTTTAAAATAAACCAACTTAAACGAAATGGTCTTTGCCTACACCTTAGAAATCGTATTAATTCGGAGATTACTCCCAACATGAAAAGTTTAGCCGATTTCATTGTTGCTTTTAAAAGGATAAATATAGATACTGTTCTCCGGCAAAATGAAATTGGATTGATCTATGGGATCACCTTTGTCGATCATTTAAATAAGGCAGTATTCAACGGAAGTGAACTGGGTAAACAATTTAGTGCGGCTGCAATACAAAACAAGTTTCAAACGAATAAGTCAATTACTATTGAAAAGAGCAAACCGGTTGCCAAAGCCAATTCGAATTCATTCTTGATTAAGAAATCCAAAAAAATGGGAGCAGATACTTCTTTGTTACTAGTACAGGCAATCAATAGCCCTTTAAAGGATCTTTTGAGAACTGAACAGGAAGACGGGAGGCTGCTCTATCCATTATTGGTAAAACGACGAAAAAGGAAACGAAAGCCATTGCTATAATCTAAATCTAATTTTCATGTCGAATGGAACCGGTGAGAATGAATTGGGGCTGCACAAGATATTGGAATTTATCAGGGCAAGCAGTCTGATTATTCTATTGTTGCATTTTTATTTTAAATGTTATAGCTCCTTTCTGAATTGGAAGGTGACAGCGGCTATTTCCGATCGGTTTGTGATAAACGTCGCAAAAACCGGATTGTTTGAGGGAAGTCATGCCAAGATGCTGTCGATTGGCTTTTTAGTCGTTTCTCTCATAGGATCAAAGGGACGCAAGGATGAAAAATTGAAGAAGAAAAATATTGTAATCGCTATTATGGTGGGTCTGTTACTCTATAGTTCATCAGATCTCAGTTATTACATGAACACAAACCAACAAAACCAAGATGTTTTGTATATGGCTATAACAGGATCCGGCTATTTATTTATTCTTGCTGGGGGATCAAAATTGACCAGGTTTATCAAATTAAATTTAGGAAGCGATGTTTTCAATGAACTTAATGAAACGTTTCCCCAAGAAGAACGTTTACTCGAAAATAATTTCTCCATTAATCTTCCGGCTGAATATAATTTAAAGGGAAAAATCCGGAAAAGCTGGATCAATATCATTAATCCATTTAGAGGTATCCTTGTTGTGGGGTCACCAGGTTCTGGCAAATCATACTTTATAATTCAGCACGTTATCAGACAACACTTGGCCAAAGGTTTTACGATGTTGGTGTATGATTTTAAATATCCTGATTTATCTATTATCGTTTACAATACTTTGCTGAAATATTCTATATTATATCCTTCCAAGCCATTCTTCTATCGAATTAATTTCGATGATCCTGCTTCAAGTGACAGATGTAATCCGCTAGATCCAGATTTGATGTTCGATATAACCGATGCTTCAGAATCTTCGCGGTCAATACTACTCGGATTAAATAAAGAATGGATCACTAAACAGGGGGACTTCTTTGTAGAATCACCAATCAATTTTGTTACTGCTATCATATGGTTCCTAAAAAAATACAAGAGTGGTCTTTACTGTACTCTTCCCCATGTTATAGAGCTTATGCAAGCTGACTATGAAGAACTTTTTCCTGTGCTAAAAACAGAGCAAGAAATTGAAGTACTCATCAACCCTTTTATATCCGCCTACCAAAATGACGCTATGGAACAACTAGAAGGACAGATTGCTAGCGCTAAGATTGGAATGGCCCGACTTTCATCCCCTCAACTATATTGGATATTGGCTGGAAATGACTTTACGCTGGATATCAATAATCCTGAATCTCCCAAAATACTTTGCCTGGCAAACAATCCACAAAAGCAACAAACTTTTGGTCCGGTCCTTTCTCTTTATGTAACCAGGCTTATTAAGCTGATCAATCAAAAAAATAAGCTTAAATGCAGCTTAGTCTTTGATGAGTTTCCAACAATTTATTTTAACGGGATTGATAATCTGATAGCGACAGCACGATCTAATAAAGTAGCCACCTGCCTGGGCATCCAGGACTTCAGTCAGCTAAAAAAGGACTATGGCTCGGATCAGGCATCCGTCATAATGAATATAGCAGGAAATATTATCAGCGGTCAGGTGATGGGAGAGTCTGCTAAACAGTTAGCTGAACGTTTCGGGAAAATTACCCAAATAAAGGAGAGCGTAAGCATCAATCGAAATGATACTTCAGTAAGCAAATCCAGTCAAATGGATTATGCTATTCCGCAGTCCAAGATATCCTCCCTTTCTTCCGGCGAGTTCGTCGGAATGGTCGCTGACGATCCAAAACAAAAAATAAGACTGAAAACGTTTCATTGCGAAATTATAAACAATCACAAGGCTTTAGCTGTAGAAGCAAGCCGTTACAAGGAATTTGACAAAAAAACTGACGTTAATCCAAATGCAATTAACAGCAATTATCTGAGAGTTAAACGTGAGGTGCTGGAGCTAATCGATACGGAGATTGAACGATTATTAAGGCAAGCAAACTAAAAAACAAGTGATATGATGAGGAGATCTGAAATTGCGGTGATGAGGGCTGTGGCTATATGTCATAAACCTTTTTTAAAACCAGAGGAAGCCTTGATCTATTGTAATCTGGGTAGAACTCAACTGACTAAAAAGTGCGAGGAGTTTGGTATCTATAAAAATAACAGCGGCTATTTCAAAAGACACGAACTTGACCTGATGATGGCCGGAAATGAATCGCGACTTATGAAGGCTGCGAAGAAAATAAAATGAATGCTGGAGGATAGCCCGGCATTCACTCAAGTATTTTAATCCCATCCTATGAAACTGCCGATACTTTGTCTGGTGAGGGGAGTTTAGCTATTATAGCCGTTTGGTCCTTTGGCCGATGTCTTTTATAAGTATCATTGACATATTTAGTGGTTCGATGTCCCAGCAAAAGGGCCACTGTAGCGGTATCCACGCGCTCGTCCTGAAGCAGGATTGAAAAACTAAGTCTAGCTACGCTCCATGTAATTTTTTTTCCGATTTGAGCACATGTCATCCAACCTTTGAGGATTTTATTGGCTCCGTCTGCAGTAGGTAGTCTGAATATTAAGCCCGTGTTTTTAATTTTGATTCTTGCGAGCCTTTTATCGAGTATCGCCTTGGCAATGGTGTGCATCGTGATCACAACAGGCAATCCGGTTTTGGCCTGTATTAAACGGGTTTTGATTGTATCCGTTCCAAGGTCAGACCAGTCAAGCTGTTTAACATCGACCCATCTAAGGCCGGTATAACAGCAGAGAATAAAGGCCTCCCGGACTTCTTCGTTCAGGCAGGGCGTTTTTAAAAGCTGAAGATATTCTTCCACTTCCAAATGCTCTTTCAGTCTGCGATTTTTTCCCGTTTTTGCCTTTACATCTTCTGCAGGATTGATCCTGAAGTAACCCTGTTTTGTCGAGGCTTTGATCATGCGCTTGAACTCTGAGAAATAATTCATAGGCGTGTCCCCATTGAATTTATCCAATAGGTAATTTCTAAACCGTTGACAGAGTTCTTCAGTTATCTCGAGCGGCGATAAAGTTTTCTTGGATGCAAATGTTTTAAAGTGTACAAAGCTTGTTGCTAGATGACGTTTGCCATCACGTGCATTTTTCTTGACAAAATCTTCATAGAAGTCGAGGAAATTACTTTTATATCGGTGAGTAGGAATAAAACCTGTACCCACAGATTGACGATCGATTATAGATTGAGATTTTTTAAGTTCGAGAATTGCCAGAGCTTCTTTGTTGTGATTTTTTTCAATTTGATTTTTTGGTTTGGTGTAGGTGAAAACGCCTGATGCGATTTTTTGGTTCGAACTTTTTCCCCAAATAAATCTGTAATAGGTTTTCCTTCCATTGGCGGATTGTCTTTCTTCAATTGTCATAAATTTTTGTTTATGATCATGCCACAAACTGCAATCCAAAAGTGTGGGAATTTCTGTGGGAACTTTGCGGGAACTTTTTAGTGTGGATAAGCGGAAAAAAGTGTTGAAAAAAAGAGCGTTAAAATTGCAAAACCCCTTGATTATCAATGATTTTCAAGAGGTTTTCAGTGCCCGGGACTGGATTCGAACCAGCACAACCTTTCGGATGCTGCGACCTGAACACAGTGCGTCTACCAATTTCGCCACCCGGGCTTCTTAAACGGGCA
>Ga0209863_10000432_pt1 | contig 21539 bp, 17 predicted proteins | sample OrgsoiDNA2013046_FD_185796 | JGI IMG/M metagenome (GOLD analysis project Ga0209863, IMG submission 185796) | Permafrost soil microbial communities from the Arctic, to analyse light accelerated degradation of dissolved organic matter (DOM) -... | ecosystem: Environmental > Terrestrial > Soil >...
ATCGCGCTTGAGAAGACCGGCTTTGACGAAATCATGGCCCGCGAGCATGGGCTGCATCGGAATCTCTCTGCCGGTCAGCTTTCCATGATTGCAATCGGGGGCGCGATCGGAACTGGACTGTTTCTCGGCTCCGGGTTTGCTATCGGCTTTGCTGGACCGGCGGTGCTGCTCAGTTATCTGATTGGCGCGGTGATTACTTTGTTGGTGATGGGCTGTATGGCCGAGATGACGGTCGCTCATCCAACTTCCGGTTCTTTCGGCGCATGGGCGGAGTTCTACCTTTCGCCGCTTGCCGGGTATCTTGTGCGATTCGCCTATTGGGTGGGAGTCGTCTTCGCTCTTGGCACTGAGATCACAGCCATCGCCGTTTACATGCGGTTCTGGTTTCCGACACTTCCTGGCTGGCTTTGGATCTTCGGCTTTGCTGTTTTGCTGATTCTGGTAAACAGCTTTAATGTGAATCTCTTCGGCGCGGTAGAATATGGATTCTCCGCCTTGAAGATCGCCGCCATCGTAGCCTTTCTGCTCCTCGGTGCTTTCGTGGTGACATCCGGTTCCAGGTTCTCTCAAGGCGATCCCATCGGATTTCGGAACTACATTGCTTACGGCGGTTTCTTTCCGAAGGGATTTGGTGGGATGTGGGTCGGTGTGCTGGTTTCGCTGTTCAGCTACTTCTCGATTGAAATGATTGCGGTGGCGGCTGGCGAGGCGAGAGATCCGGAACGCGCCATTCGGAGCGCATTTCGTGCCACTACGTTGCGGCTGATACTCTTCTACATTCTTACGCTCGCTTTGGTACTGGCGATTGTGCCGTGGCCCATTACCGCTGCCGGATCTTACCAATCGCCGTTTGTTACCGTGATGATGCGAACCCATATCACGCATGCGGCGGGAGTGGTGAACTTCATTATCTTGATTGCGGCCCTGTCGGCCATGAACAGCCAGCTGTACATTACCTCCCGCATGTTGTTTTCGCTTTCTCGCGCAGGATTTGCGCCTCGGCGCCTGGGTACACTCACGCGCGGAGGCGTTCCTGTCGCATCGTTGCTGGCTTCGACCGCCGGAATTGGACTCGCGGCCATTCTGAACGTCCTGTATCATGATCGGTCGTTTCTGTTGATGGTGGCCATCTCGATGTTTGGACCGCTGTTCACGTGGATGATGATTTTCATTACCCACCTCCGCTTCAGAACGCGCTATCAGCAACGCGAAGGGCAAAAGCTTGGATTTCGCATGTGGGGTTATCCTTACACCAGTCTTTTCGGAGGCGCGTTGATGATCGCCGCCCTCATCACGACTCTCTTCACGCCTGCCTTCCGGCCCACTTTGTTGTATGGAATTCCGTTTCTGATTGTGATGACTTTGATTTATCTGTCGCGGCGGCAACCGGTAGCGAAGCCGACCTCTCATGACTAGTCGCAACGCATGACCACTCTCAACCAGTCGCCCAGCCTGTCAGAGTCCCACGATCCCCTACTTTCGTGGCGCAAAGAATTTCCGATCCTCGAACACACCACGTACATGATCAGCCATTCTCTTGGCCCCATGCCGCGGCGCACACAGAAAGCGCTCCGCGAGTTTACCGAGACATGGGCCACTCGAGGTATCCGCGCCTGGGAAGAAGGGTGGTGGGCGATGCCCATGACTTGTGGCGATCTCATCGGCTCCATTATCGGTGCGCCGAAGGGCCGCATAGTCATGCATCAGAATGTCTCCATTTGCCAGTCCATCGTCCTGTCGTGCTTCGACTGGAGTGGAACACGGAACAAGCTGGTTACCGACGGCTTGAACTTCCCGTCGAACGAATATATTTACTATAACCTCGAGCGCCAGGGGGCCCAGGTAGTTCCGGTCCCCTCCGTCGACAGTATGACCATTCCGCTGGATTCAATTATCGACGCTATCGACGAACGAACACAGGTGGTCAGCATTTCCCACGTGGCATTTCGCAGTTCGTATCTTCACGATCTAGCCCCGATCATTGAGCGGGCGCATGCGATGGGAGCCTTTGTCTTCGCTGATCTGTATCAATCCGCCGGCATTGTTCCGGTCGATGTAACCGCGTTAAAGGCGGACTTCGCCACCGGCGGTTCAGTCAAGTGGCTGCTGGGTGGTCCTGGCGCCGGATACCTTTACGTCCGCCCTGGTCTCGACACCAAGCTTCAACCCGCCGCTACCGGCTGGGCTGCCCACGCGCAGCCCTTTGAATTTCAGAACGGACCGATCGAATACGCACCCGACATCCGCCGCTTTCTCAACGGCACCCCGAACGTTCCGGCCATGTACTCAGCTCGTTCCGGATACGAAATCGTGAACGAGATCGGCGTCGCCGCCATTCGGGCCAAGTCCAAACGCCAGACGCAAGATCTGATCGCGCAGGCGGACGAGGCGTCGCTAGCCGTCCGCAGCCCGCGCGATCCTGACCTTCGCGGCGGCACTATCATTCTCGATGTTCCCAACGGCCGCGAAGTCACAGCCGAACTCGGACGCAGAAATATTCTGGTGGACTTCCGGTCCGGCGCAGGCATCCGTATCGCTCCGCACTTTTACACTTCAGATGAAGAGATTACCCACACGATTCGGGAGTTAAAGTCTATCGTCCGCTCTTAGGCTGGTCATTGCAGCCAACGACCCGGGGGACATCCCTTTGTGGACAGTAATATCATGAATGGAACGGACCGCCTGCGCCTAGGTTCTCTGTCCTTTGACGTTATCCAGGTTCTGGTCCGAGGCCGTCAGGTGACGAAAGTGGTTCCAGCGGCATTTTTTGGTGGGCAGGTTTTCTATAATAAAGTCTATGCTTGATCGTCGCGCCCTGATCGTTTCTTGCCTCGCCGGGATGCTGCTTCTGGGAAGCACTTCCGCACAGGATAGCACCGCGACCCCACCATCGAAACCTGTGCAAGGGGCGCCCAGCGCTGCCAGGGTTACCAGTAAGCATAGTTCCACGGCCGCCAAGCCCGCTGCGGCCGGATCCGCGCTGACCACCAAGAAGCAGAAGGCCAGCTACGCACTAGGAATGAATGTTGGTAACGGAATGCGCAAGCAAGGCGTTGGCGCATCCGTGGATGCCACTGTGGTCGCTCGCGGACTTCGCGACGCGCTTAGCGGCGGCAAGACGGCCATGACGGAAGAGGAGATGAAAACGGCGCTTCAGGGGCTGGCCGCCGAAGTGGGCGCGGCCCAAAGCGCGAAAGCGAAGGAAGCCAGCGGCCCCAATCGGAAAGAAGGCGAAGCGTTTCTGCTCACCAACAAGTCTAAAGAAGGAGTCAAGACGCTTCCTGACGGCATGCAGTATAAGGTCCTGACCGAAGGCAAGGGGCCAAAGCCGAGCGCCAGCGATACCGTGACCGTCAACTATCGCGGCACGCTGATCAACGGCAAAGAATTCGACAGCTCCTACAAGCGCGGGCAGCCTGCAAGTTTCCCCGTGAGCGGCGTGATCAAGGGCTGGACCGAAGCTTTGCAGTTGATGCCCGTTGGATCCAAGTGGCAATTGTTTATTCCCGCCGACCTGGCATATGGCGACCACGGTCCGGGCGGCGAGATTGGCCCGGGCGACACTCTGATCTTCGAAGTGGAGTTGCTTTCGATCGGGGAACAGAAGAAGTAGGGTGGGCGGGGAAGGCACGGATCAAGCGTCGAGTGAATCAACCCAGGTAGAGGTCTGGCGGGAAAACCGCCCCCGCAGAATACTATTGTACGAAATTAAAATGTGCCTGTAAATCATTGATAATAAACAAGATAAGCGGTAGATGCGACGGGAGTCGAACCCTAGCCAGCGTTGCAAACACGCAAGTTATTGATTCCAAGAACGGATAAAAGGGATAGAAGGGATACATCTCCGATTTGTGCATGCAAAATGCATACAAAAAATCTGTCCCTCCCTTCGTCTATCACGCCAGAACTCCAAGTAGCATAACTCAGAAATCGAGTAGGCGCGGGGCGGAGGCCGAAAGATGCTCAGAGACAGCTGACGAGGGACCGGCAATCACTGCAGTCCGAAACGCTTGCCCAACAAGTCGCAGCCGGGCGGCGTTCACCCGAGAAACGATTCTAAGGTACAGCTGCGCGTTCCCGAAGTGATCTGGCGTATGCAGTCTATTCACTGGATCACGGCGTTCCGGAAAGCCAGGCATTGCGCTCAAAACCGCTTCAATGGGCGTTATAACGCGATGTTTCGCCAATTGAGTTCCTGTATGCTGTTGACCGATTCAACTTTGCTCAACCGGAGCAGAGAAAATGCGGCTCTCGTTATCCGTGAATGGCCATCCTCGTTACACGGCATCGGTGAACGGCGCGGGGTATTTGAGCACCCACCTGACCATGCAAAGCAGGCCCAAAGAGAACGACTACTCTTGCAGTGTCCGCGCAGATGGGACGGAAACTGAGGAAACAGAAACGGTGAGAATGAAGTGGCCTGCACAGGCACTCAATATCGGCGATGTCGTCGAGATAAAGATATTGCCGGATGATGGTGTGAGCGACCGACCCGCCGAGGTCAAAAAGTCCAGCGAAGCTGCTACCAATCTCTTCTCCAATGCAGAACTCGCAAAAGCCCGAGCAAACTCGGTGTTGCGCGTGGTCTTAAACTGGGCCGGCGAGCTGGAAAGCCACTCTCGCCGAGGAAGCAACTGACAAGCGGCTGTACCCACCCCTTCTACCCAATCTAACTGCTGCATCCGAGTTCGCAGGAAGGGGAAGTCGCAGGTTTCCTACAACTCCCTCGATACGAGTTTATGGCTTTTTCTTGGTGCCGCTTTCGGCCAGTTCCTTCTCGAGTCCTTCGCTTACATTCTTGAGAAATCTATCGGCAAAGGCTCCGGCCATCGGCCAGGTCTGGCGTTGCACCTTGGCGAGGCCGGCCGTAAGAGGATCTTCACGAAGCGCGTAGAGGTCGGCGAAAGTCTTGATCCGCTGGATGACTAAATCGCGGGTCTCCTTCGCCCACGTGACGTGGCCGCCCTTCATCGTATAGTTGAACCCGTTTACCCGGACGAAGCCCCGCCAGCGATAGTGGAATCCGGCTGGCTCGATACCATCGCCAAGGTAATAGGCACGTAGAGCGGCAGACAGAAGATTGGTCTGGGGCAGAGGGACTCCATATGCATCGGCGTCGCCCAGCAGGTCGGTCAAGGGAGCGGAGTACAAGTAGTACTCTTCGAGATTGGGTGACGGGGACCCGACGACGTCCGGGCTCGCCTTCTTGTTATCCTGATGCTCTTTGAGCAAGACCATGCCGATGGCGACATCAGCATCCCATCCGGCGATATTGATGGCTGAGAGTCCATACTTGCCGAAGGGACGATAGTCGGAGTCCGGATGCAGCATGGCATCAATGCCGAGTACCACGTGCCCGATGTCGATGGTATCTTCTCCCACCAGGATGTACGGCGAAGGATTGTCGCCCGACGCGTTCTCGTCGGCATGACGTCGGAGCCGCCGAATCGCTTTCAGCCCACAGGCAAATTGACGACACCGATCTTTGTGAGGGCATCCACGATGGTTCCTCCGGCTGCAAATGCTAGACCGGACCCCGTCAACGCCCCCAAATAGAACACACTCATGGCAGTGCTCAGGCGTTCTGGAGGAAAGTAGTCAGAGATCAGAGAAAAGGCCGAGGGATTTAGCGTGGCCTCACCGACGCCTACCCCGATTCGGGCCAGAAACAGAGACCAAAAACTCCCTGCAATGCTGCAGCCAGATGTGAATACACTCCAAACTGCAACTCCCACCATGACTAAAGTGCGGCGGTTACGCGTATCTACAAGACGGCCAATGGGAAGTCCCGCCGAACCGTAAAAGAGAGCGAAGGCCAGGCCTTGCAGCAGCCCGACCCGCGTGTCGCTGATGACCAGATCTCGTTTGATGGGACCGACCAGTAAGCTGAGAATCTGGCGATCGATGAACGAAAGCATGTAGCACAGCGTGAGTACTCCGACGGCGTACCACGCGTAAGCGGTGCCAGCGCTGGCCGGTGGGGCACCTTCCGCAGCGGTAGACCCGCGCGAAGCATTCGCTTCCAAATTCATCTCTGAGTTCCTGCTTGCTTCATTCCCGTTTACTTCGGTTGTGGCACAATCCGCAAATACGGGCTCGGCGCTTTCCAGCCGCTGGGGTATTTCTTCCGCGCTTCTTCGGTCGATACCGATCGCGCCCCGAAGCGCTCGGTTGATCAACGCTGAGAGCTCAGCCAAGTGTTTAGACTTTCGTGTTAAGTGGCGACCCATCCTTTTTATGTCGCTGCTGTGTGGAGAACGGCTGACTTCAATGAATTAAACAACGGCCACCTCGACGAGGGTCGGCTTCTCAGCGACGAGTGCGTTACGCAACACACCCTCCAGCGCGTCAGCACGGTCAACCCGACAGCCATCAATCCCCTGACCCATTGCAAGGGCGACGAAGTCGATCGCAGGCAGGTTGGTCCCGAGTGTCTGCGACAGGCCAAAATGCGGGCCGAAATCTTCCAGTGCCTGATATCGACCATTCCTGATGATGACGAAGGTTATGGGCACCTGGAGCTGGCTGGCGGACCACAACCCCTGAATGGCATACATGCTTGAGCCGTCCCCGATGAGCCCGATCACTTTCTGTCCGGGTTTCCCAAGCGTCACTCCGATAGCCGCCGCTAGACCATGTCCGAGACCGCCACTGCTGCAGGTGTAAAATCCGTTGCTTCGATCGATCGGTAGGTAAGTTTGCATAGCGCGCCGACTGCTTGGCGCCTCTTCCACGATGATGCTGTGGGCCGGGCGTATTTCAGCGAGCGTTTGCATGAGATAAGCGACGGTGATTGCGGCACCAGGTTCCGTGCGCGGCGGCTTACAGCGACCCTTCGGTCTCACGCGGCGCGGCGGCAGGGGGCGATCCAACAGATCTGCAATGCCCAGGTGTAGACTGGTCACGACCGAAGTGCCTGTCGGCAGCCATGAGGCGACATCTGGATCGTTGATTAGCTGAAACAACCGGGTGCCGGCGGGCAGATAGGGACCAAATCCCTCTGTGTGGTAAGTGAAGACGGGCGCCCCGAGCGCCAACACGAGATCGTGCCCTGCCAATTGCTGCACGATTGCTTCCTTACCGGCCGAGAGAAATCCGGCAAATAGAGGATGGCTTTCGGGGAAGCTGCATCGACCGGAGTTAGGGCTGACCCATACCAATGCTTTATGGCGCTCGGCAAGCTGCACCGCCAAGTCCCACGCGCCGTCCCTGTCGACGCCGTCGCCGACAACAAGAGCCGGATGCTCCGCATGATCCAGCGCATCTCCCAGAGCGGCCAATGAATCCGGGGCGGCTCGCAAAGCGGTGCTTACTTGTCGCGCTGACAGAAACTCAGTCTTCTGGTCCCAATCGTCGACGGGGATGGATACGAAGGTCGGACCACAAGGGGGCTGCATGGCGCAGTAGTAGGCGCGTGCAATAGCTGCTGGTACGTCCTGTGCGCGCGCGGGCTCAATGCTCCACTTGACATAGGGTTTAGGAAGTTCGGTTGCTTGCATGGAGAACAAGAACGGCTCCGTCGGAAGTATCGAGCGGGCCTGCTGCCCGGCGGTAATGACCAAAGGCGTTCGATTCCTATAGGCGGTGAATATATTCCCCATTGCATGACCGACGCCTACAGCCGAGTGGAGGTTGACCAAGGCAGCATTGCGTGTTGCCTGGGCATATCCATCTGCCATGCCAACCACGACCGATTCTTGAAGACCTACGAGGTAGCGGAAATCATTCGGAAAGGAACGAAACATCGGAAGCTCTGTCGAACCCGGATTACCGAAGATCGTCGTCATACGAAAGGAACGAAGGAGCTCTAGCACGGCTTCCCGTACCGTCGTGGATGGGTTCAAGGTCATAGCTGCTCTGCTCTCGGACGGTTGAGCAAGATGGCTCCGTACAGACCAGAGTTCTTGCAGTACCGCTTCGACACCACAGCGTACGCCGCGCTATCAGACTTGCAATCTGACCACGTGCATTTACAATATGCATGCCATGCATATAGGCGACCTCCATGTCACCCAGATCCGGCTTATCGCGGAGCTGCTGCGTCTGCGCAGTGTTTCAGCGGCCTCCGCCAGCATTGGTCTCTCGCAACCAGCCGCGAGTCATGCGCTAGCGAAGCTGCGCACGCAATTTGGTGATCCTCTGTTCACGCGCACAGCGAAGGGCTTTCAGCCAACACCCTACGGAGAGCGTTTGGGAATTGCTGCGCAAGAGGCGGTAGCTGTGCTTGTTGCAGGCATAACTTCCGGCCGCCAATTTGATCCGAGCACGACGACACGATGCTTCAATCTCTATGCGAGCGATGTGGGACAGGTGGTGTTTCTGCCCAAGCTGCTTAGCTACCTGAAGAAAGGAGCGCCCGGGGCAACAGTACGGGTTTGGCCTATCCCACTGGAGAAACCTGGCCTTCCGCTCAGTTCCGGCGATGTCGATGTCGCCGTAGGCTATTTCGACAATCTCACATCCGGTTTCCGACAGGCCTTCTTGTTCCGGGACCGCTACGTCTGCATCGTCCGGGAAAGACATCCCAAGTTCGCGAAGGGAATGACGCTCGAGGCATTTCAGAACGCCGAGCATGCCGCCGCGCACTCAACGGGCATGGCCCATGCCAACATCGACCAATTGCTGGCGAGGTACCAAGTTCGGCGCAATGTCACGCTTGGCGTCCCAGGCTTTCACGTGCTTCCAATGGTCATTCCGAATTCTGACCTTGTGGCCGTCGTCCCTGGCATGCTCGCGGAAGCCTATGCGTCCCACTTGCCCATCAAGGTGCTATCGATGCCGGTGCCCATTCCCCCCTTCGATCTTCGAATATTCTGGCACGAGCGGTACCATCATGATGCGCCCATTCGCTGGCTTCGAAAGTGCTTCGTTGAACTCTTCCGTGCTCAGAACTAGCGAGCATGATTGCCAATTCTATCCGGCTGTATCGTAAGCATGCATGAGTTCTGCTGGCTTGGACGCCGGTAGCGCGCGTGACCACTGCGCAGATCCGGCGATTCCGGACGGGTGGTCGGCCACTCTTACCTTGGGATCACTTCCCGCTTGCCCGTCACTCGGGCGCATTCCCGAGAGGCGTCGATGATCGGCTGCGAACAGAGCCCCTTCTGCTGGAGGCGACTACCCCATCCAGGTGAATGCGTGCAGGGCTTCCAAGGCGCAATTTCTGGTTCGTGTACGACTGATTGTGCTAGTCATTCGGTCTTCAGCTCTCACTCCCAGTAACACGAGAAGTGGCTCTCCATTTTCCGCGCTAGTGGAGCTGCCGCTATTGACCTTGGTGTGCAGCAAACATACGATCTCAGTACATGGCCACGCCCTCCCAACCCGTTGGGCAGACGATTTCCCATTACCGCATCTTAGCTAAGATCGGCGGTGGGGGCATGGGTGTCGTCTACGAGGCCGAAGACCTCAAACTGGGTCGGCACGTTGCCCTGAAGTTCCTTCCCGATGAACTTGCCCACGACACGCAAGCGCTCGGCCGTTTCCAGAGGGAGGCCAAAGCTGCATCCTCCCTGAACCACACCAACATCTGCACGATTTACGAGATTGACGAAGCCGATGAACGAAGCTTCATCGCCATGGAACTGCTCGAAGGGCAGACGCTCCGGCACCGGATCGCTGGCAAGCCCCTGGAGATCGAGGCCGTACTCGATCTGGGCATTCAGATCGCGGATGCGCTGGATGCGGCTCATTGCAAGGGCATCGTCCACCGGGACATCAAGCCCGCAAACATCTTCGTGACGAATCGAGGTAAGGCAAAGATTCTCGATTTTGGGCTGGCCAAGGTCTCGCTAAAAGCGGAGAGCGTTTCGATGAGCGCCGCGACAATCGAATCCGAGGAACATCTGACGAGTCCCGGCAGTACTCTGGGAACCGTCGCCTACATGTCGCCGGAGCAGGTTCGCGGGAAGGAACTAGATGCTCGCAGCGACTTGTTCTCGTTCGGTTCAGTGCTCTACGAGATGTGCACCGGAACGCTGCCTTTTCGGGGAGACACTTCGGCGTTGATCTTCAACGCCATTCTAGAACGCGCTCCGGCACCGGCCCTCCGCGTAAATCCCGATCTGCCACCAAAGCTGGAAGACATTATCAATAAAGCGCTGGAGAAGGATGTCAACCTGCGTTACCAGCATTCGTCTGAAATTCGCGCCGATCTCCAGCGGCTGAAACGGGACACAGAATCCGGGAAAGCGCTAGCGCCGGTTGGGCCGAACATGGCTAGCACGACGCAGAGGGACGTGCCAACGGCCCAGCGGTTTAGGTCGCGATGGACAGTGCTCCTTGCAGCCGCGGCAATTCTAGCCGGCGTATTCGTAGTTTGGCTGCGGTGGCCGGTGCCACCAGCCCGGGTTGTAGGCTCAACCCAAATCACCGACGATGGCAGCTTGAAGATCCCGCCAACGCTTACAGACGGCTCACGCCTGTACTACATGGCCATTGCTCAAGGGAACGTCCTCTATCAGGTCTCGGTATCTGGCGGAGGAATCGCGCCGATCTCCGAGCCATTCCCGGGTCTCATAGCTTACCTCGCGGGACTCTCGCCCAGTGGTTCCGAACTCTTGGTGCAGACCCAGGAGGGGTCACAGTCAGAGGGCCCTGTTTGGGTCGTGCCAACTCTGGCCGGTTCGCGTCATCGGCTGGGCAGCATCGTCTCCAGCGATGCCACTTGGTCGCCGGACGGGCAAACCCTCGCTTTTGCGAGTCGGGGTAACTTGAATCTTGCTCTCAGAGACGGCGCCGGGCCACATACCATCTTGACAGTCACCGGCACACCTTCCTGGATTCGATGGGCGCCAGACGGCAACAAACTGCGCTTCACGGTGTCTGATCCAAAAACCGGATCGCAATCACTTTGGGAAGCGGGAACGGATGGGGCCGGTCCCCATCCATTGCTTCCCGGCTGGAATAATCCGCCCCGCGAATGCTGCGGCAATTGGACCTCGGACGGAGGATATTTTGTCTTTCAGTCTACGCACCGCGGCAGGTCGGATGTCTGGGCGATACGCGAAAAGCGAACGCTGTTAGACAAACCGAGCCGGGAACCGGTGCAGTTGACTGCGGGTCCGATGGATTTTCAAGGGCCAGTTCCCGGCAAAGATGGCAAGAAGCTCTTTGTGGTCGGGTGGCTGCGACGTAGCGAGCTAGCTCGCTACGATGTGAAATCCCAACAGTTCGTGCCGTTCATGTCCGGTATGTCGGCCGATGGTCTTGCCTTTTCCAAAGATGGACAATGGGTAACCTACACGAGTGTCCCCGAAGGAAACCTCTGGAGAAGTAAAGTGGATGGCAGCGAAAAGCTGCAACTCACGTTTCCGCCTCTTATTGCTTATCAGCCACGCTGGTCTCCCGATGGCAAGCGCGTTGCTTTCCAAGGGCAAAAGCCGGGCCAATCTTGGAAAATGTATCTTGTCTCGACTGAGGGAGGTGAGGGGGAAGAACTCATGACCGGGTTGGGCGACGTGGGCTGGTCGCCGGACGGAAGCTCACTGATCTTCCAGTCCGGCATGGACGATTTTGCATCAACTTCTCCGAGGGCGGTTCAGTTCATGGACTTGAAGACCAGGCAAATTTCAGCACTCGCGGGCTCAGAAGGCTTATACTCCCCGCGCTGGTCGCCCGATGGACGCTACATCGCTGCGCTTCAGGTCGGTCCGGAGGTCCTTCACATATACGATGTGCGCAGCAGGAAATGGACAAAGTTAACGGACATCGCCGTCGGTTTCCCGATATGGTCAAGGGACTCGAAGTACATCTACTTTGACTCGATTGAAAGCGTGCCGAACTTGTATCGGGTTCGGATTGGCGATCGCAGTCTGGAGAAGGTGGCAAACCTGCGAGGGATCCGCCTGGCGCCAACTTTTGGCGGTTACTTGACCGGTCTAGCCCCAGACGATTCTCCTTTGGTTGCGCGGGATGTAGGCAGCCAGGAGATCTACGCTCTTGATCTGGAGTTGCCATAAGATTCGCGGTGAAGTTGCCCTCCACCCCCGACAGTCCCTAACCCGCAGGAAGCCCAAGCGGAGTAGCAGAAGCTGTCTCGGCATTCGATTCGAGCCACAATGCGATAACTCCCGGATGGTCGGCAAGCAGGAACTTATATAGCTCCTACAGCAGTGTCTAGGCACGGTTTCCCTGGGGGTGCTCATGGTCTGGATCTATAACAACACCGGACGAAGCATCCTTGCGATGGTCCTGTTTCACGCGATGATCAATGAGAGTGAGATGATGTTTCCGAATCTCGGATCGCACTACGATCCCTTTGTCCCCTTTGTCATTTTGACAGTGATGGCGGCCATTGTCGTCTTTCTCTGTGGCGGCACGACCCTTGCGGGAGGACGACGGTGAGAATAGCGTGAAGAAACAGCGCTAGCTAATCATCTGAAAACAGAGTATTACCGAGGAGAGACTGAAACAATGTTCACAGAAAGCGGCCATGCCTGTCGCTACAGATGAGCATGACCTAAAACATTTTTGAATGCCAAGGTCGCGACAGATCGCTCGGATTCGGTAAAATAGGCTGAGGGTCGTGGCTGGAAGTTGTGGCGGTGAAGCTGATCGTGGCTACGGTCTGAGCGGCTACCGTCGCTGCTTGTTAGACGAAGCCGTTCGGCTGAAACTTGGTCCGTGCGCCATTCGGTCTTCGACACCTGAAAGTCCTGAGATCGTTGTGCGGAAGGAATCCTGCATGTTGATTCAGGTCGGCTACGAATTGGTCTTTTACTGTCCACAAGAGACGCCCATGATCCTTATGGTCAACGTCCATTATTCTCGCGCCTCGGATATCGTCACTCCCGATCTCCTGATCACCGATCGGGAAACGCCAATCACGGCGTATCGGGACGGCTTCGGAAACTGGTGCACCCGGATCGTTGCGCCCATTGGAAGAATCCGCCTGACCAGCACCGGAGTGGTTCGAGACTCGGGCCAAGCTGACGTGCTGACGTCCTCTGCTCAACAGCACCCTTTGCAGGAATTGCCGGAAGATACTCTGGTCTTTCTGTTGGGCAGCCGGTATTGCGAGACCGATCTGTTGTCCGACGCAGCGTGGTCCAGATTCGGTCAGACGACACCGGGCTGGTCGCGTGTCCAGGCGATCTGCGATTTCGTCCACAACCATATCGTGTTCGATTATCAGAAAGCACGCCCCACGCGAACCGCCTGGGAGGCGTTCAACGAGCGTGTGGGCGTCTGCCGCGACTACGCGCACCTCGCGATCGCGCTCTGCCGCTGCATGAATATTCCGGCGCGGTATTGCACCGGATACCTTGGCGACATGGGGACGCTGCCTCCTTACGGCCTGATGGATTTTGCCGCATGGATTGAAGTCTATCTCGGCGGCGCCTGGCACACGTTCGATCCGCGGAACAACGTGCCCAGGATTGGGCGAGTGCTGATCGCGCGCGGCCGCGATGCAGCCGAGGTAGCCATCGCCACCACGTTTGGCCCCTACACCCTGGAGGGCTTTAAGGTCTGGACGGATGAAATCGCGGAGAATGTGCCACAGGTGCGCTCGGCATGAACAATCGAAAAGGTATTAGTTCTGCTGGCGGCATCACGGTATTAGGAATCGACCGGCTCCATGTCGACGGCGACGTTGAGCGTATGAGCTCCGCCGCCCAGGATTAAGCCCCGCAGAGGACTTACATCACCATAGTCCCGGCCCCAGGCGAGCGTTACATGGCCGTTCGTGGGGACAATGTTGTTCGTGGGATCTACGTCAAGCCAGCCGATTCCCGGACAATAAGCCGACACCCAGGCGTGGGATGCGTCGGCGCCCACCAGCCTCGGCCGCCCGGGAGGCGGATAGGTTCGAAGGTATCCACTTACATAACGCGCCGCGAGATTCAGAGAGCGGAGGCAGGCGATTTGCAGGTGCGCGAAATCCTGGCACACGCCCCGCCGTTTCCGGAATACCTCTTCCGTCGGTGTTCGGACGTTGGTCACTTTCGAATCGAAGCGAAAGTCCTTGTGGATGCGCGCGGTCAAATCCAGAAGTGCCTCTGGCATTGGCCGCCCCGGCGTAAACGACTGGAGGGCATAGGAAGCAAACTCAGGCCTGACTCGGATGCGCGGCGACTCAAATCCAAACTGGTAGGCCTCGAGACCCGTTAGGCTCTGATCGTCGGGAAGCGATCTGGCCACCTCTTCCCAAGGCAGAGGAAGTTGAGGCAAAGGCTTCGCATTCGCTTCCATGGTCACCTTGCTCCGAGCCTCGACCACCAACTCCCGGTGCGGCTCCTGAATGGTGAAAAAGCAAAGAAGGTTCCCAAAAAAATCCAGACGCTCGGTGCGCGTTGCCGGGCGCGGCTGGAAATGCAGCTCGCTGTGCGCCAGCTGGTGGTGCGGCAAAGGGCGCGGCCTCAGGCACGCGACGTGGGTTCCACCCGAGACGGGATATTTGTATTTGTACGAGGTCCGGTGAACGATTCTGTAGATCATTGTTCTAAGATCGGTGAAGCGAAGATCATTGGCCTATGGTGATGGGCAAGGTCCGTGCGTGACTAAAGTATCTGCTCGATAAGTTATTCGACCAAGAGGGCAGCAATCCTTCCAGCTCTCGCAGGAAACTGGCAAGCCGAGTAAGCCCATCGGAGCCATTCGCCGCGGCAATCGGCAATGGGTACTTTACCTTTCGCAAATCGAAACTGCGTAACAATGCCAGCGCGGCCCGCATCGCTTTCAGGTCGGCCGGAAGGTGCCGAGGAAGCTTTTTATAGAGATCGGCGAGGTGGCTAAGTTGAAAGTCCAAAGAGCGGGGATTCGTCTCATCCGCCATGAGCACATCCAACACGGCTAAGGGTTGCAGGGTCGTGTAGTACCGGGTCCGATAGGTCATCGAGCTATCCGCAACCTCAAGCAGGGAGTCCAAAAGCAACCAATCCTGCTCGGTCAAAGGCGTAGTGATCTCGCGGAGTTGCCGGGTCAGATAGATCGCGCGCTCCAGTCGCCGGCCAATGGTCATGAAGATCCAGCCCAAACTGCGGTTGATGTTTTCCCGCTCCATACCGGAGAATGCAGAGAGTAGTTCCAGACAATCGGTCAACATCCCCGGATACTCTAGAAATGGAGTGCTGCTCCCGATCTGAATCGAGTCGCGCAGTTGGCCGATCAGGAACATCATATCGCCCGACAAGCGTTCGCGAATCGTGCCACCCGTCCGGTATACCTCGGACAGAGTACACGTCAGACTGTCAGGCCGCTGGGGATCCGTCAACAGTGAGCTCACTTCCTGTTCAAGTTCACCCGCGGTGGGCCGCCGGTGTTTAGCTTTTGGCAACTTGCTGTGCCTCGATTCCAGGCATCTGTGCAGGCGGATCAGGCAGCCTAGTTCGCCTTCCTCTGCGCGCCGTATGCGAGGGATCATGGCGCGTAAGATTCGGGCAATGTTTTCCGCCCGCTCGACGTATCGGCCCAACCAGAAGGCATTGTCGGCGACGCTACTTGGCACAACCCGCGGGACCCGGCGCAACTCCACCGGCTCATTCCGGGGACGCAGCATACTGAACGTATCGACGGGGCTGTCCCACAGGACCCAGGCGTCCTTGCTGTGGCCGCCGCGCTGCATCGAGACGACCGATCCTTCGGCTTCGGCAACCCGTACCAGCCCACCCGGAATCGCAATCCACCCGCTGCCGGTATTGAGCACGTAAGTCCGCAGCACCACGCTGCGCGAGTTCAGACATCCGTGATCCCACACCGGTGCAGTGGACAAAGCGACCTGCTCCTGCGCCACATACTCGTGCGGGCGGATCCGCAATCGCTCGGCAAACTTGCCTTTTTCGGCGAAAGGGAGTTCGGCCCCAAAGACCGGCTCCATGCCGCTTGAGGGAAACGCTGGCTTCACCACCACCGAATCAAGATGGTCGAGCACCCAATCGAGCGCGTACGGCTGCCCGCACCACCAGGTAGCGACGGACGGGAGTTTGAGCTTCTCGCCCAGCAATCGTGTGGAGAGGCCGGGAAGGAAGGGCATGATCGCAGCCGTCTCAATCAGACCGCTTCCCAGAGCGTTTGCCACCCTCACATTTCCAGCGACGATAGCGTCGACGAGGCCGGGCACACCGAGAAGCGAATCGCCCCGCAGTTCGAGAGGATCGCAAAAGCTATCGTCCACACGGCGCAAAATCACATCGACCTTTTCCAGTCCGTCGACGGTCTTGATGTGCACGCGGCGGTTGCGCACCGCCAGGTCCTTTCCCTGGACTAGGGTGAACCCCAGATAACGCGCGATGTACGAGTGTTCGAAGTAAGTCTCGTTGAGTGGTCCGGGGGTAAGCAATACGATTCGCGGATTGTCGCGCTGGGCGAGGTTGGTGAGCGCTTCCCGTTGGGCGCGGAAAAATGAAGCGAGGCGCAACACATTCGAAGTGCGAAAGAGATCGGGTAAAACATCGGCGACGATGATGCGATTCTCCAGCGCATAGCCGCTGCCCGAAGGCGCTTGCGTGCGATCGGCCAGCACCCACCACTGGCCGTCGGGCGAGCGGGCAAGATCGACGGCCAGCATGTGCAGATAGCTGTGCGCCGGAACACGCACGCCCACGAGCGGCCGGAGAAATGCGGGGTTGGCGTAGAGAAGCGCCGCAGGAAAGTGGCCATGCGCCAGCAGGTCCTGCTCTCCGTAGAGATCCTCGAGCAGCAGGCTCAGCAACTGGGCGCGCTGAATAATGCCCGCTTCGATATAGCGCCACTCGTCCGCCGGAATCAAAAGCGGAACAATATCGATCTTCCAAGCCCGGCTTGCTCCCAGTGGATCGCCGTAAATGTTGTACGTGATCCCGTTCTCGCGAATGCGGCGCTCGGCACGGGCCCAACGTCGTTCCAGTTCCTCGGGGCCGATCGCCTGAAGTGACTCCATCAGGTGTGTCCAGTGCGGGCGAGGAGTTACGCCATCGGCCGACGATTCGTCGTAGGCCTTCCCGTAGCGGAGCGGAGGTTGATATAGATCCACAGTCATGGGACAAGTCCCGGCTTCTCGATGTGGGTCTCTTTTCCGGGCGGAGGAAAGCGCAGGTCCAGAGTCATTGGAAAGATCGGGTTAGTCTCTTCCTTCGGTACCGTCATGGGCCCGGGCGGCGGGCAGGATATTTGGAAGCGCTGCCGGCGGCGGTCCGCGGCCTCCGTCGTGCCCATTGGGCGGGTAGTGTAAGGGCGACCGTCGGGTGATCCCACATGGTAGACGCATCGGCCTAGGGAACGCTCTTTCCAGCGGTCAATCACGTCGAAGATCAAGGGTGCCTGCACGGGAACTGTTGGATGTAACACCTCCGAGAGCTGGCGGGCGCGAAAACGTACGGCAGCGACCGACGCCCCTGGTTCACCAGGAGAATGCTCGCCCGTAGAAGAGAGTGGCACCCTGCGACCGTTGCATGCGATAACATAGCGGGATTCAGTGGTGAACGCAGTCAACTTTATCTGAATCCGCTCAAAGGACGAATCCACGGCGCGAACGGTTCGGCCGGAAGTGGTCTCTTCCGCGAGAACATTCCAGGGTTCGAGGGCGTGACGCAGTTCGAGTTCGATGCCGTCTACGGCGATCGACCCGATCTTCGGAAAGCGGAACTCCAACTGCGCCGCGAACCACTTCTCATCGAAGTTGTAGCCCGATCCGCGCAACCAGGTGAGCACATCGCAAAAGTCGCGCCTGACAAAATGCGGCAGCATAAAGCGGTCATGAAGGGCAGTGCCCCAACGGACCAGGCTCCCTTCGAATGGACGTTTCCAAAACATGCTTACCAACGCGCGGACAAGCAGCATCTCGATAAGACTCATTCTGACATGCGGAGCCATTTCAAAGGCCCGTAATTCGAGCAAACCGAGGCGTAACCCGCGACCCTCCGGAGAATAAAGTTTGTCGATGCAGAACTCAGCGCGATGCGCGTTTCCGGTGACGTCGACGAGCAGGTTGCGGAGCAATCCATCCAACATGGCCGGCGGGCAGTCGTCCGCGGGCAGATTAAGAAAAGCGACCTCCAGTTCGTACAAGGCATCCGTGCGCGCCTCGTCTACGCGCGGACACTGGCTCGTCGGGCCGACATACATGCCAGAAAACAGATACGAGAGCGACGGATGGTTCTGCCAGAATGTCAGCATGCTGCGCAGCAGATCCGGACGGCGCAGGAAAGGGCTGTCCAACACGGTCGCTCCTCCGATGACGATATGGCTGCCGCCGCCGGTAGCGAGATGGCTGCCATCATAGGAGAATTTTTCAGCGGTCAACCGATTATGGCGCGTTTCCTCGAAGAGCACGGTGTTGATCTGTTCGAGTTCGTCCCAGCTGCTGGCGGGCGGCAAGTTCACTTCCAGAACGCCGGGATCGGGAGTGATGCTGAATGATCGCAACCGCGGATCGGAAGGCGGAGCGTAGCCCTCCAGCCACACCGGCTGATGCAGATATTGGCACGTATCCTCGACGGCAGCGACCAGGTCGAGATAGTCCGCAAGCTTGGATGCATACGGCAAAAACACGTGCAGGCGGCCTTCTCGAGCCTGCACGCACAGCGCTGGCCGGATCAGCTCCGGCGCAGTTTCAGCCGTGCTCGAAAGAGCAGGCAGCGGATCGGCCACGGGATTCTTCTGGAAGAGATCCATCCGCCGGCTCGGGCGGGATGGAAGCGTGATCCGGGCTTCAAATGGCGCAGCCTCGTACTCATATTCCAGCTCATCAGGCGCCACCCAAGGCATCGCCTCGGTCGCGACGCGATAGCCGATGGGGGAATCGCCGGGCGACAGGGATAGACGTTCCGGACGGGGGAACCACAACTGGCTCGACCAGCACAAACGACCCTCTGGTTGCCGGCGGCGAATGGGCAGAATGTATCCGGTCGGGTCCGTCGACTCAGCCTCGCTGTTGTAGGCCGGCAGCACGTTTTCGACGCTCACCTGAAGACGGCGCGAGAGCGCTTCTATGAACTCAAGAGCGTCGGCCACGCCGAAGCAGTAGTCCTGATCTTCGCGAGCGATGAGGTCGACATTCTCCCAGACGGGGACGCGGTCGGCGCGCCAGCAGCAGCTCAGCGCCCAACGCGGCAGCGGCTCGCCCGGATACCATTTGCCTTGTCCGTAGTGAAGCAGCGCTCCGGGCGCCACTTTCTCACGCAGGCAACGGATGAGAGCCAGGCCGCGGGTTCTTTTTATCGGTCCCAGAGCATCAATGTTCCACTGCGGGCTCTCGGGCTCGTCGATGCCGACGAACGTAGGCTCGCCGCCCATGGTCAGGCGCACATCCTGCGCTTCCAGGTCTGCGTCGACCTGGTGGGCCACCCGTTCGACCTTCAGCCAATCCTCCTCGGTGAAGGGCTTGGACGGCGGTGGTGGGTCATTCAAGCGGCGAATGGACATGGAATAGCTGAAGTGTACGTTGGCCAGTTCGACCGTCCCCTCGACGGGCGCGGCACTCGAAGCGCTCGGGGTGCAGACGAGCGGGATGTGGCCCTCGCCCGCGAGCAGACCCGAGGTCGGATCCATCCCAATCCAGCCCGCACCCGGCAAGAATACTTCTGCCCAGGCATGGTAGTCGGCGGAGTCGGCTTGGGTGCCACCCGGACCCTCCGGCGCGCGCTCGTCCGCCGCCAACTGAATCAAATACCCGGAGACAAAGCGTGCCGCGATACCCAAGTGTCGGAGAACCTGCACTAGCAGCCAGGCCGAGTCACGGCAAGAGCCGGTGCACTTTTCGAGGGTTAGCTCGCATGTCTGGACGCCCGGATCCAGCCGTGTCACATATTCAATTTCATCTCGCACTCTCCGATTCAAGTCCACCAAGAAGCCGATCGTTCCTCGCCTCTCGCTGGAAAGCTTCCTAAGAAAAGTCTGGAGCAGGGGTCCGGCCGGCTCGACCGAAAGATAAGGTTCGAGATCCTTAGCCAGATCCGGAGCGTACCCGAAGGGATAGTTTTCGACCCCTGGTTCCAGAAAAAAATCGAATGGATTGAAAGGGATTAGCTCTACGACGAGATCCACCTCAACCACAAACTCGTTGGTCTTGTTCGGGAAAAGAACGCGCGCCAGATAATTGTTGTGGGCATCGAGTTGCCAGTTTAGAAAGTGCGCGGCGGGAGTTACGTGAAGCGAGTAGCTGAGGATCGGCGTTCGACAATGTGGCGCCGGACGCAAGCGTATAACCTGTGGACCGACTGAGACCGCTTTGTCGTAACCGTACCGCGTCCAATGATTGAGAGCAACTTGTATGCTCATCCACCCTCATCCTGCCCATGCCTGGAGTTTCCGGTTGTTCGTAGTTCGCTACTGTTGCTGTTGCTGCTGCTGCTGCTGCTGCGCAGCGACCAACTGCAATTGCTGGGTCTCGTCAAGAAATTGGGACCACTCTTGGTCCGCCGCGAAGTCCTCGTCGGGAGGGAGCAAGGCTTGGGACGGCGTGACCCGAACTCGAACTTGGAGCTGCGTGTCGGCTTTTCCCTTCATAGCACCCATTGTGGGCGGAACGTCGGCAGAATCGCGACCGATTGCGGTCCGAATGTGCCTCTCCCCTACGAGCAGGTTAGTCGTCGGATCGAAACCTATCCAGCCCACGCCTGGGAGAAGAGTTTCCACCCATGCATGCGAAGCGCCTTCCGCCGAGGGCACATTTTCGCCGCCTTGGTGAATGTATCCACTGACGTAGCGACAGGGAATTTTGGCATTTCGAACCAGTGCGATCATGACATGAACGAAATCCTGACATACAGCCTGTCTGGAGCGAAGGGCATGCTCAATCGGCAAACTCGCCGTCGGGCTTTTCTTCAGGTAGCTAAAACTGCGATGCACACCGGCGGCAACATCTTGCAGAAATGCCAGAGGGCTCCGTCCGTCTCTTTCCGTCGCGCCGATTTTTCTTGCCAACTCTTCGAGCTCCGGCGATGGGCGCGCATAATGACTCGGCATCAGCATGTCCCAGTAGTCTTTTTTCTCGACGATCAGTTCCAGATCGGTCCACCCTTCGTAGCCTATGGTTTCGGGAAGGGCGGGCTGAGCGTCAATATTTACCAGAGCGTCCGCGATGATGGTGAGCTGGCCATGCCGGGAAGGCAAGTCGAAGTGGTGCACCAGGTTGCCATAGGAATCGGCATAAGCAAAGATGCGGGCTCGCGGATTGACCGACAGCTGAAAAACAAAACATCGCTGGTTGCCCTCGCTCCTGGGGTGCATGCGAACTTCCATCATGCTTTGCCAGACGGAATGGCTGTAGCGATAGCGCGTGAAATGGCGAATGGCGTAGAGCATTAGTTTGGGAAAGCAGCCTCAATCGGGTATTCGATATAGAGTTCGTGCACAGCCGCGTGCAGTTCGCGGCATTGCTCAGTAATTGCCGCAAGATATTGGTGCAATCCGGCAATGATGTCGCCAACCTGTGCGTAGGCGACCATCGATCGCAAACGCCCGATCAGTCTCTCGACCTTTTCGGTCCTGCGGCTCAAGGAAAGATTGCTGATTGACGTCAAAGCCTCGTGCATTCGGTCCAGCGAATAACGGACCGAATAAGGGAACCCAGGCTTCAGCAGGAGGAAATTCGCTATCCGATCCGGCTTAAGTTCGGCGGT
>Ga0209863_10000434_pt1 | contig 21514 bp, 21 predicted proteins | sample OrgsoiDNA2013046_FD_185796 | JGI IMG/M metagenome (GOLD analysis project Ga0209863, IMG submission 185796) | Permafrost soil microbial communities from the Arctic, to analyse light accelerated degradation of dissolved organic matter (DOM) -... | ecosystem: Environmental > Terrestrial > Soil >...
TCGCATTTCACGGATCATGGAACCGGGCGCCGGAAAAACAAAAAGGATATTTCGTGGTTTTCCAGCCATTTAAAAATGGTAATCCGGTTGGGAACTGGGAAGTCTTCGCAGATAATTTCGCCGGATCAGATAATATCAGTTCTCCGGGACAGGCATTGCACCGGCCCTGTGGACTTGCGCAGGGACCCGACGGTGCGTTATATGTTTCCGACGATGCGAAAGGAACTATTTATAGAATCACCTATGATGCCAGATAACCTGTAAAAAAATTGCCAAAAATAATATCCATGAAAAAAAGGGTAGTGGTGGTTATCATGATGCTCGGTGCAGGGATGGTTTGCCTTAATATCAGGCCCACCCTGGCCGAAGCATCCTGGAGCGGTCCGGGACCAGGTTCGGCGCTGCGGGGACAAAAAATTTACGAACAGACATGCCTGGCCTGTCACCAGGCTGATGCGGGCGGTGTACCGGGTATGACCCCGCCTCTTCTAAAAAGTCCCTACGTGCAGGGCCCTTCTGTCAAACTAATCGGCATTGTTCTGAATGGTCTCAATGATGGTGTGGAGATTGACGGGGAAACTTATTCGAATCCAATGCCCCCTTTCAATACAGTTTTGAAAGATCAGCAAATATCAGATGTCCTGACTTATCTGAGAAGTCATTTTGGAAACAAAGCCGGGCCTATAACCGTTGCGCAGGTTACCAAGATCAGACAGGGGCTGAAAAAGTAAAAAGTAAAAAAGGGAAAGAAAAAAATTACCAAATAGAAATAACAATTAACAATTAAAATTATGGAATACAGAAAACTGGGTAATACAGATATAAAATTATCTGCCATCACGTTCGGTGCATGGGCAATCGGAGGATGGATGTGGGGAGGAGCTGAAAAAAAAGACGCATTGGAAGCCATTGCCGCATCTTATGATCACGGAGTGACTTCCATTGATACAGCACCCATTTATGGACAGGGAAGAAGTGAAGAAATCGTTGGAGAAGCACTCCGCAGCCTGCCCCGTGATAAGGTTCAGATATTGACCAAATTCGGTATGCGCTGGGATGAAAAAAAAGGAGCGCTTGACTTTAAGAGCACCGATAACGCGGGCCATCCAATAGAGATTTACAGATATGCCGGGAAAGAAAGTGTTATAAAAGAATGTGAAGACAGCCTCCGCCGTCTGGGCACGGACTATATTGATCTCTACCAGCTCCACTGGCCTGATGAAACCACACCGATTGCTGAAACGATGGAAGCTTTAACAATACTTCTGAAACAGGGTAAGATCCGGGCAGCCGGGGTGTGCAATTATTCTGCTGAGCACATGATTGAAGCGGAAAAGACCATCAGCCTGGCATCCAACCAGGTTCCCTATAGTATGGTAGAAAGATCCATCGAAGAAGAGCTGGTGCCATATTGTTTTAATAATAATAAGTCCATCCTCGCTTATAGTCCTTTGCAAGGAGGACTGCTGACAGGTAAGATCCGCCCTGATCATACATTCGCACCCGGAGACCACCGTCCGACTACTCCATATTTTAAACCTGAAAACATTCGGCGTATAGATATATTGCTGGATAGATTGAAACCGTATGCAAATCTAAAGGGCGCATTTCTGTCCCAGCTCGTAATCCGATGGACCATCGAGCAGCCCGGCATTACGATCGCCCTTGTTGGTGCACGAAATAAGGAACAGGCAATTCAAAACGCCATGGCGTTGAATATTCAGCTGTCGAGAAGAGAAATTAAATTGCTTGATGACGAATTAGACAAACTGGTACTGGTGGACTTTGAAGTTCACGCGTAGAGGTATGAGTTATGAGTTGTTCAATTCATCACTTATAATTCATAACTTATAATTCATAAATCATAAATCATATCTCATGAACGTTGGTTTCATTGGTCTCGGAAACATGGGCAACCCCATGTCGCAGCGGTTGATAAAAGCAGGTTATCCCGTAACTGTTTATAATCGCAACAAGGCAAAGGAAGAGGTATTTAAATTAATAGGAGCCAGCGTCGCAGCTTCTCCCCGAATATTGATCGAACAGGTGGATGTTGTCATCATCATGGTCACCGATGATCAGGCGATCCGGGGGATTTTTACCGGAGACAATGGGCTTCTTGGCACAAAAGCAAACGGGAAAATCATCATTAATATGAGCACCGTTTCACCGGGTATAAGCAAAGAAATGGCCAAATTGTGTAGTCAGCAGGGAAACCATTATCTGGATGCTCCCGTTTCAGGAAGTGTGAAACAGGCAGAGGAAGGACAATTGGTTATCATGGTCGGGGGAAATGAGTCCATATTGGAAAAAGCAAAACCATTATTTGAACATCTTGGAAAGTTAACGCTGTTGGTGGGTGGTACGGGCGCTGGCAATACGGCTAAACTTGCAGTCAACATACTGCTCGCGTTTTATGCCCAGGGTTTTGCGGAAGTGGTTGTTTTTGCGCAACAAAATAAAATTAAAACGACGGACCTGATTACGATCATAAATAATAGCGCATTGGCGAATGTATTCACTAAAATAAAAGGAGATGCTATTATTCAGGATAATTATAAAGCTGCCTTTGCATTGAAGCATATTGCAAAAGATTTACGCCTGGCTAAAGCGGAAGGATTGGCAACGCCCATGGGGGAGACAATATTTAAAACTTTTCAACAGGCAGAGACCGTTTTGGGAGAAGAAGATATAATTGCTATTATAAAACACATCAACTCACTTAATAGTGTCTTAGCCCCCCAAAATCAAGCCAGTGATTTCTTAAGAAATTCATGACAAAAAAATTGAAAAAGAGTATTTTGTTTTTATTTCTATACTCGTAACAATAGAAGATTTATTAGGGTGATGAAGGTCTTTGGTCTACCCAATCGAAAATAAGTTCCCGCTTGGCAAAAAACCATTGATTATTGATGCGAATAAATTGATCATAATAACGAATACCCATAACCATCAGCATTCTTTTCCCATCCTCGACCCAGAGATGATGTGCCAAGCAATAGGTCTCTCCTGTAGCATATTTACCTTTTATCTCAATAATGCTTTGCCCGTTGAAATGCATCGTCACATCATATTTTTTGAGTGTTTCAAATCCGGTAATGAATTGACTTCTTCCACGTAAGATCGTATCCGGTTTGCTATTCCCAGGCTCACTGTGGTAAATTTCTATAGTAGCGTATTCGGTAAAAAGATCTGCCTGCTTTTGAGGTTCACGCCTGTCTGCATATCGAGAATAATTATTAATTAAATCAAGAATGGCTATTCGATCATTTATCGATTGTCCGCTTACAAAAAAGCCAATTTGAAAAACGATTAAAAAAATAATACCTATTTTCATTAACATACTTCTATATTGGAAAATGAACCATCTCATTCAAAATTAGGTAGTAATAAATAGAAAAATCCACTATTAAAATGAGAGTTATGAAACTCTCCGACAAAATCTTCTTTAATGAAGAATAAAAAAGGGATTGAAATCCCAGCTGTACCTGCGGTGCTGTTATCTATAATTAGTTTTCAAGGGGGTGCTGCCCTTGCAAAAGGGATATTTCCTGTCTTGGGTGCAGTCGCAACTTCTGCGTTAAGAATTGTTTTGTCTGCTATCATCCTGGTCATTTTTAACCGGCCCAATATCCGGAATTTGACAAGAGCGCAATGGAAAGCCGTTGCTTTGTATGGTTTGACATTAGGGGCAATGAATATTATTTTCTATATGGCAATTGCGCGGATCCCGCTTGCCCTGGGTGTTGCCCTTGAGTTCATTGGGCCGCTGGTACTTGCGCTCACTGGCTCAAAACGTATCATTGATTTTTTATGGGTTGTATTGGCGGCGGCAGGAATCATCCTGATTGAACCATGGGGTAATAGCGCTATAGATGTTATTGGCGTACTCCTTGCCCTGCTTGCCGGCGCGTTCTGGGCGGCTTATATTTTAATTGGCGGACACATCTCTCAAATAATGGATGGCGGTAAAGCCGTAACCATTGGGATGATATTCGCCTCTGCCCTGGTGTTGCCCATAGCTATAGCTGATGGACTTTTAACCCATTTCAGACCGGTAATGTTCGTATCAGGCCTGGGGCTTGCCTTACTTTCAAGCGCCATACCTTTTACGCTGGAGATGTACGCACTAGGTAAAATTCCTGCAAAAACATTCAGTATCTTAATGAGTTTGGAGCCCGCCGCAGCGGCGCTGTCCGGTCTCGTTTTCCTGCATGAATACCTATCTTTATATGAATGGCTGGCGGTAGCGTTGATTATTGTTGCAAGTGCAGGCGCTACAATGACCAAAAAAAAACCTGCACATATTGTACCAGCATCCTAACAGGAGCTTTGACATATATGATCATGTTGACCTTCTCCCAATAAACCGGACAACTTTTCTGCAGTAGTGAAGTTTTATCCAAGTACTTCCGGTGAATTCACCGGCTCTCAGTGATTTCGCCAATCTGCTCTCTCGTTGAATTTTAATCCTTTGTGTATATGGTCACATTTTGTTCTGTACCAATACAAAAAGTACCGTCCCCCGATTCCAGTGGGTTTGAAAGGAATTAGTGACGGATTAGTAACATGTATTTAGAAGCTGGATAGCGGTATTCCCAGTTGCCTTCCTGTTATTTTCGTCAATTGTTTTCAAAAGTGGATTCGTTCCATTTATCTGCATTCGTCGATTCTAGAAGAACGCAGAAAGACTAAAACTGAAAAAATAATCTAAAACTCTAACTCACATTAAAACTCCTTTTCTCTCATCACTGGCAACTCTATATAAGTTGCATATTGACTATTACAATAAATAGTATGCGTTGCTTTTATAAAATCACTTTCTTTGGCCTCAAAAATATTAGAAACATATTTTTGGGGGTTCCGGTCGATAACGGGAAACCAGGTGCTCTGAATCTGGATCATGAGCCGATGGCCTTTCAAAAACGTGTGATTGATCTGGTGCAAGTCAATGATAAAGTCCTCCGGTTTATTGGGTGTAAGCGGTTCTGATTTTTTAAAACTTTTTCTAAAACGACCTCTGAAAACTTCCATCGCAACCGGTAACTGATAGCTACTCATACTTAAATTCTTCTTGTAAAAATCCGGGTATACATCAATCAGCTTAACCACAAAATCAGCATCCGTAGCAGTCGTACTGGCGAAAAGATGTGCGATAATATTGCCCGTAACAGTAAAATCTTCTTTCAGGCTGTCACCGGTAAAACTTATTACATCTTGCCTGGAACTTACAAAACGCTGGTCTTCGACCTGCCAGGAATTCCAGTGGCTACCAGGACCATATGTCTGTTCAACGGGCTGCTCACGGTAGGGAACTGGTTTTGCTGGATCACTTATATAGCTCACAGAACCTCCGTTACTGGAAGTTGGTTTTGTGAAGCTGGCTGAATGGTCCGCCAACGCATACAGCTTTTTGATCACAGTTGTTTTTGGCGGCCACGTATCGTAGGTTTTCCATTGATTAGTTCCGGTCTGGAAGCAGTTCGCTTTCATAAATTTCCCATCGCCGATTCCTTTCAGCCAGTAATCAAACCATTGCTTTTGCAAGGTCTGGAACCAAGTGTTTGTATTCGATTGGAAATTTATTTTACCCAAGCTGTCTGCATTGTTTCTTTCCCACTGGCCATGACTCCAGGGACCGAGTACCAAATAGTTCCGGTGAAAACTGTCTGTTTTTTCTAACTGTGTGTACATAATTTGCGGGCCATTCAGGTCTTCCTGATCATAATAGCCACCCACCTGTAACATGGGTATTTGGACGGAATGGATGCTTGTTAATGTAGATTGCTTTTCCCAAAAACTATCATAATCCGGATGGGTCACAAAATCGTTCCAGGAAGGAAGCCGGTTCTTAAAATATTTATCATTCACATTTCTCAGTGGACCGAGATGTAAATACCAGTTAAACAGATCATACTGCGGGAAGGGGAAATCACTGTTAGCCTCTTTGTCATTTTCGACATAATAACTATATTCAAAGCCATAGCTCAAACGAAAGGCTCCGTTGTGGTGAAAATCGTCACCCAAAAACATATCAGCCGGGGATGCCTGGGGTGAGCTGGCCTTCAAGGCCGGATGTGGGTCAACGGAAGCTTCCAATGCCATATAACCGGAATACGATGTCCCCAATATCCCCACTTTGCCATTATTATTTTTTACATTTTTGATAAGCCAATCAATCGTGTCATAGGTGTCGGTAGATTCATCTGTTTTTGACTTATCTGTCAGATGATACAGGGGGCGGTTCATTTCGAAACTGCCTTGGCTTTTGAATTTTCCACGCAAATCCTGCCTGACAAAAATATATCCCTCCCTGAACAGACTTCGGTAGTAAAGCCGTACTTTTTCAACGATCATGGCAGAGTCTTCATTTATACCAATATCAGCCCCATAGGGCGTGCGTTCTATTAAAATGGGTACCAGCTTGTTATAGTTTGTCGGAGAAAGTACGACAGTGAAAAGTTTAATCCCATCCCGCATGGGAATCATGTAGATCTTTTTTGTCATGGAAATAACGGTATCCGGTTGCGCATAACTGAAAGCGAATTGAATGATCAAGATCGTAACAAACAGCAGTTTGCTTTTCATTTTGCTAATTTAGTGACTGATTAGTGTTTACCATAACTATTTAATCGGTTTGTTGCGTTGCATATTGCGAAACGTGTACCGATCCCCACTAAACTGGACAGTTTTCTAAAGGTTTAGTCGTTTTTCATTTTCAAAAAGGATCAGATTATAATTTTTCCATTCGGTATCAGGTTCTGAAAATGTAGCTGCCGATTCCTTTTCACCATATGAAATAAGAATTCAATGTAAAAACTATTTTGATCATATGTGGGTTTGCTGGGAATTAGTGACGATTTAGTAACCAGTATTCAGATGGTTTGGGCGGTCCCCATGCATATGTCAAATGCATCAATTGTTGGATGGCATTTACATATCTCGATCTTTTAATGCAGGTAAATAGATTTCCTTAATACAACTTGCAATTGAAGTTTCAATAATAACTTTTATGATATCAATAATATCTGAAACGGGGATTCTCCTTTCTGAATATTTTTTCAAAGCGGCGGATTTACCCTTACTGTATGGAATATCAGAGGCAATTGACCCTGCTGATATACAAGACACGGAAATAGAGTCATTTCTTAAATACTCTCGCAATGAATGTGTAACACCGCGAACTCCAAATTTTGTAGCGGTATAAATAATGGAACTAGACCCTTCATTTTCCAACCCGCTTGAGGATCCAATAATTATAATTTTTTTCAGCACTCCCCTTCTAATATTTGGAATTAATTTCTGAACGAGTAATATTAAACTTGATAAATTTACCTGAATAATTTCCAAAATTCTTAATTGCGAAATTTTTTCAAACTCACCTTCTTCCCATATTCCAGCATTGTATAAAAAAATATCTATAGGAATTCCTTTTAAACTTATATACACTTTTTGAATTGATCTTAAATCTGATAAATCTGATTTTATCCATATTTTTTCAAAATTCGATTTAGCTCTTAAATTTTGAGGTTCAGTTCTTGAAATTAAATAAAATTTGTCCCCTTCTTTTGCTATCCCATCTACTATTGAATTTCCCAAACCTCTGCTGGCACCAAAAATTATAATATTCCTCATGTCCTTGTTTTATAGATATCTATCTGACACTATTCCATGCAACTTTTATGTACCTTCTATAATATAGTGTTCGGATATTCGACATCCCAGATTATCAAATCTATACAAGATTTTGTATAAATTAGATCTTCCCTTCTAAGTGGCTTCGGAGAATTGGGCATGCTCGCAGTCGTCCTTCAACCCTACGACATTTATAACTTATTGTATATGACCGCCTGCGAAATGAATAACTTCGTCATCCCATTAGCAGACTTATTTGGCCGGGAAGCACTGGATCTGGAAGACAAGGTTTTAAATGCAGATAATGTATCTCTTATAATCAATTCTGTTGAACAATTTCTGCTGAAAAAAGGAGTACATGTAAAGGATGCGGACCCGGTTTTCGAAGAATACTTACAATTGATTTACCAGCGCAAAGGTATTCTTACGATTGAAGAATTATTGAAAAAATACCCGTAACCGAAAGACAACTGGAGCGTAAATACAATAAATATATCGGGACTGCCTCAAAGAAGTTCTCCGATATCATCAAATTTCAACATTTCTTAAAAATCCCAGATTAGTAGCCACGCCTGCGGCGTGGTAAATCCCATTGCCGGATTAGAACCTTCATGTCGTATCGGAAACTAATGCGATAGCTTTCAATGGGTTGTTGCTACAGATATTGTCCTTTTAAAATTTTTTTTGTCCTTACACAATAATTTTTTTCCGTGCGGGACTTTCAGAAACAGAAAATTGTCTCTATTTTAGGCGGATGCGTCGAATCCTTAAAACCCTTGGCCTGGCCTTGCTGACGGCTGGCGCCATGAACCTACAACCCCTGTCTGCGCAAAACACTCCGGTTACCGCCGCAGAAGCCGAAAAACTATCCATGCAGTTGGAGGAGTCTATGAACAATGAAGACCCGGAGATCCTCAATCACCTGATTTATTTTCCTGAATTCATAACAAGGACCGGATCAAAAAGCGCTATCATCGATAATGTGGATACGCTGACCAAGATCGCCAACGGCTTTGGCTTATTCAATATTGGCAATAGCACGCTGGAGTTCACGAAAAACGGAAGCTACAAGCTGGTGCGTGGTTTTGTGAAGAATGATGAAATGCACCTTCTGTTCAGGGCCTTCGGTGATGGTGGACTGAATTACCAGGATATCACACTAATAAAAGTAAAGGACTCCCTCAGGGCAGCCGATATTTTTTCTTATCAGCTCGGGGAACCTTATAACAGACTGTTTTCATACCTTATCGAAGACACGGAAACACCCGATGCTCATTCCTCGCTGACATCCAGGGAGAAATACGGGGCAATATTCGAAAATGCGTTGAGTCACAAAAACTATAGTGCGGCAAAATCGGCCTTTGAAAAATTCGACGACCATACCCAGAACGACAAGCACCTCTCCCTTCAATATATGTTGGCCTGCGAACACCTCGGCGAAAAATTATTTCGGAAATCCGCGGATCGTTTTATCGCCTTATTTCCGGAAGAACCTGCGCCTTATATGCTAAGGATGAAAGAGTATGCCGATACCAGGGATTATGGAGATTACAGTAGGACGATCGACAAACTGGATACCCTGCTCCATTTCGATCCTCTCCTGAATTATTTCAGGGGGAATGTTGAAATGAAATTGGGCGATTCACGGACAGCTTTGCATTTCTATCAGGCAGCGTTTGACTATGATCCGGGTATCTGGCAGAACACCGAAAAACTCGTGGCCTGCAAGGTCGTCAATAATGAACTGGTGCAAGCTAATGAAGCGATCAATCTCTACAGCCATACGCCGGGATATCGAAAGGAACTGGTCGAAGCGCTCTATGCGGATTATCCCGCTTTAAGATAGGGGGCAGCTCGAAAACGCGCAATATGATCCTGCTTTCCTTTAATTTAAATTGATTGTACGCCGTTGTTCCAGCTTTGATGGAAATGGAATCAGTCTGGGTAAATGCATGGATGCAAAATCCCGGACAAATGATAAGTAGCACTACAAAAAATCTTTTTATGGGACCAGTAGTCAAATTGTTTACGCTTTTTTAAATTGATAAAGTTCTGTTTCCCAAAAACAACAAACTCAGGCGTGGTTTCCAGGCAAATAGTGAGAAGCAAAGAAATTGTGCTCAAACTCTTGTCGTTTTATTTTTTCGCTTAATCATCCAGTGTAAAGCAATGCATGGGGCTAGAAATAAAAATGCAAGTATAATCCGCAAGGTTGAGAAAAAAGACAATGTTAAACTTCCTAATTCAACGTCATTTACTTTAAACATTCTTTCTATCCAGGACATCAACCAGGTATTCCAAAATATAATGGTAGTGATAAAATAGAAAACCCCAAACAGAACCCCTATAATAAATGTCTTAAACAGGAAGTTTCTAAAAAAGATAATTTTTTCTATTTCCATAGTCTTGAGTTTTTTGGGTGAATAATAAATCAAATTTCTTTCATTTCGGTGATTAAATGATATTGTATTGTTTGTCGAACCAATTTTCGTTGCGGCTAGTATCACTTCCACATCTATTTTTGGGTAGTATACCACCCCCATTTTTTCATGATTTATTGCGGAAAAGTGAAGTTATATCCGAGAACTTCCAGTGAGCTCACCGGCTTTCGGTGATTTCACCTGTCTTCTCGCTTATTGACTTTCAATCCCTTACGCTTATGGTCACATTTTGTTCCGTACCGATACAAAAAGTACCATCCCGCGATTCCAGTGGGTTTGCGAGGAATTAGTGACGGATTAGTATCATTGTTTTGACGCATTTTTGAAGTTATCCAGGCATACCCAATTGCATTTATCGTTTGAGAGGTATTACCCGTACTATTAGAATATCACGGTTACCTGTTGATCCCAGATCATTTTAGTCGATCTCTCTTATTTTATTCTGAATGTCCTGATGACAAAACATAAAAGGTATAAAACATACATTTGAGTGTTGGCAGCACCCTTATTTGGTGCTTCATAATTCCTACACCAATGAAATCAAAAATATTTATCACAGCTCTTTTTGTTTTGACACTTTCTAAATCTATATTCTCACAAAGCTTGACAAAGGATGGCATCCCTGTTAAAGGCAAAATTATTCAACAGGAAAACAACCAGCCATTATCTTATGTAAGCATTGGAGTTCTTAATAAACCACTCGGCACACTTACTGACACTCTTGGAGACTTTAACTTTCAAATCAGTCAAGAAAACTTAGCAGACACATTACAAATCAGTTTGGTTGGATATTTTTCAAAGAAAATTGTCGTAAAAGACTTTATTGAAAGTAAAGAAAACACAATCAAACTAGATGTAAAAATTACAGAGCTTGCCGAAGTGGTAGTAACAAATACTAAAACAAATACTGAATCAATTGGCAGACAAGGAAGTGGGAAATTTATTCAAGTTTCTATTCACAACAAAAAGTCTGCGGTGGAAACGATTGGTTCAGAAATGGGAATGAGATACAAAACCAAACAGAGAAATGCAACACTAAAGGATTTTAACTTTAATATTTCGGGTAACAATTTTAATTTTATCAAATACCGTATAAATATTTATTCCGTCAAAGATAATATGCCTGATACATTAATTTACAACAAGCAAATTTTTATGACTATTGACAATTTTAAAACGGGTTGGACAAAGGTCAACTTAGAACCTTATAATATAAAAGTAAATCAAGACTTTATTGTAACAGTGCAATGGGTTGAGGGCAGAATGGATAAAAAGGAAAACCCAATAACGATGATTCCTATTGCTATTACACTTTTTTCAAAAAACTGTTATGCAAGAATTGCCAGTCAAGACAAGTGGAAAAAGGTAGGTATAAATTTGAGCAACTTTGTAACGCTGACATATTAGAAAAGTAGTATTCCACGACCCCTTTACCCCTTCACATAAAAAGGCTTGCGCGGGTTCTTCTTCATCCGTTCATCAATTCCATCTGCCAGCCATTGATAATACTCGCCTGCAAAAGGGTCGGACTGCTGTTCGCGTATATCCAAGAACATGGCTTTACTTTTCTCCCAGGCGGTTGTTACGAACGAACCCAGCGTTTTATCAACCGTGTCCATATTGAGGAGTCCATCGGCAACAAGCATCCCCAGTGATTCCATTTGCTGGCCAAACTGGACGAGATTGAGCCGCTCCTTGGCAGGAAGTTTCTGAAATTCTACCCAGTTGGATGGCATGTCATTTGAGTCGATATAGAGTAAAAGTTCAACAAAATCGCGTGTTTGAAACTGCCGCAGCATCTCCAGGGTGAGGCGTTCACGGTGGTCGTGTTTTGCAGCTTTAACCTGCGCAATGCCAAATATCAGCGCTACTAAAAACGACAGGAGTAAGGCAAGGTTTGCAATATTGGTGATGATTTCGTTTGTCATCGGTTGGCTACTGCTTTTTTAAGTCCCATTTGTTTTGCGAGATAGTTGTCGAGCATCCTCGTAGGAAGAAGTCTGGGCAAAGTCCAGTTCCTGAAACGTTGCGGAACGACCGCGTAGCGTGCTTTCGGTTTCGCCTTGCTGAGTGCCAGGTGAACGGCTTCGCCCAGACGCTCAGGGGGTAAGCCATTAGTACGGGCTTCGGTGACGATGAACTTCTGGAATTTCTGCACTGCCTCCCAATACTCGGTCGGCTTGAACTCACTCAGATCTTCTTTTTCGCCCTTGTCGTACATCGCCGTGTTCACGGTACCCGGTTCAATGATCACTACGTCGATGCCAAATAACATCAGTTCTTGCCGCAGCGCGTCCGACATTCCTTCAAGACCAGCTTTGGAAGAGCTATAAGCACCGATAAGCGGGATAGCAACTTTTGCTCCGGTAGAGCTGATATTCACGATGCGCCCGGCAGGACCCTGTCTCTCCTTATCTGTTCCCAAAAGAGGAGCGAAGGCTTGGATCACGACAAGCGGCGAGATCATATTGGTTTCCAACTGTCGCCTGTACTCGCTGGGCTTCAGATAAAGCAGCGGACCACTCACCACAATTCCTGCATTGTTCACCAGACCAACCAAATTCCTGTCGCCTATCATGGAGCCGACCTTCCGGGCAGCTTGATGTACAGAGTCGGCGTCCGTAATGTCCATCATGAGAGGCACGAAGCCGTTTCCGAACTCGCTTTGCAAACGATCGGCGTCAGCCTGCTTACGTACAGAACCGAACACGCGAAATCCCTTTGAGATAAGCACCTTTGTGGTTCCCCAACCAATTCCGGTGGAGACCCCGGTGACCACGACATCCTTGCTGTTCGCCATTTCATTTCTACTGGTGGTAGAATTGATATATTTTTTCCCTTTAACCATGACGGGTACTTTCGTTGCGGTATCTATAGTCATAAAAAATAATTTTCTATTTAGTCCGCTTCTACGATAACCAGCGGTCCGGGAACGTTCGAGCTCCTGTTTAGAATCGAATATCGGAGAAAGGAGAATCGTTAGCTGCAATCTTCTGATCTGAGAGATGAGGCGTTATGTCACGAATCAAATGCCCCACCGATAAGTTATGCAATTTGCGGACCAGCGATCAGTGCATAAGCTACACTTGCAATCACAACAGCCTTATTACATGTTTACCACCAGGAACACTTGAAATATGCCGTATCATATGGTATCATACCGTATCATGAGATATCATTCTGTATCATTGTGCCCCATAATCTGGCCACTAAATAAATACTCTTAGAGAAAACAGGATTTATTAATAGATTCGTAGCCACGCCTGCGGCGTGGTAGACGGCCAACCATCAACCGCCAACCAATATGTTACTTTCCGATACAAAAAGTACTGAAGCCCGGTTACAGCGGGTTTGCCGGGGTTTAGTGAGGGACTAGTAACTTCTGATATTACACAGGACATAAATAATCCCGGAATAATTAAACTCCGGGATTTTATAAACCTGCAGCAGGTTATCCTATTTTGAGCTCAGGTCGGCACGCAGTTTTTCAAAATGCTGTGTGCGACTCACAACATCATCCGTCATCAGCTTTAACCTGTTATCCCATGCCTCCTGTCCGTATTCTTTCACATAAGCCGTCTTGAACCAGTCTGTTGTCAGGTGAAAATAATCAGTATCCAGTTCCTTATAACCATCTTTCAGATTCCTTATCAAAATAATTGTAGGACTTGAACCGGCCTGCTGTTTTACCATCATATTAAAAGAAAAGGGAGAATTCAGTTTTGTATAAAGCAACACAGCTTTTCTGGCCTCTGCCATGTAATCTGCCATTTTACCATCTTTGACCACTGTAATGGTAAGAAGAAAAAGCTGAGCCTTTACATCACCCTTATAACTTAAGGTATCAACCCACCGGACAAGCGAATTACTATTCAGCGGTTCCAGCTTAGATGAAAAAGTTTTTTCCATGTCCAGGCTATGCTCTTTTGCATCAGGCAATGTTTTATCCATATCTGCATATGAAACAGGTCCCTGTACAATTATAAAAGATCCGACATCAGGACCACTGACTACTTCGTATACGTTTCTTTTATCAGATCCGTTATGAAACTTCACCATGTGCAATTTCCAACTTTCTTCAAATACAGATTTCATTCCGGATCTGGGCGTAGCCAGGTTAACTTTATAAAGCGAACTTCCCTGGCCGTTGACAAAGAATGCAGCTGCAACGAACAGCCACATAAAGAATGTTTTTCTCATGTTTTAAGTTTTAAGCAGGTTAAAAATTATTTCCAATACAGTATCTCTCAGGTACGAAATAAAAAATCAGAAAATCCCGAATGTAGGGTAGAAAGAATTTACTGAGGAAGAATGATAAGTTAAGATATAGATTATAAAGGCAAAATAAAAATCAATCTTTCTTGTGAAGGCATTCAGTCCGGTACATTAACCATGATATTTTTGAAATGCACTTCACTGTTCGGATCGTGCCCTTGTAAAGCGAATGTACCGCTGGAAAGAAAATGACCCGTTTGATCGGGTGCAGGCTTGAAATCATCGGGTTCGGTGTAGTCTACTACTGTTTTATCATTGATTTTTATGATGACATGTTTCCCATCCACATTGATGTATTCCGTGAACCACACCATGTCCTTCACATAAACTTCCTTTATATTAACAACATCATACAGGCTTCCGGTTCGCTTCCAGTCGGTATGCGAATTGTTCACCTGCACTTCGAATCCTTTCTTCGGCCAGCTGCTTTCCTGGTATTGGGTATGAAAATAAATGCCCGAATTTGCCCCGGGATAGGTCATGACGTCCACTTTCAGCTCGAAATTTTTGAAGTCATGATTTTTATATTTGCCTTCGTAAAACAAATGTGCCGTGGGACCATGCACGACGATTTGGCCATCTTTTACAGAAAATGTCCCGGCGTTTTCCCCTACTTTCCATCCGTCCAGCGAATGACCGTCGAAGAGGGATACCCATTCCGGCGAAATGGATTTAGTGCTCCGGAAAGCAAAGAGCACGAACAGAAATGCCGGTATCCAGATCCATTTTTTCATACGCGATTGCATTGAGACTGGGTGGTCGTTTATTTCTGCGGCGCTTTATCTACCGTGACTGCGAGCGCCTGGGTATACGTAATGTCTACCATATCTCCGACCTTCACGCTATTGAGTTTTTTTGGATCCTTCACTTTAATCGTTTTGGTATTCCCCTGGGGCCCCTTGAATGTTACGGAAGGCACGGTCGGATCGATCGCTGTGATCTGCACGGTCATGGTAACCTGTTTGGCTACGGCGCCTGCGGGCATTTCACCCGGTTTAGCCGATGCCGTTGCGTCAGCACCCTGCACCCCGGCTTCGCCATGATGCTTGACCTGGTAAGCTATCTCTTCAGTATATACTGCCGTAATGATGTCGCCTTTCTTTACCTGCGCCAGGTTTTTTACCTGATCCCCGGCTACAAAACTGTGCTCCTGGCCATCACTCGTTTTGATTGTCACTTCGCGAGTTTGCTGGTTTATCTTCGTTACCGTTGCAGTCACCGTCTCGGAAGTCACCACGGCTTCTCCTTTGACCTCTTGTGCCTTTGCATTTGTCAGGCTGAACAGACTGATCACCGCCGCAGCAGCGATCGCTTTAATCCCTTGCCTTTGGGCAACTCCCAGTTTCTTTCTCATGATTAATTGTTTAATGGTGTAATGATTAATGGAAGGAAGGTATGAAATCTTTTGATGCATTAAGACGGATTATTGTAAGCTATTGTATTCAGATTAACTATCCTTATGTGCGCCAGGATTCTTTCATGCCTAAAAAAATATTTCCTGACCAAGGGTCTTGATAACCCCTTATCTGCCTGAACGTCCATCTTCCGTAATTAATCGTTAACAATAATGTTTATACCTTTTGGAATATTTTTAAGCGCCTTTTGTTCCGCCAGTTCTATTTCATCAAATAAAAACTCAAAATAATTTGTCCATTCATTTATAACATTTCCATTAGGGAGAATTGCCGTTATCTTATCACCATCAAAAAAATAGCCCAGATTTTCAGAATATGAATATTGACGGCCACCAAAGTGAAAATATTTTTTATCTACTTCATATTCCTTTATCCATTGACTATTTGCAGTTGTCAAATCATGGCATTGTAATATACTCCTATCTAATGTACCCTTAAGATATACTGATGGAGTTAATCCATATAAGGAAATGTCAAAAATAAAACAACCATTTATTAGACTAAGAAATTTTTTATAAAATTCCGGGATCTCCTTTTTTGTCATTTCCCTGAATTGTTCAAACCATTTTATTTCGGCTCCTTTATAAAGCATCAATCCCCAATTTAAAGGTGCATTCCATGGTCTGTGAAAAATATTCAGGGTGTCAAGACCATCAATATTTGAATTATTATTAAGATACTTAAAGGCTTGTTTTTTTATACCTGAATATTCGTCCGGCAGACTGTCGATTTTAGAAATTAGCCTTTGCATTTGCAGAGTGTCCATAATTGCCAATAATTCCAAAACTAATCGCGGTTCACAATAATAAAACTGCCAAAAACTTTAATAAAATTAAATCGCACGAGCTAATTGTCTACAGAGGTCACTTCCCTAGTCTAATCTCATCACCTACATATTTTTGATCTTTTAATGGAGCAGGATAAGGCAGTGAAAGCAAATAATCCAAATCAACCTGGCTCCATAATTCCCCTATAAAATCGGACGATATGCTTTTATAACTTTGAGTGAAAAATATTTTTAGTGCTTCATACATTAATTCAATTGTCGCTAATAATGGAGTTTTAGACTCTTGTATACAAATTAATGGAATAAGAATTTCATATATTTTTACAGTTTCGGCAGTCACAGTTCTTGATCCTTTTCCCAAGAATACATGCCTTAAAGTATGTCTTTGACCACTTTCAACAAAAATCATTGACAAATGAACCTTCCATTTACCACCCTGAATAATTTTTCTTTTATCAAGGATATTTTCCACCACAAATTTTTCAAGGTATTCCCTAATCTTGTAAGATATTGGTGGTCTGAAAATATATGAAGTACATGATTGTTTTATCTCAAAGTAAGATTTCATTGAATTCATATTCTTTATCAAGGTCGGGATTTTTATTCAATGAATTTTTAAACTCATTAGTGAAGTTTTATCCCAGAACTTCCGGTAAGCTCACTGGCTCTCCATGATTTCGCCGGTCTTCTCCCTCGTTGAATTTCAATCCTTTGCGCAAATAGTCACTTTTAGCACTTTTACTATATAAAGAGTACTGTCCGCCGGTTCTAGTGGGTTTGCGGGGATTTAGTGGCGGATTCGTAACGAGTATTTAGATGTTATTTGTCGTGACCAGGAATATCCTTATACTTTATCTTTGGCTGGACAAACAAAATAGATGGCATCTGCCCCATCAGCAGATGATGTAAGCCTCCCTATATTTTCGCCGATCGTTTTTAAGGGTGTATTTGCATTGGAATTTAAAGATCGTCAATTTCAGATGAAGTCCGAATGGGGATAATACAATTGTTACATTATGAAGAATCAACCCTAACCCATAACTACAAACCAATAATTACTTCAAAAATGATTTCCGGATTCTGTGTTTTTTCGCTTTAAATCAATCTTGTATCCAATTCTTTGCCATACAAAGCGAAAAATAGATTTTGAAGCTGGTGAACTGATTCCAGATAGATGAACTCATTTCTAACCGTATATATATACCATTTAAAAACCAAGTCGTTTTCGTTTTCTATTTCTTTATCAATACTAAAGCCTTGGACTTTATTGTGGTGCCATTGATTCTGCGGTTTTGTTTTTAATGGACCGAAACCGCACAAAGGCAGAATACTATCAGTCAACAGAACAGGATGAACCTCTTTTATGCCAACTGAAAAACGATCTGTTGAAGACTGTAACATCAATTCTTCAGGCAAAATATTGAAAACTGTATAATACTTATCTTCCTCCGGAAGATTTCGGGTATGACTTACTATATTTCCCATTCTTAGTTCCCTTGGATCAATCATATATGTAATTTACTAAAACGGATGATGTTATCAATGAGATTATTTTATTTGTAAGATTCATTTGCCTTTAGGGCAAATTCTCTAATCTTGTATGGCCGTAATTCTGGGGAGCTTACGACTGTATCATTCTGTATCCTATAGTATCATACCGTATCATTGTGCCCCATAATCTGGCCACTAAAAACCCTTAGAGGAAACAGGATTTAGTAACATATTCGTAGCGAAGAAGAGGCTACTAAACGCGAAGCAATCTTTTACTGAAGCGGGACAGAAAACGCGCATCCGGAAACTGAGCAACTATTAATATCGTATCTTAGGTAACACGGCTCAACATAAATCATAAGATTTTATTTCTTCACCAATAAAAGTATTCATCTTTGAAACTCCTCTACCTTTCAACCGGAGCCATAATCCTTCTGCTGATGGGATATTCAAAGATCCATGAACAATCCCCTAAGCAAGTTGATAATGAAACTTATCGCAAACTAAGGCAAAAAATGAGCTTAACCTCATTGCGTTGCACGCCCGACTGGTCAGACTATCATATTACCAATGAGGAAATACAGAATATGATTCCTTTGCCGGGAACCGGTTCACATACCTGGAAGATAAACAGCACCAGCGACAGTGCTCAATTTTATTTCAACCAGGGCATCAATCTTTATTATGGCTTTCATATTCCGGAGGCATTGCCTTCTTTTAAAAAAGCGCTGAGTTTTGATTCAACCGCTGCCATGCTTTATTGGGCCGTGGCCCTGGCTTATGGACCAAACATAAATGACGCTGTTTATGTGGCATCAAAGGATGCGTTGCTGGCTGTTTCAAAAGCAAAACTGTTTATGTACAATTCTTCTCCAAAAGAAAGAGACCTGATAGAGGCGATGGAGTCGCATTACTCCGCGGATTCCACCCGCGAAAGAGCCACACTTAACCAGGAGTATGCTGCTAAAATGAAGATTCTTTACTTAAAATATTCTACGGACGCAGAAATAGGAACGTTATACGCGGATGCCCTGATGAATTTGCATCCCTGGGACTTATGGCAGCATGACGGTAGGCCAAAACCATGGACACCGGAATTAATCAGCGTTCTGGAAAATATCCTTACATATAACCCCGAACATCCCGGCGCAAATCATTACTATATACACACCCTGGAAGCATCTCCCTTTGCTTCGAAAGCAAATGCAAGTGCGGAACGGCTGGGCAGACTAGCGCCGGGGCTTTCGCATATGGTACATATGCCATCGCATATATACATAAGAACCGGTGAATATGACAAGGGAATAAAAGTAAATGAAGCAGCGGTTAAAAATTATTACGGTTATAAAAAATTATTTCCCGGTGTGGAGAATAATGTTTTTTTATATGAATATCACAACCGTCATATGCAGGCTGCCTGTTCGATGAATACCAATGATTATTCCAACGCAATAAAAGTTGCATTGGATTGCCGCAATGCTATTGATACAACATTTTTATCTGTGGAAGATCCCATGGGTAATTTTATACAGTACATCTATATGACTCCTGAACTTACCATGATAACTTTTAAAAACTGGAATGACATCCTGCTTGAGCCTGCCATCGGAAAGCGTTACCATTACGGAGCATTAATACAGGAATTTGCAAAGGGCATGGCATATGCCAATACGGGGAAACTCGACAAAGCAAAATCTTCACTGGCCATCATAGAAACTCTTTTACTTGAAAAAGACATGTCGGTTGTATTGACGCCCTTTAACGCACCTGTAACAGGCGGTACCGTTGCCAAGTATATATTAATGGGCACAATGGCAGAAAAAGAGAATCATTTAGAGCAGGCTATCAATTATTTTACAAAAGGGGCAGAAACAGAAGATTCGCTGGTGTACCAGGAACCGCGCGACTGGCTAATACCGGCAAGACATTATTTAGGCTATGCGCTATTGAAAGAAAAGAAATATAAAGAGGCTGAAAAAGTATTTCTGAAGGACCTTTCCTATCAACCGGGTAATTATACTTCTACAACCGGATTAATGAGAGCGAGGCAAAAATAAAACGGGCAAGCTTAAAACCGACCAGAGTAGGTGCAAACAAGCTCCCGATAAAGGTTTATAAGAAAGGTCAAGTACTTGAGACTTTGCTGTAAACGTGCTCTAAATGTATTGTCGTAGCATTTAGATCATTTGTCCCTTTTTGTGATAAAAACATACTTTCTAAAAAAGTACTTCCATCGCATGGCTATAATTGGTAGCAAAACCCATAAAAAAGCATTTGTCATTCCTTCCGCTGAAGAGCCAGTTAATTGATTTGATTTCCATAAAGGAAATGCAACTATAATCAACCAAAGTACCTTATAAAATATTTCTAACATCACTATTGGTAGCATTTTAAGTGGATGTAATATTCCTAAAATAGCTAACACCGAGAATGATCCCCAAATACACCAAGCCATAGCATCTTCAGGATTCCAAGAGCCTTTAAAAGTAAGTATATGTGTCCATGAAGCCTTACCTAGAAAAACGATCATCAAAAAAAACATTAGTCTTAAAATATAAATATTGATTTTGAGAACTCCGTCCCAGTGTTCGTAATCGGGTTTAAAAATATTTTTAAAGCTGAACGTTGATTGCTTTTGCTGTGTTTCCATGTTAATTGTTTAAATTATACTTGATTGTATTTGGCTTGTCTGTTGAGTCTTTTAAAATTACTGCCAACTGTAAGTGTCTCGATCCCCTATAAACTGGATGGTTTTCTAAAGTTAATTGAATGCCAACTTGATTAAATAGTAAAGTTTTATCCAAGATCTTCCGGTGAGCTCACCGGTTCTCGATGATTTCGCCGGTCTGCTCTCGCGTTGAATTTCAATCCTTTGCGCATATGGTCACATTTTGTTCCGTACCGATACAAAAAGTACTTTAGGCCGGTTCTAGTGGGTTTGCGGGAAATTAGCGGTGGTTTAGGGACTTATCTCGAATATTGAAATATATTTTTCAATATTTGTTAAATTGAAAGTCAAACAGCATTAACTCGGGCGTAACGAATTTTTAAGGGTCGACTAAATAATCTATGGGTAAATTTTGAATAAATCTTTTAAAGATCAGTTCTCTTCCTGGACCAATAGCATTTCAAACGATGATGATGTTGATTGGACCGGGCAACTTCGTATTTTGAATGAAATAACCGATCTTATAACGCCCCGGCTTTCGCTCAGGGAAATTATTGCTGTCATTTATCAGAATGTAAATCAATTGATTGATGCCTACCAGTTTTGTGTTGGTATATATGATGAAAAAGAAGGATTGATTCATTACACGGGAATGATAGAAAAGGGCAAACCACTTCCTGATTTTTCTGTTGATGCTTCAGACGATGGCCGTCTCGCTTCCTGGTGTATCCGGCATGAACAGGATATTTTTATGAATGATTTTGACAGGGAATACAGCAGGTACCTTCTTATAAAACCACAG
>Ga0209863_10000435_pt1 | contig 21425 bp, 15 predicted proteins | sample OrgsoiDNA2013046_FD_185796 | JGI IMG/M metagenome (GOLD analysis project Ga0209863, IMG submission 185796) | Permafrost soil microbial communities from the Arctic, to analyse light accelerated degradation of dissolved organic matter (DOM) -... | ecosystem: Environmental > Terrestrial > Soil >...
GTCGGCGCCTCGGGGGTCGGCAAATCGACGCTCTTGCAGGTGCTGGGGACGCTGGACGCGCCCACCTCCGGCAGCATCACCTTCGACGGGGTCGACGTGACGGCCATGAGCGCGACCCGGCTGGCCGAGTTCCGCAACCGCGAGATCGGCTTCGTTTTTCAGTTCCACCATCTCCTGCCCGAGTTCACGGCGCTCGAGAACGCCATGATGCCGGGGCTGATCCTGCGGATGCCGCGCCGGCTCTGCGCCGAACGGGCCGCCGCGATGCTGGCGCGGATCGGTCTCGGCGACCGGCTCTCGCACCGGCCCGGCGAGCTCTCCGGCGGCGAGCAGCAGCGGGTGGCGCTGGCGCGCGCGCTGATCCTGCGCCCCCGGTTGCTGCTGGCCGACGAGCCAACCGGCAACCTCGACACCAAGACCGGCCGCCAGATGCACGATCTCTTCTTCGAGCTCAATCGGGAGCTGGGAACGACGATCCTGATCGTCACGCACAACGACGAGCTGGCGACCAAGACGCCGCGGCGGCTGCGCATGGCGGACGGCCTGATCGTCGAGCGGGAATAGGCGCGCGCCGTCGCCATGAGTCGCCGCGCCTTCGCCTTCGCCGCCGCGATGCTCCTCGGGGCGGCGGTGGGGTCCGCCCGGACGGCGCACGCCGAGACGGAGGCGGCGCCCGAGCCTGAAACGCCGACCGCGACGCCGGCGCCCGCCAAGGTGGCCACGCCGAACCTCAAGGTGGTCAAGCTGCAGTTTCGCGGCAACCGCAAGGTCGAGGACGACGCCATCAAGGTGAACCTCAAGACCGCCCCCGGCGTGACGCTGTCGCAGGAGACCGTGCGCGACGACGTGCGCGCGATCTGGAAAATGGGCTACTTCGAGGACGTCCAGGTCGAGGTCAGCGAGAGCAAGGCCGGCAGTGTGGTCACCTTCGTGCTGCGCGAGAAGCCGGCCATCAACAAAATCTACGTCGCGGGCAACGACGAGGTGTCGCTCTCGAAGATCAACGAGGCCCTCGACATCAAGAAGGACCAGATTCTCGACCTCGCCAAGATCAAGAAGAACGTCGAAAAGATCAAGGACGCCTACATCGAGAAGGGCTTCTACATGGTGGAGGTCTCCTACGAGATCAAGCGCGACAGCTCCGCCACCGTCGACGTCTGGTTCCACATCCGGGAGAACGCCAAGGTCGAGGTGCGCCGCGTGAACTTCGTCGGCAACCACGCGATGACCGACGGGGAGCTGCGCGACGTCATTTCGACCCACGAGGGGAACATCCTCTCGATCGTCACCTCGGCGGGGACCTACCGCGAGGACGTGTTCCAGCGCGACCTGCTGCTCATCCAGGCGCACTACTGGGACCACGGCTACGTGCAGGTGAAGGTCGGCAATCCGCTGGTCGAGCTGTCGCCCGACAAGCAGTCGATGTACATCACGATCTCGATCGAGGAGGGGCCGCAATACCACCTCGGCAAGGTCGACGTGACCGGCGATCTCCTGATGCCCAAGGAGTTCTTCCTCGGCCGCGTCTCGGTGAAGTCCGGCGAGATCTTCAACCGGTCGAAGCTCTCCGACGATCTGCAGAAGCTCACCGACTTCTACAAGGACCGCGGCTACGCCTACGTCAACGCGACCCCGACCACCCCGGTCAACGAGAAGACCAAGATCGTCGACGTCTTCTTCGAGATCCAGAAGGGGGATCTGGTCACCATCAACCGGATCAACATCCGCGGTAACAACAAGACCCGCGACAAGGTCATGCGCCGCGAGATGCGCATCGTCGAGGGCGACACCTACAACCAGTCGCTGCTCGACTATTCCAAGAAGCGGGTGAACGCGCTCGGGTACTTCGAGAAGGTGGACATGTCCACCAAGCGGGGCGAGACCGACGACAAGATGGACGTCAACTTCGAGGTCGCCGAACGCCCGACCGGCACCTTCCAGATCGGCGCCGGCTTCTCCTCCGTCGAGAACTTCATCGCCCAGGCCCAGGTCTCGCAAAACAACCTGTTCGGGCGCGGCCAGCTGCTCACCTTGCAGCTACAATATTCCGGCCTGCGCCAGCTCTACCTGCTCCAGTTCCAGGATCTCTACTTCCTCGACACCAACTGGACCTTCGGTTTCAACATCTTCAAGCAGGACCAGTTCCTGTTCTCGTTCGTCCGCCATTCCAAGGGCGGCAGCTTGACCTGGGGCTACCTGCTCGCCGAGGACACCCGCCTGCTCCTCACGTATACGCTCGAGGACGTCGGCGTCTCGACCAGCGGCTTCTCCAGCTTCTTCTCCACCTCGGTGATCCAGCCGACGCAGGTCGGGTCGATCGCCAACCTGCTGCGCTCGGGGATCACATCGTCCGGCACGGCGCTGCTCTCTTACGATTCGCGCGACAACCGCCTGTTTCCCACCCGCGGCTGGTACAACACGATCAAGGCCGAGGTCGCCGACCCGTATTTCATCGCATCGCAGAACGTCTTCACGCGCTACGAAGCGGTCGCACGCGCCTTTTATCCGCTCTGGGGTCCGTTCGTGCTTCGGCTCAAGGGGAACCTCGGCCTCATTGCCAGCCGGGACGATCGCGGCGTCCCGATCTTCGAGCGCTACTTCGTGGGCGGCATCTATGACATCCGCGGGTTCTCGCCGCGTTCGCTGGGTCCGGTGATCCGCGCCGAGAGCACCCAGGCGCCGGACGGCTCGCTCAGCAACTTCCTCATCGGCGGCAACATGGAGGTGATCGGCAACGCGGAGGTCGAGTTCCCCATCTTCGACAAGGTGGGAATTCGCGGCGTGGTCTTCACCGACGTCGGCAACGCCTTCAATCTCGAGGACCAGTACTGCAAGCTCGTTCCGTTCAACGTGGATGCATCCAAGAACCCCTGTCTCAACCCGCTCAATATCAGCGCCTACCGCGCCAGCTGGGGATTCGGCTTCCGGTGGCAGTCGCCCATCGGCCCCCTTCGGTTCGAGTGGGGCATCCCCTTCTGGACCATCCCGGGTGAGCAACCCATCGTCTTCGAGTTCACGATCGGTAATTTTTTCTAAACGTGTTAAGCAACCGGGCGGTGAAGGAGATGAACATGTCACGCGCATCACGTTTTCTGGTTCTGGGGGTGTTCCTGCTGAGCGCCTCGTCGGCCTTTGCCGAGGATTTCAAGCTGGGCTTTGTCGACATGCAGCGCGCCCTGAACGAGACCGACGACGGCAAGAAGGCCAAGGCTGCGCTCAAGAAGGTCTTCGACCAAAAGCAGAAGGAGCTGGACGAGCAGCAGGCCGCGCTCAAAAAGGACATCGAGGATCTCGACAAGAAGCGGACCTTGCTGCCCCCGGATCAGGTGCGCGAGAAAGAGGGCGAGCTGCAGCAGCGGATGCAGAAGGTCCAGCAGACCTACCTCCGCCATCAGCAAGATCTCTCCGGCAAGGAGCAGGAGGCGACCGCCAAGATCTACGAGCGCATGAACAAGATCATCGCCAAGATCGCGGCCTCCGAGAGCTTCTCGATGATCGTCGACAAGTCGGCGCTGGTGTTCGCCAAGCCCCACCTGGATCTGACCACCGAGCTCATCCGCCGGTACAACAGCGGCGAGGGGGCCGACCCGGCGGCCAAGGCGACGGCGGCCAAGCCGGCCACGCCGCCCGCGAAGAAGTAGCCGCCATGCTCGATATCCGCGCGATCGAGCGGATCCTCCCGCACCGTTATCCCTTCCTGCTGGTCGATAGGGTCGACGAATTGGGCCCGGATCGGATCGTCGCGCGCAAGCTCTGCACCCGCAACGAGCCCCACTTCAATGGACATTTCCCGGGGCTGCCGGTGATGCCGGGCGTGCTGATCATCGAGGCGCTGGCGCAGGCCGGCGCGCTCCTGGCCGCCAGCGTGGTCAGCTTCGACCCCGAAAAGCAGGTGATCTTCTTCCTGGGCATCGACAAGGCCCGCTTCCGAAAGCCGGTGGTGCCCGGTGACCTGCTGGTCCTGGAGGTGGTGCCGCTGCGCAAAGGGGGCGCCATCTGGAAACTGCGTGGCGAAGCCAAGGTCGACGGCGCGTTGGTCGCCGAGGCCGAGCTGATGGCGACGATCCAGCCCAAGAACGCCTGACGGGGGACACTCTGCGGCGGCCTGCGGTCATCCTGCTCGTGGCGGCCGCGGTGGTCAGCGCCTGCCACCGCTCGACCATGCCGCCGCGCGCGGACGGGGCGGCGGTGGTGCTCTCGCCCGAGGTGCTCGACGACGGTCTCCAGGCGGTGCCGGAGGTGGAGCCGAACGACACGCTGGTGGCCGCGCAGCGGCTGGCGCTCTCGCCGACCGCCCCGGTGGCCGTGGGGGCGAGCCTCGTCAAGAGCGTGGCCGGCGGCAAGCGCGACGTCGACTGGTTTCGGATCGATCTGCCCGCGCCGGACGGGGGCGCCACCCCGCCCGTCGCACGCGCCGATGCCGCGGGCGTCGTGCCGCCGCCGCGCTCGCTCCTGCGCGCCGATCTGCGTCCCGAAGCGGGGGTGGCCGTGACGCTGGATGCGCTCGATGCGGGCGGGCACCTGCTGGTGTCGGCGCCGGGTCAGCCGGGGGAAGCGATCGCGATCCCCAATCTGGCGATCGCCCCGGGCGCGACCTACCTCCGTGTCCGCGCGGCGACCGCCGAGGCGACGCCGGGCGGCTATCGCCTGGTCGTGCACCTGTCGGCCCTCGACGTCGGCGCGGAGATCGAGCCCAACGGAAGCGCGACGCTGGCGACCGAGCTTGCGCCCGGGGGCGAGGCGGTCGGCTATCTCGGCTGGCGCCATGACCAGGACTGGTACCGGCTGCCGACGGCGGGTCTGGCCGAGGGGAGCGTCCTGTCGGTCGATCTCGATCCGGTGCCCGGCGTGGGCGCGGCGTTGCAGCTCTATGGCGCCGACACCCACAAGCTGGTCGAGGCGCATGGACGCAAGGGGGAGCGCGTCGTGCTGCGGGACGTGCGCTTTTCGCCGGGCGATGCCGAGGTCTACCTGGTCGTGCGCGCCGAGTCGGATTGGAGCGCCGACGCGCGCTACAATGTTCGTCCCCGCGCCGATCTCCCCAAGCCGGGGGCGGAGGCCGAGCCGAACGACGATCCGGGGCACGCGCAGACCGTCGAGGACGGGGTGGTGATCGGCTATCTGGGGCGCGGGGACGTCGACGTCTTCCGATACGTGACGGAGGCTCCCGCGGTGCTCGAGGTCGAGCTCTCGCCGCCGGAGCATGCCAACGTCAAGCTGGAGATCTTGCGCGCCGACGGCACGCTTGTCACGCGAAGCGAGGGTGGAAAACATGGGACGATCCGGATCGCCGACCTGGCGATCCCGGGCGGGCCCATCTTCGTCCGTCTGGCCGGCGGCCGTGGCTCGGCAAACGCGGACGATCCCTATCACCTGACCATTTCGAGCCACCCGGGCGGCCCGGCCGCCGAGCCGGCGCCCAAAGAGGCCCCGCCGAAAGAAGAATGAAGAAGGGTGCCGCCGCCCTGCTATTGGCCTGCGCGGTCGGGGGCGTCCTGCCGGGCTGCGCCCACCCGTCCGCGGGACCGGGGGCCACCGTTGCCGCTTTCGGATCGGCGGTGGCGCGCGGTGATCTGGCGGCCGCTTACGCCCTCACCTCGGGGCAGTTTCGGCAGCGGATGCCGTTCGAGGCCTTCGTCGCAGGGTTCAAAGCGGGTGGGGGAGAGCCCGAGGCGCTCGGCCGCCGGATGCTCGCCGAAGCGCCTCGGATCGCACCACGGGTCGAGATCGAGCTGTCTTTGGGCGAGCGGGTGCCGATGCTCCTCGAAGATGGCAGCTGGCGGATCGACGGCCCGGTCTACGAGGCCTGGGGGCAGGGGACGCCACGCGCGGCCTTGCGGACCTTCGTTCGCGCGCTCGACGGGCGGCGTTACGACATCGTGCTGCGTCTGGTTCCCGACCGGTATCGCGCCGGCCTCTCCGCGGACCAGCTTCGCGCCTACTGGGAGGGCGACCGAAGAAAAGAGAACGCCGCGCTCCTGGCTCAGCTTCGCGCGGCGGCGACCGCGCCCATCGTCGAAGCCGGCGACGAGGCCCACTTGCCGTACCCGCCCGGAAGGGAAGTTCTGCTCATCCGCGAGGGGGGACAATGGAAGGTGGAGGATCCGGAGCAAAACCAGGCCGTAACTGGCGGAGAACGCTGATCTTTTTTACGTCTCACGTTTGTACGACGAATTGCCGAACTTGACTAATAGGAAGAGATATTGCAGGCATCTAGCTAGAGGTTTCTCGTCGTGCTCGAGCCCTGGATCATCGAACAGATCCGCCGCCGCGAAGAAGAGGAGCGACGGCGTCAGGACCGCCCGCGACTCGAAGTCCCGGAGCGCGACGAGCGTTGGAAGCCCGAGAGCGAAGAGGAACAGCGACGGCAAGAGCGGCAAGACGATGAGAACGAGGATCGCGACCGGCCGCAGCGCGGCGTCGTTATCATCGAAATGTAGCGCGCGGCATAGTGGACTCGGCCCGGTCCCGAGGCTAGACAGGGGCCATGCAGAAGGATTCGGCGGGGTTCGTGGGGCGGGAGATCGAGCTCGGCACGCTGGAGGCGGCGTTTTCCCGCGCCACCCGGTTCAAGGCGCCTCAGACCGTCACGATCGTCGGGGCGCAGGGCATCGGCAAGACCCGTCTCCTCGACCAATGGCTCGCGTCGAAAGGCGCCGACGACCTTCGGATCGTCCGCGCCGCGGCCGATGCGGGAAATGCGTTCTCGGGCGCGGCCGTCGCGCCGTCGCGGGGCTCGCTGGTGGCGCACCTGCTCCGGGCCCGCTTCGAGCTCGGGGACCTGCCGTCCGGCGAGGCGCTGGCGCGCTTTCGAGCGGGGCTGCAGGAGACCTTTGGCGATCGGCGGGTGGCCGAGATGGCGGTGCTCCTGGGGCGCTTTCTGGGCTTCGAGATGGAAGAGAGCCCGCTCGCGCTCGCGCTCGCGGGGCGGCCCGAACAGGGGATGGAGCTGGCGCGCGCGGTGCTGGGGCGGTTTTTCGAGCAGGACGCGGCGGCCCGGCCGCTGGTCATCGTCGGCGAGAACCTGCAGGACGCGGACGACGATTCGCTCAATGAGCTGCAAGGCCTGTCCGCCGAGCTCGCCGACGCGCCGATCCTGATCCTGGCGACCGCGCGTCCGGATCTGCTGGTGCGCCGTCCGGGCTGGGGGCACGGCGCAGGCAGCCACACCCGGATCGATCTGCAGCCGCTCGGGCGGCCCGAGATAGACGCGCTCATCCGATCGACGCTCGGAACGACGACCCTGGCGGCCAACCTCTCAGAGCGGGCGGCGGAGGAGTCCAGCGGCAATCCTGCGCTCCTTGCCGAGCTGCTGCGCGCGTACCAGGAGTCCGGCATCCTGAGCGCCGCGGCCGCCGAGGGGTGGCGCTTCGACGCGGATCGGGCGGCCCGCCAGCTCACGGCGGTGACGCGCGAGGAAGCCGCCTCCGCGCACGTGATGGCGCTGACGCCGGCCGAGCGGGACGTGCTGGCCCGCGGCGCCGTCTTCGGTCCGATGTTCTGGACCGGCGGCGTGGTGGCGCTGGGTCGCTTCAGCTCCGATCCGCCCGACGAGGCCGCGGTGTTCGCGCCCGATCCGACCATCACCGAGATCCAGAACATGCTCGAGAGTCTCTCCCGACGCGGCTTCCTCGAGACCGTCGCCGACGCGTCGATTCCCCACGAGACGGCCTGGCGCTTCTGCCAATCGCTCGAGCAGCGGTTGCTCGATGCGGGTACCGATCCGGAGCTCCGTCGGCGGCGCAAGGCCTTCGCGGCGCAGTGGCTGGAGAGCCGGGGCGGGACCGACCGCGAGCAGCGGCTGGAGGCGCTGGCGCGGCTCTACGAGGAGGCCGACGATCGGCGGCGCGCGGCCTACTGCTACATCACCGCCGCGAGCATCGCCCGCGAGCGCCTGTTGCTGGACCGGGCACATCCGCTTTATCTGGCGGGGATTCGACTGCTCGATCTCGACGACGCGGTGGCCAAGATGGACGCGCTCTACGCGGCGGGCGACGTGGCGGCGCGCCTGGGACGAACGCGGGAATCGGTGGGGCTGTTTCAGGAGATGGTGCGGCTCGCCTGGCGACTGGACCTTCCGGCCAAGGGGGGCGCCGCGCACGGACGGATCGGTCGCCTGTGCGGCACGCTCGGTGAGAACGCGCGCGCGCGCGCGCACCTAGATCTGGCGCACAAGCTGTTCGAGGTGGCGGGCGACGGGCCCGGGGTCGCGGCGGCGCTCGACGACGTCGGTCGGATCCATTTTCTAATGGGTGAGCCCGAGCGATCGCTCGAGTGCCACCGGGCGGCGCTGACGGTTCGCGAGCAGCTGGGCGACGATCGGGGCCGGGCGGTCACGCTGTCGCGGCTCGGCCAGGTCTTGCAGAAGACCGGCGGCTTCGCGCCGGCGGGCGAGCATTTCCGCGATGCGCTGGAGCTGCGCCGCCGGATCGGGGATCGGCAGGGGGTGGTGGCCTCGCTGCTCGATCTGGGGGCGCTCGAGCGGGATCTGGGCCGCCGGCCGGAGGCGCTCGCGCTGCTGGGCGAGGGGCGGGAGCTCGCGCGCGCCAGCGGCGAGCGCCTCTACGAGTGCAGCCTGTCGATCGAGATCGGCGACTGTCACCTGGCCGACGGCACGCCGCGGACGGCGCTGATCGAATTCCAGTCGGCGCGGGAGATCGCGCGTCAGTTCGGCGCGCGCGTGCTCCTGTCGGAGGCGACCCGCGGGATGGCCGAGGCGCAGCTGGCGTTCGGGGACGCGACCCGCGCGCGGGACGACGCCCGCATCGCCTTCGAGATCGCGGAGCGGGCGGGGGTGCCACCGCTGGCGGGTGCCGCCCTGCGGGTGGTCGCCTCGGCGGTGGGCGCGGGCGCACCGGGCGAAGCGGATCTGGGTGGCGCGCGGGAAATGTTCGATCGCGCGGTGGAGGTGTTGACCGGCGCCGGCGCGGAGCTGGAGCTGGCCCGTACGCTGACCGCCTACGCCGAGTTCGAGGAGCGCTCGGGGCGCGAGGAGACCGCTTCGGAGCTGCGTCGCCAGGCGAGTCTCATCGCCGAGCAGATGCGGAGCGCCCGGGGCCGTGCGCTTGGCGGCGCAACAGCGGGTTAGCGGCTACTTCTTGGCGACCCTGGCCGGGGGGGACTTGGCTGGGGCGGCGGCGGTCGTGGCGGCCTTCTTGAGGTCGTCGGGCTTGATCAAGATTCGATCGATCGCCCATTTCGGCGCCGTGTACACGTCGGCGGTCTTGGCGCTCGCGACGGCGTAGTTGATCTTGTCCTTGGTCTCGTCCCCGACGCGGATCTGGCAGGCGGGCGCACCGCCCTTGCCCACGCCCTTGGCCTTGACGGTGATGACCGCCTTGGGTTTGGCGAGGCCGCTTTCCTTGAGCGACTGATTGTCGGCGAATCCGTTGCCCTTGAAGTCCTTGAAGCCGCCCGCGATCGGCGTGACCTTGGTGGCGTCGATCTCCAGCTTGGCCGGCTTGCTCGCCTTCCAGTCGGCGCCGCTCTTGACCAGCGTGTAGGAACGGTCACCGGCACTGACGGAGATCTCGGTGAGATTGTCGGCGGCCACGTCGCACAGCGTCTTGTCGCGGAACTCCATCGGCTGCTTGCTGATCCGTTCGAGGTTGTATTTCTTGACCAGGAAGATCTGCGGCGCGTCGGCCTTCTTCACGTAGACCTCGTCCTCGCCTTTCTTGTCGCCGATCAAGACGGTGACGCTCTTGTCGTCCTTGGCGCCGGGCTTCCCGCCGAGGGTCACCGTCAGTGCGGGCGGGGCCAGCCCGGCGGCGGCCAGGCCGACGCCGTCGGCGAAGTCGTTCGTCTTCCAAGACGCCATCGCCGAGACGATGCCGTTCGGAACGGCCGCGTCGAGCTTGTCGATCTTCACCGAAGACTGCGTGACCTCCCAGGCGTCGTCGTTGCCGGGCTTGGTGCCGGCCTTCTTGAGCGCGATCTTGGAACCGTCCCGGGCCACGACCTCGAGGCGCCCCGCCTCGGCCATCGGGAAGGTGACGATGCTCTTGTCGCGCCAATCGGCGGGGCCCTTGTCGAAGAGGTAGCGGGTGATTCCGGTCGCCCGCCAGGTCTCGTCCTTGCCGCTCGGCCGGACCATGGTCCCGGCGCCGCTGGTCTTGCCGACGACCAGATCGGCCAAGACCCGGTCGTCGTGCTTGACGAGCAGGCGGATGCCCGATTTTTCGTCGACCTCGAACTCCGCCTGCTTGGACTTCTGGTCGGTGACCAGGTCGGAGATGTCCATCTTGCCCAGGCCCTCGAAGGCGGCCTTGGCGTTCGCGTCGTCGGCGGCGTAGGCGACTCCCGCGGTGACCTTATACCGGGGACCGTCGCTCTTGATGGTGGTAGTGGCCCCGTTCCGGGTGACCTCGATGCTGGTGATCTCCGCCGGGTTCAGCTTGGCGATGGGGTGCGGATGGTCGGCGGCGCGCTCCCCCTTCTCGGGCTGACGGAGCGCGAAGAGGGCGATGGCCGCGAGGACCACGAACACGCCGAGAGCGGTGACGGTTTTTCGATTCATAGTTTCTGACCTTGGCGACGTGAGCGCCGGACCCGCCAGCGCAGAAGGCCGAAGCCGATGAACAGCGCCGGGGCGCCCGCGATGTTGACCAGCTTGACGGCGGTGACAGTTCCATCCGAGGCGATCTCGATGGGCCGGGCGCTGACGGTCTTGCTGCGGACCGGCGTGAGCGCCTCGTCCTCCATGGTCCAGCTGATCGCGTTGAACAGCATCTGCGCGCCGCCCTGGTAAAAGGGGATGTAGCGCGACAGCTGGAGGTACTCGTCGGAGGCGAAATCCGAATCGCCCACCACCACCATCCGCACCGGCTTTCGCGATTCGGAGGGAGGCGTGTTCTGCGGGTCGGGCATCGACATGCCGGGCGCCGGTCCGGGCGGCGCATAGGCGCTCTTGAGCGGTCCCTCATAGGCGTAGGCGAGGCCGTAGGTGCCGTGCTCCTTGGCCTCTTCGACCGGCGCCATCGGGGTGAAGGCGAAGAATCCGGTCTGCTTCCAGGCGTCGGGCGAGGAGTGCGCCAGCGTCCAGAGCCGCGCCGTCGATCCCGCCGGGGGCTTGCCATCCGCGAGCGGTCCGACCAGCTGCACCGAGCTGGCGAACGGGAAGACCACCACGTTGACGCCGGTCAGGACCGACATCTCCTTGTCGCTCGAGTCGGTCTTGACGCCTACGAACTCGGGCAAGTTCTTGAGCATCTTGCGCCCGCCGACGTCGACCGCCCCCGGGACGTTGAGCTTGTCGAACACGAAGTCGTCGCCGATCTTGAACCCGTACTTCTCGAGGAGCTCGTTAAGCCCCACCTGGTTGCTCTGTCCCGTCTTCATCTGGGCCAGCTGCGGCGGCATCCCGCCCTGCTCGCGCGGCGACGAGAGGATCATCCCGTCGACCAGGAAGATCGCGCCGTGACCCTTCATGAGGAACGCGTCGATCTCCCGGCGCCCCTTGTCGTCGAACGGTTGTTTGGGGCCGCCCACCACCAGCGCGTCCACGTCGTTGGCGATCGGCGTCGTCGACGGGTTCACGGTGGTCGAGTCGAACTCCTGCTCGACGAAGTGTTTGATGAGCGTGAACCCCTGGGAGAGATCCTGCTCGCCGTGCCCGGTGGTGAAGGCGACCTTGCGCTTCTTCTGCGTCATCCGCTTGATGAGCGACGAGATCTCGTACTCGATCCCTTCGGTCTGCGCGATCTCGGGGATCGCCTCGTCCGTGCCTTGATATTGAAAGCACAGGCCGAGGTAGTAGGTGCCGACCTCGAACTTCTGCTCCCGCATCACCTGGATTTGCAGCTTCTGGACCTTGCAGGCGGCGGCGTCGTCCTCGGTCTTCTTGTCGCTGGCCGGATCGAACGACTCGAAACGCAGCTTCCCCTTCGAGTAGGTGCGGTAGTCGTCGAGCATATCGCGCAGGTAGCGGCTCACGTTGGCCAGCTCCGGCGGCAGATCCTTGGAGATGTAAGCCTTGACGGTCAGGTAGTCGGGCAGCGACCGGACGATCTCCTTGGAGGCCGGCGACAGCGTGTAGACCTGGTTCTCCGTCAGATCGAGGCGCCCGAACAGGCGGGTCGAAATCAGGTTTATCGCAACGACCGCGCCGATGGTCAGCAGCACATACGCCGTCGCGTTCGACGCCGAGGAGCGCTTGCGGCGATCCATCTTGCCGCGCGGCGTCTGGTGGGGCTGGTCTTCGGAAGCCATGGTTACCTCCACCGCCTGGATTCGAGAGAGAGCGTCGCCACCAGCAGGCTGACGCCGATCATCGAGAAGTAGTAGATGACGTCGCGGGTGTCGATCACGCCGCGGCCGATGTTCTCGAAATGGCCGTCGATGCTGAGGAAGGAGACCAGCCCCTGCCACGACTGCGGCAAGAACTGGGTCAGCCGTCCCAGCAGGTAGAGGCCGAACGAGATCGCGAAGGCGACGATGAACGAGACGATCGAGTTGCGCGTGAACGACGAGGCCATCACGCCGATCGCGACGTAGGCGCCGCCCATCAGCACCAGCCCCAGATATCCGCCGATGGCGGGGCCGCGATCGAGCGGGCCCAAGGAGCGGACGGTGATCGCGAAGATCAGCGTCAACCCGAGCGCGGTGCAAACCAGCGCCATCGCGGCGAGGAACTTGCCCACCACCACCTCCCAGTCGCGCACCGGCAGGGTGATCAGGAGCTCCAGGGTCCCGCTCGCCTTCTCATCGGCCAGAAGCCGCATCGTGATGGCCGGAACCATGAACATGAACAGCAGCGGCATGATGTTGAAGAAGGGTCGCAGGTCGGCCTGCTTCTCCAAAAAAAGCTGCGTGAAGAACAGGTAGCCGGTCAGGATCGTGAAGACCGTGACCACGATGTAAGCCACCGGCGAATTGAAGTAGGTGCGGATCTCGCGCCGCGAGATCACCAACGCGGGGCTCATGATTTGCCTTTCTCGACAGCGGGTTCGATGGTCGGGTCGCCGGTGGTCAGGTTGCGGAACACGTCTTCCAGGCTGGCCGATTCGCGCAGCAGCTCCAGCAGCGTCCACCGGTTGTCGACCGCCGCGCGGAAGATTAGCTTGCGCAGATCGCTGGCGGCGGCCGCGTCGATGGCGAAGGCGTGCGCGCCCTCTTCGCCGGCGATCATCTCGCAACGCGCGACGCCGGCCAGGCCGGCCAGGCGGTCCCGGATCGCCTCTTTGGCGACGCCGTTCGATTCGACCACCACCCGGTAACGCCCGCCTTTTTCGCGGGCGCGCAGCGCCTCCGGGGTGCCGTCGGCGACCAGCTTGCCACCGCTGATGATCAAGATCCGGCTGCAGGTCGCCTGGACCTCCGGCAGGATGTGGGTCGAGAGGATGACCGTCTTCTCGCGGCCGATCTCCTTGATGAGCGATCGGATCTCGACGATCTGGTTGGGGTCGAGGCCGGAGGTTGGCTCGTCGAGAATCAAGATGTCGGGATCGTGCAGCATCGCCTGAGCCAGCCCGACCCGCTGGCGGTAGCCCTTCGACAGCTCGCCGACCAGCTTGCCGGCGACGTCGGCGAGGCCGCAGCGGACGCCGATCTCCTTGATGCGCCCGGGGCTGGTCGCGCGATCCATCCCGCGCATATCCGCCGCGAACTCGAGGAACTCGACGACGGTCATGTCGCGGTAGATCGGCGTGTCCTCCGGCAGGTAGCCGATGTGGCGGCGGACCTCCAGCGATTGGTCGAAGACGTCGAAGCCCGCCACCTTGGCCCGCCCCTCGGTGGGCGACAGGAAGCAGGTCAGGATCTTCATGGTGGTCGACTTCCCGGCCCCGTTCGGTCCCAGGAACCCCAGCACCTCGCCCTTGCGGACCTGGAAGCTCACTTGGTCCACGGCTCGCGTCGACCCGTAGTCTTTGGTCAGACCGTCGACTTCAATCATCACGTCCGACATCTGCACCTCTTGGTCATGGCCCGTTGTTACGGAAAGTGGAATGTGGGGTGTTGGGGCTCGCGGCCTTGAACCGCGGGCGGGCCCGCGCTATTCCCACACGGCAGGGGGTACCTACGACGGGCCTCGGCGCCCTGTCAAGCTTCGGGTGGCGGGGGTGTGGCGGGGGCGACCCCAAGGGGCCGAGCGGTCGGCTCGGCGGTCGGCTCAGCAGTCGCTGTCGGTCGCCGACGTGCAGCCCGTCGGACAGCAGAAATCGGAGGTCGAACCCGAGCAGGTGGTGATGGGGACGTGCCGGCAGGCGGCGTTGCAGTGGGCGGGATCGCCGGTGAGCTGCTCATTCGTGCAGGGATCGCCGTCGTCTGGGCAAGTGGTGGGGCAAGTGGTCGGGGGATCGCAGGCCTCGCCAGCGCCGATCCGGCCGTCGCCGCAGAGGGGATGGCAATCGGAATCGTTGGCGGCGGTGCAGCCGGGCGGGCAGCAGCCGTCGTCATCGCGGCAGGCGGTGAGCGCCTCGTGTTGGCAGGCGCGGGTGCAAGCGGCCACCGATCCCGACGCCAGGTCGACCGTGCAGGCTTCGCCGTCATCGCAGGAGTGGGCGCAGCTTCCAGGCATGCCGGCCGTGATCGCCCGGTCGCATCGCTCGCCCGCTTCGACCACGCCGTCGCCGCAGACCACCGGACAGTCGGCATCGTTGGCGGCGGTGCAGCCGATCGGGCAGCAACCGTCGCCGCCGACGCAGCCGGTGATCGGGATGGCGACGCAGCTGGCCGAACAGGAGGCGGGCGAGCCCCGCAGCGCGACCGTTGCGCACGATCCTGCCGCGGGGCAGGCGGTCGGGCAGGAGTCGCCGCCGGCGGCGTAGTCGCAGGCCTCGACGGGGCGTTCGACGACGCCGTTGCCGCAGATGGGGGCGCAATCCGCATCGACCGTGAAATCGCCGCCCGGGGGGCAGCAGCCGTCGCCGGCGGCAAACGCGATCACCCGCAGATGCACGCAGGTCGCGTCGCAGGTCCCCGCAGAGAGCAGCAGGTCGTCGGTGCAGGGATCGCCATCGCCACAGGCGACAGGGCAGGCGCCGGACAACCCGGCGGCGATCGCCGTGTCGCAGCTCTCGCCCGATTGAACGACGCCGTCACCGCAGCTGGCCGAGCAGTCGGGATCGGTCGCGGCGGTGCAACCGGCCGGGCAGCACGCGTCGCTCTGGGATGAACAGGCGGTGATCGGAGAGGGGATGCAGCTGGCCGAGCAGTCGGCGGCGCTGCCGACCAAGGTCATCTGCAAGCAGGGTGAGGGGGAGGGCGGGCAGGTGCTCGGGCAGGCCGCGGCACCGGAGGCGTTCTTGTCGCAAGTCTCGCCGGGCTCGACGACGCCGTCGCCGCAGCTGGCGGGGCAGTCGGTGTCGGTGGCGTGGGTCGCGCCGGCGGGGCAGCAGCCGTCGCCGGAGATCTGCCCGGTGATGAGAACGTGGGCGCAGGCGGCCTGGCAAGCCGCGCCGGTCAGAAAATCGGTCGTGCAGGCGTTGCCGTCGTCGCAGCTCGTGGGGCAGCCTCCGGGCGCCGCGCCCGCGATGGCGATGTCGCAGGCTTCGCCGGATTCGCGAACGCCGTCGCCGCAGGCGACCGGGCAGTCGGTATCGACGGCGTTGGATCCGCCCGGCGGACAGCAGCCGTCGCCCGAGATCTGCGACGCGATCTGGTAGTGCATGCAGATCGCCGAGCACGTCCCGGCCGAGATCAGCACAGCCACCGCGCAAGGGTCGTCCTTGGTGCAATCGGACGGGCCCGGGCAGGCACCGGGCGCGCCGGGGGCGATGCCGAGGTCGCAGAGCTCACCGGGATCGACGGTCCCGTCACCGCAGGTCGGCGAGCAGTCCAAATCGGTCGCCCGGGTGGCGCCGGCGGGGCAACATCCGTCGTTCGCGTTCGCGTTCGGTGTCGGGACGGTGATCTCCTCGTGGGCGCAGACCAGGGTGCAGTCGGACCCGCTCGAGGTATCGTGCGTGCACGCGACGCCGTCGTCGCAGTCGGCGGGGGGGCACGCACCGGGATCGGCGCGCGCGATGGCGGTGTCACAGGTCTCGCCCGGATCGACGACGCCGTTGCCGCAGCGCGGGCTGGAGGTGCCGCCGGCGTCGGCCTGCCCGGTGCCTGCGTCGACGACACAGGGACCACCCGTGCAACCGAGCTGCACGTAGACCGTCGATTGACTGCCAGCGGCGACCGCCAGCGGTCCGGCGTGACCCATCGCCACGATGGCACCCGCGGTGTCCTCCGCCGTCACATCGAGGCTCAAGCTGCCGAGCGCGCGGGCGGGTAGCTCGGCGGTCAGGGTGGTCGGAAACGAGATCGATTGCATGCCGCCCGGCGCGTAGTGATTCGACGAGGTTCCCGCCGGACCGTTGAGGGTCACGTTCAACGCCGTGACGGCGGGCGGCGATCCCGACGCGGTCACCACCACCAGCAACACGGCGCCGTCGTCGTGGTGGCACCCCGCCGCAGACGAGGCGAGCAGGCCCAGGGCCAGGAGAAGACCGAGCCACCGCGTGCGGCAGAGGGGACGCCACATCCTAGTAGAACCTCTTGTCGCCGAGATCGGTGGCCGGGACGCCAGAATCGGAGCGGCCCGCCAGTGCCGCGGCGGTCACCCCGGCGGCGACGGCCACGCCGAGGGCGGTCCAGAACCACCATCTGCGCCAGGTCGGTGTCGCCCGAGGCTTCGTGGTCCCCGGGCCGCCTTCGCCGGGCGAAAGCGGCGACGAACGGAGCGCGGGCGCCGGCGGTCGTGCCCGCAGGCTCTCGAGCTCGACGACCCGGTCCAGAGCGACATCGCGATCGAGCGCAGCGGGTGCGCCGGCGAGGTAGCGATCGTAGTAGAAAAGCGCCTGGTCGGTGGCGCCGAGCTGGCGATAGGACTCCGCGATCTCGTAGAGGAAGCGGGGATCGGCGCGGACTTCGTAGGCGCGGCGGAATTCGACGATCGCTTCCTGGTACTGGCCGAGCTGGTAGAGCCGGTGACCGAGGGCGACATGCTCGCCGACCTCGGCTTCGGTCGACCCGCGGGCATCTGGGGCCGCCGCCGCGACGGGGCCTTCGGCGCCCCGCGCGGGTCCCGCCGCCAGCAGGACCTGCGCGAGCACCGCAGCTCGAACCCACGCGGAAGACCTGAAGCTAAGCACCGGAACCCGTTACCGTTGAGAGCGATTCTGCGCTCCCCGACGCCGCGCCGTCAACGTTGCGCCGGCTCGTGCGCCGGTTCGCTGGGCCGCCTCCCGGAGGCACGGCGTCGGGCATGGTTCGCGTCGGCCATGCTTCGCTTCGCGCACCGTTGCCTGACGGCAATGCCCTAGCGGCCCCGCGTCTTGCCCGACGCGCGCACCAGGACCGGCTCGAGCGGGGCCAAAGTGGCGATCCAGCGCTCGGCGACGGCGGCGGCGGCGCCCGCCAGCGGGGCCGGCGCGGCGGCGGCCAGGATCGCGATCGCCTTCTTCTCGAGGGTGACGGGAAGCTTGGGCGGCCCGCCCTTGGTCGCGCCGAGCAGCGCCGCGAAGGCTCGGACCTCGCTGCCCTCGAGTGGCTGAAACGGTGGCGGCGCCGCGGCCGTCGGGGCCTTGGGGGCCTTGCCGGACTTGGGGTTGTCGAGGAGCCGCTTGACCAGAGCGGTTCGTGCGAGCAGGCCGAGATCGAGGCTGGCTTCATCGATCCCCGTCCGGTCGGAAATCGTGCCGCGAGGACCAAGGTCGTCCGGTGTGACGCCGAGGCCGCGAACCAGCGCCTGTGCCGCCGCGGCGCCTTCGACGGCCGCCCCGGCGCGCGCCAGGTCGGCGAGGCTCTCGAACGGCCGCTCGCCCGACACAGGTGGGTCGTCGAGGATTCGTGGAAACATGGGCCGCAGCAGCATCACGGCTTCCAGAACGGCGGCGTCGTCGGCCTCGGCGAGCTCGAAACCGCGCGCGCCGAGCGGGCCGCTCCGGCGCAAGGTCATCGCCAGACGTTTGACCTTGCCGATGAGACTGGCGCCCAATCTAAACAGGCGCACCAGCGGGATCGTCCGCAGGGCCAACACGCCGCGCTCGTCATCCCCCTGGGCGAGACGCTCGATGGCGAGGTCCAGCGTGGCCACCAGGCGATCCAGCACGGTCACGACCGCTTCGTCGTCGCCGGGCGCGATCCGATCGGCGGCCAGCACCCGGTTGGTGAGCGCGACCAGCTCGAAACGCAGCTCCTCGACCTCGTCCCCGGCCGCCAGCTTCTGCGCCGCGCGCGAAAACGGTGAGCCTTCGGCGTCGCTCAGACGCTCGGCCAGCGCCGTCGGGACGCGCAGCGCCGTCCCCTCGCTGGTGGCCCGCGCGTCTACCACCGTGCGCAGCGGCGCGCGATCCGACTTGCGCTCGCCGATACGCACGCTGGCTGGATCGAGCTCGCGGTAGACCTCGAGCGCCTCGTAATAGTCGGCGAATCCGAGGTCGGCCATGCGCGCCTGTCGCCAGCGATAGGCCGACTCCTCCAGCTCGGAGTCGAGCTCCGAGCGCGCACCGACCAGGATCCGCCGCGCGGCGTCCTTGTCGGCGCGATAGAGCGCGTCGACGATCTGGATGAGGGCGCGGGCCGGGTCGGCCCCGTCTTCGGCGACGACACCGGCGCGCACGTCGAGGACGAAGAATCCGTCGGGCGTCGGGAAGAATGTGCCTTCGGGCTCCTCGGGCGGTCCTTCCTGGGTCGTGTCGTAGATCTCCGCGCCGCGGCGAAGGATGAGGCCGCCGAGCTCGGAGTCGAGCCCGGCGAACCACTCCCCGATCTTCTCGAACGGAGCGGTCGCGATGGCCTTCAGCCATTCGGCGAGCGGCGCCGGGCCGAGCTGATCCCGCTCCCACAGCGCGAAGTCCAGCACCGTTTGAACCTGTTCCGCCGTCGCGCAGGCCAGCAGCGGCGCGCCCTCGGCGAGGCCGATCTCGTGCAGGACGTAGTAGAGCTCGTCTCCGGGCAACGCGCGCACGGCGGCCTCCAGATCGGGGGCGTCGATGAGCGCGTCCGCCCGGCGCAGGCGCCGGCCGCGCCCGAGCCGCGCGCGGTAGGGCGAAAGCGCGATCACGTTGCTCGGGTGGTTTCGTCGTGAGCTGACCATGTATCTTCATATAGCACCCATGCTGTCGACGATTCTTCGCACCATCGCGACGCACGCGCTGTTCCGGCCGGGCGACAGGGTGCTGGTCGCGGTGTCGGGCGGACCCGACTCGATGGCGCTCTTGCATGCGCTGTGGGAGGCCCGCGCCAGGCTGGGCGTCACGCTGGAGGTGGTCGGTGTCGATCACGGGCTGCGGCCCGAGGCCGCGCGCGAGCTCGATCTCGTGCGCGCCCGGGCCGAGGCGCTCGATCTTCGGTTTGTTCGCCTCGCCGCCGACGTCGCGCGCGAGCGGCGCGGTGGGGTTTCGCTGCAGGACGCCGCCCGGCGCGCCCGCCTCGGCGCGCTCGCCACCCTGGCGACGGCGCGCGGCGCGCGGCGCGTGGCGCTCGGGCACCAGGCGGACGACCAGGCGGAGACGGTGTTGTTCCGGATCCTGCGCGGCACAGGACTGCCCGGCCTGGCGGGCATTCCCTATGAGCGGGATCCCTTCGTGCGCCCGCTGCTCGACGTGTGGCGCGCCGAGATCCTCCGCTATCTTCACCGGCGCAGCATCCCGTTCGTCGAGGATCCCTCGAACGCCGATCTCCGCTACGCGCGCGCGCGTATTCGCCACCGGATCCTGCCGCTGCTCGCCGAGGAGAACCCGCGGGTGAGCGAGGCCCTGGTGGCGCTGGCGACGGCGGCGCGCGCCAGGTCGGTGTCGGGTGGGGAGGATTTGTCGACGGCCGCGCTTGCCGCCCTGTCCAGGCGGGCGGCCAGCTCTGTCGGGCGGCTTCGCGGCAAGGGCGGCACGACCGCGGTCGACGTTTCGGGCCGCCGGCGGGTGGTGGTCTCGTACGGCGAGGTCCGCATCGAGCCGCGGGATGTCGCGCCGGCGCCGCCCCGCCGGGACCTGGTGATCGATCGCCCGGGCGCCTACCCCTGGTCCGGAGGCACGGTCGAGGTCGAGGAGGTCGCGGGGGCTGGCGACGGCCAATTTGATGCCGATCGCTTGACCTGGCCTCTGGTCGTGCGCCCACGGCGATCGGGCGATCGGATGCGTCCGCGCGGCGGGCGCGGCAGCCGCAAGCTCTCCGACTTGATGATCGACGCCAAGATCGCGCGCGGCGTCCGCGGCGCTCTGCCGGTGGTGACCAGCGCGAGCGACGAGGTGCTATTCGTCCCCGGGCTCCGTCCAGCGGAGATCGGTCGTCCCACGTCGCGCACCAGCCGACGCCTGCGCGTCCGATTCTCCACGACTTGACCGCGATAACGAGTGTTTGACGCTCGGACGTTTGGCGGCAATACTTTTACGCACCCCGCCCAGCTCCCGCCGAAAGGACTGCAGAGTGCGTCAAAGTCATAAGACCGTTCTCCTTTGGATCACCCTGATCTTCGCCTTCGTGGTGATTTGGCAGTTCTTGAACGGGCAGCGCGCCCAGGAGAATCACGTCCTGTTCTCGCAGTTCGTCCAGGAGGTCGATCAGCATCCCGAGCGGTTCAAGCCGGGATCGGCGATCACCATCCGCAAGAACCAGGAGAACGCGGAGTTCCGCGGGCAGTACGCCAACAACGAGAACTTCGTCACCACCGGGATCGTGGGCGAGAAGCTGCTCGAGAAAATGGACAAGGCCAAGCTCGGCTACGAGGTCGTCAAGGAGAACGAGAACGGCTTCTGGCAGCAGGTGTTCGTGACCTGGCTTCCGATGCTGGTGCTGGTGGTCCTGTTCCTGGTGTTCATGCGCCAGCTTCAGGTGGGCGGCGGAAAGGCGATGAGCTTCGGCAAGTCGAAGGCCAAGCTGCTCTCGGAGAACCAGCGCAAGATGACCTTCGCCGACGTGGCCGGGATCGAAGAGGCCAAGGACGAGGTCGAGGAGATCATCGCCTTTCTCAAGGACCCCAAGAAGTTCACCCGGCTGGGCGGGCGGATCCCCAAAGGCGTCTTGATGATGGGGCCGCCGGGAACCGGCAAGACGTTGCTGGCGCGCGCGATCGCGGGCGAGGCGGGCGTGCCGTTCTTCTCCATCTCGGGATCGGATTTCGTCGAGATGTTCGTGGGCGTCGGCGCCAGCCGGGTGCGCGATCTCTTCGAGCAGGGGAAGAAGAACGCCCCCTGCATCATCTTCATCGACGAGATCGACGCCGTGGGCCGGCACCGCGGCGCGGGCCTGGGCGGCGGGCACGACGAGCGCGAGCAGACGCTGAATCAGCTGCTCGTCGAGATGGACGGGTTCGAGTCGAACGACGGCGTCATCCTGGTGGCGGCCACCAACCGCCCCGACGTGCTCGATCCGGCGCTGCTGCGCCCGGGGCGCTTCGATCGGCGGATCGTGGTGCCACGGCCCGACGTCAAGGGGCGAACCGGCATCTTGAACGTTCACACCAAAAAGACGCCGCTCGGGGCCGGCGTGAACCTGGA
>Ga0209863_10000436_pt1 | contig 21371 bp, 18 predicted proteins | sample OrgsoiDNA2013046_FD_185796 | JGI IMG/M metagenome (GOLD analysis project Ga0209863, IMG submission 185796) | Permafrost soil microbial communities from the Arctic, to analyse light accelerated degradation of dissolved organic matter (DOM) -... | ecosystem: Environmental > Terrestrial > Soil >...
AGGACCCGTCGTGGGTTCCCGTTCTTGTCGCCCGCAAGAACGTCCCACCAGTTCCGACGGGTCTTCTTGCCTTCTCTCGCCCATCTTCGGACGGCGGCGTCGATCTTGGCGGCTATATCCGTGTGTCCGTGGGCCCGGAGCCAAGACCGGACATCTTCACTCTTTTTCATCCTACGACTCCGCCGCCGCGACGCTCCGACCGTAGACCCTGATTCTCATCGGATGACATTGGTAGGTGTCGATGCGCAGAAGTGCGAGGTCCCGAGATTCGCAGCGTTCTTCCGTAGCGTGAATCGCCCGCGCGGTGCAAGAAAAACGCACCGCTGATTTTTTCCGGGGTTTTTGCCGTTTTTTGTTCCGTCCGCTGATCTTTGTCTTTAGAGTCTGTGACCGAATTTGCGGGTGGTTCGTCGCCGCCCGCGCCCGCGTGAAAAAGGAGACCGACATGGCGAAGGTGCTGACGAAGTCCCAGATCATCCAGACCATCACGGAAGCTCACAAGGAGAAGCTGGCGCGCAAGGATGTCGCCGGCGTCCTCGAGTCCCTGGCCACCGTCGGACACAAAGAGCTCAAGAAGAATGGCATCTTCGTCCTCCCGGGTTTCGCCAAGTTCGTCGTCGTCAAGAAGCCGGCCACCAAGGAGCGCAAGGGGATCAACCCCTTCACCAAGGAGCCGATCACCATCAAGGCCAAGCCGGCGCGCAAGGTCCTGAAGGCCCGCCCGGTCAAGGCCGCCAAGGACGCCCTCGTCTAAGGTGCCAGGCTCCCGCCGTGTGGGGGGACGCGATCCCCTCCACGGGCTGCGAGCAGCGCGGTCGTGAATTCGGCCACGTCGTCGAAGTGCGGAACGGAGCACCACGGGTAGAGACCGTGGGGATCGATGAGCGCGGCGCGGAGGCCCGCGGCGTGGGCGCCGGCGACGTCGGCCGACGGTGAATCGCCAACCATGATGGTCTCGGCCGGCGAGACGGCCAGGCGATCGAGCGCGATCTGGAAAATGCGCGCATCGGGTTTGGTGATGCCGACGACGGCGGAGTCGACCACGGCGTCGAACGGGTCGCGCATCTCGATCTCGATCAGCATCTGTTCGATCGTCCCCTCGCTGTTCGACACGACGCCCAGCTTCAGGCCCGCGGCGTGGAGACGCGCGAGCGCTTGCCGGACCCCGGCACCGACGCGGCGCCAGGCGTTGCTCAGGCGATGCTCGCGCAGGATGACCGCGGCGGCCTGGTCGAGCCGATCGGAATCTCCGGAGATTCCGGCGAGCGCCAGGAGGCGACGGTAGAGGTGCTGGTGCCAGCGGTGGCCCCCGTCGGCGTGGGTCCGCAGCGTGACGCCTTCCGTCTCGCGCAGCTCGGCGCGCAGAGCGCCTTCGGCCCTTTCCAGGGCCGCCGGGTCGACGGCAAGGCCCGCGTTCGCCGCGTAGGCGGCGATGCGCGCGCCGTCGTGAAAAGTGAGCGTGAAGCCCGCGTCGAAGAGGACCGCGCGCGGTGCCGGTTTGAAGAAGGCGGCGGCTTCCTGGTATGAGGCGGTCATGGTCAGGCTGAATCGGATCTACACCAAGGCGGGCGACGGGGGCGACACCCGTCTCGTGGGTGGACAAAAGGTGCGCAAGGACGCGCTCCGAATCGAGGCCTATGGCACCATCGACGAGCTCTCGGCCTGCATCGGGCTGGCGCGTACGGCGCTCGGCGCCGCCGGCGCGCCGGCCGGTGCCGCAGAGCTCGGCGCCGTTCTCCTGCGCGTGCAGAACGAGCTCTTCAATCTGGGCAGCGATCTGGCGACGCTGACCGCCGATCGTCGCCCCACGCAGCCGGTCATCGAAACGCGGCACGCCAGCGCGCTCGAAGAGGAGATCGACGCCTGGAACGCCTCGCTTCCCGAGCTGCGCAGCTTCGTCCTGCCGGGCGGTGGTTTCGTCGCGGCCTATCTTCACCTGGCCCGCACCGTCTGCCGGCGCGCCGAACGTCTCATCGTGCGCCTCGCCGACGCGGAGCCGATCGGCCCGGCCGTCATCCCTTACGTCAACCGCCTGTCCGACGCGCTCTTCGTGATGAGCCGACACGCCGCCCGCATCTACGGCGAGCCCGAGCCCCTCTGGGAACCGGAAAAAACCTGATCGCGTCGGGGTCGGGACGGCTTCGCCGGCCCGACCCCATCGCGGGAGGGTTTGGGAACCCTCCCAGGGTTCCCATCAAAACTCGACGGCGACGCCGAGGTTGAAGTCGAAGTTGAGCGTGAATTTGGTGAAGCCGGCCACCATGTTCATCTCGGCCCGGAGCGCGAACACGGGCGACAGGTTGTAGAGAATCCCGCCGCTGCCGCCGAGGAAGATCGGCCCGGCGGCGATCGTGTCGATGCAGGCGCTCATCTTGTCGCTGCCGCAGTGGGGCTCCGAAGGGAAGGTCGCGAGGTGGCGGATGGTGCCAAGTCCCGCGAGGCCCGCCACGAAAGGATGCAGATCGCCGAAATCGAACAGCCAGTTCGCGCGGGCGAACCCGGCGGCCGCGTACTTCGCCGGTGAACAGACGCCGCCCGGCCCGCAGCTGGCGTCCGGTGCATAGAACGGCGTCGCGCCCGAAACGAACTGAAGGCGAAACTGCAGCGAGAGCAGAAACTGAGGGCTGATGAAATAACCCACCTCGGGCGCCAGCTGACCGAGCTTGGCCAGGGCAAAACCGGGCGGCGAGACGTGGTCGCCGGTGTTGATCTCCCCCGCCCCGGTCGTCCACCCGAACCCCGTCCCCAGGCCGAGCCCGACGTACCAGGTGGCCGGCTCCGACTCGTCCGGCTTGGGGGTCACGACGGTCGTCCGGCGCACCGGCGCCACCAACGCGCCACCTTGACGCTGCAAGGCGATCACCAGCGGCTCCGTCGCCGAGCCCTTGGTCCCGACCGTCTCGTTGCCGGCGCCGGTCACCTCGATGTAGTACTTGAGCTTGGCCCCCACGGTGGCCGAGGCGGGGATCTCGCCGCTCCAGTTCCCGGGAGAGTCCTCGTGCATCTCGCGCTCGCCGAAGTCTTCCGACCCGTCGGCGCTGAATGACAAGACGACCTTTGTGGCGCCCAGCGACGCGTCGATCGTCACGTTGATCGGAATCGGCTTTCCCTGCTCCGCCCGGGTGACCGGCTCGTGCGTCACGGCATCGCCCGCGGCCGGCGTGGCGGCGCCACCGCCCCCCCCGGCGCTCTTCTGCGCCTCGGCGGCCTCGTCGAAGACCGCCTGGATCTCGGGATTGGCCAGCGTCTTGTCGAGCTTGATGTCCGCCTGGATCTCGATCGCCTTCTTGAACTCTTTGAGCGCCTGATCCTTCTGCTTGAACCCCGCGAAGAGGACAACGCCCAGGTGGACGTGCGTGCGCGCCGCGACCGCGTGGGTGTCGAGGCCGGCTTGCGCGCAGGCGGCCAGCGCGTCCTTGAGGATCTTGCGCGCGTCCTCGAAGTTCAGGTTCTCGTACTCGTCGACGGCCCGCTTGTTCAGCTTCACGACCTTGTCGATCGAGGCCGAATCGTCGGCTTCGGCGCGCGCCACGCCCGCACCGGCAAGCAGCGCAAAACCGAGGAGGCAGGCGAGCGGACGCATCGTGGCGGCGGGTTTTCGCAAGGCGAGCGCGAGACTATCGCTGCAAAAAGTGCCGTCAATGTAACACGGCCTCATCTAAATCGCCTCCAAACCGGCGTGACGCGCGGGGTGGTCGTATAATTGGTGCATGTGGATGTCCACGTCTGCCCGGGTGTCTTCCTGGCTGCCTTGGGGCGGGTTTGCGGCGGCGCTCGCGGGCGCGGCGTTTCTCTGGCACGGCGCCCATGCGCCGCGGCTCGGGGACAAGCCAACCCCCACCAGCGCCGAGCAGGCCGAGGCGGCGGGGCTCCGCCCGACCGAGCTCATCGTCGACTTTCGGGACGACATCTCGGCAAAAGCGCTGGCCGCGAACGGCTACCTCGAGATTCCGGTGAGCGACTATTCGGCCCAGGACCGCCTCTATCGGATCGACTTCGACGACGCCGATCAGGCCGCGGCCGCCCTGGCCAAGCTCTCCCACGATCCCGACGTCGAGAGCGTCGACTACGACTCGCTCGCCACCATCCCGCCCGATGAGCAGGCCGAGGAGGCCGCCGCGGCCGCGGGGTCGATGGAGGCGGAGTGCGGCGCCAAGCCCAGCGAGGGCGCGGCCGATGTCCCCGCGGCTGGGGCCGATTTCCCAAATGACGCCTGCTTCAAGTATCAATGGCACCTCCGCCAAATCGGAATGCCGGCGGCCTGGAAGCGCGGCACCGGCAGCGGCGTGGTGGTCGCGGTGATCGACACCGGCGTCACCAAGGTCGGCGATCTCGCCGGCACCAAGTTCGTCCCCGGCTATAACTTCATCGCCAACAACGCCGACGCAGCCGACGATCACGGCCACGGCACGCACGTGGCCGGGACCATCGCCGAGTCGACCAACAACCGGATCGGCGTCGCCGGCGTCGCCTACGGCGCGTCGATCATGCCGCTCAAAGTGCTGTCGGCCAGAGGCTCGGGATCGATGGCCGGCATCGCGCAGGCGATCCGCTGGGCGGCCGACCACGGTGCCGGCGTCATCAACATGAGCCTGGGCGGGCCGTTCGCGGTCGGGGCGATCGCCAGCGCGGTCAAGTACGCGCACGGCAAGGGCGTGGTGATCGTGGCGGCGGCCGGCAACGACGGCCACGGCCGTGTCGGCTATCCGGCACGCTACCCGGGGGTCATCGCCGTCGCGGCCACCCAGTTCGACGAAAGCACGACGTTCTATTCCAACTGGGGTCCCCAGATCGACATCGCCGCCCCAGGTGGCAACGTCCGCGTCGATCAGAACGGCGACGGCAAGCCCGACGGCGTTCTCCAGCACACCATCGTTCCGGGCGACATCGGACGCACCGACTACCTGTGGTTCATGGGGACGTCGATGGCGTCGCCGCACGTCGCGGGCGTGGCCGCGCTGATCATGGGCGCGGGCGTTCGGCGGCCGGAGGCGGTCGAGGAGATCTTGCTTGGCACGGCGCGGAAGCCCAAGGGGCGGAACGCGGCGACCGGCGCGCGCATCGACGACCACTATGGCGCGGGGATCGTCGACGCGGCGGCGGCACTACACAGAGCGCGCGACGGACGCGGCGCGGGCGAGCTGGGGCTCGGATTCGCGGCTTCGCTGCTGGGCCTGGCGGTCATGCGCCGCCGCCGAATTGCGGTCGCGCAGCTGGGGCTCGGGTTTGCGGCCGCGCTGGTGGCCGGATCGTCGGGGCTATTCTTTCTGCCGGGCCTGACGCCCGAGAGCTGGACGCACGCGCACGCCGTGGCCGGGATGCTCTCCGGTGGCATCACCGATCTCGCCACCGGCCCGTTGAGCGCGACGCTGCTCTACAGCGCCCTCGCGCCGGTCGGACTGATGGTCCTCCTTTACGGCGTCCGCCGGCTGCGGCCGGCGCTGGCCGGCTTCGGCTTCGGCGTGGCCGGCGCGCTGCTCTTCACCGCCCTCGCCCACACCGTCGACCTCCGCTTCGTTCCCGACGCGATCGAGCCTCTCTGGCTCGGCGCCCAGGCCGCCATCGCCGGCCTCTTCGCCGCGGCCTGCCTGCGCAAGGCCTAGCCGCTTCCGAGTCCGCCGAGAAGCCTCTATCCCGCGCGACTCCTATTCCGGCTGCGCGATGTGTTGGGGCGATTCCAGGCTGTCGTGCGACCGTGCCGCGGGGCTGTCGGGACCGTTCGTGGCGGCCGCAGGGCGAGAGGCTACTGCCCGCGGCGCAGCTCGGTCAGGACCGACTTGGCGACGGCCTTGAGCGTGTCGAACACGCCGGCGCCGCTGGTGGCGCAGGCCTCGAACTCGGGCGCCTTGGTCGGGTTCAGGACCTCGCGGAGCTGGTCCATCGGCGCGGCGTTGGGGAGATCGCGCTTGTTGTACTGCACGACGTAGGGGAGCTTGTTGAGGTCGTACCCCTGATCGGTCAGGTTGAGGCGCAGGTTGTCGAGCGACTCGATATTGGCCTCCATGCGCTCGATCTGCGAATCGGCGACGAACACCACGCCGTCGACCCCTTTCAGGATCAGCTTTCGGCTGGCGTCGTAGAAGACCTGCCCCGGCACGGTGTAGAGGTGGAAGCGGGTCTTGAACCCGCGGATCTCGCCCAGCGACAGCGGAAGGAAATCGAAGAACAGCGTCCGCTCGGTCTCGGTCGCCAGCGAGATCATCTTCCCCTTCGCGTCGGGGCTGGTCTTCGCATAGATGTAGTGCAGGTTGGTGGTTTTCCCGCACAGACCCGGCCCGTAGTAGACCAGCTTGCAGTTGATCTCGCGCGACGAGTAGTTGATGAAACTCATGTCGACACCTGCAGACGGGCGTCAGTCCACGCGTGAGCGAAGGCGGCTTCGCCGCCGGAGCTCGTCGCGGGAGGTTTGGAACCCTCCCAGGGTTCCAAGTCAATCATTGAACAGGTTGTCGATGTCGCTGTCGGTGATCTCGGTGAGGATCGACGGCTCGCTCTTGGCGGCAGCCTTCTTGGCGACCGAGTCGAAGAGCCGCACCATCTCGTCGGACGACTTCTTGACCCGCAGCCGCACCAGCCCCAGCGAAGACCGCTCGTCGAACAGCACCACCAGAATGGCGCGCCCCCCGACCAGCGTGATGTGGATGTGGGTCTTCTCTCCCTCGTGGAACTGGCTGAAGAAGTCCTTCTCGCGAAGGATCTTCGAGATGCCACCGGTCGCGGCGACGTTACCCGCTGTCAGTGACGACAGCGAGGTCACGTCCAGCTCGTCGACGTCGCCCGCGTCGGCGATCGCCTGACCGTCGCGGCCGATCAAGAGCACGGCCTTGGCATTGGCATCCCGGGTGAGCCGCGCGCAGACGAGAGACATCGCCTGCTGCTCCTCGGGGTACATCACATCGGGGCCACTCATCGTAATCCTCGGCAGGTCGACATCGTGCTCCCTAGGGTTCCCACGAAATATCACTCGCGAATCGGGGTTTCAAGCATTGTACCCCGACAATCCCGGCTTCGGACATCTTTACATTTCGCGCCGTCCGTCTATCGCGCGGGCCAAGGTGACCTGATCGGCGTACTCCAGCTCACCGCCGATCGGGACGCCGGTGGCGATGCGGCTGACTTTGACGCCCAGCGGGCGGAGCAGCTTGGACAGGTAAACGGCCGTCGCCTCCCCCTCGACGCTGGGGCTGGTCGCCAGAATTACCTCGGCGATCGCCTCGGCGGCGCTCCCGTCGCCGCAGCGCCTGAGCAGCTCTGGGATTCTCAAGTCGTCCGGCCCCACCCCGTCGAGGGGCGACAGAACCCCGTGCAGGACGTGGTAGCGCCCGCGGTAACCCCCGGCGCGCTCGATGGCCACCAGGTCCTGGGGCTGGGCGACCACGCAGACCAGGGTGCCGTCCCGCCGCTGGTCCCGGCAGATGGCGCAGGGGTCGGCTTCGGTCAGGTCACAGCAGGTCGAGCAAAATCGGATCTTCTGTCGGACTTCCACGATGGCGGCGGCCAGCGCCGCGGCGTCCTCCGCCGAGGCCCGCAGGATGTGGAAGGCCAGCCGCGCGGCCGTCTTCTCCCCAATCCCGGGCAGCTTGCCGAGCTGCTGGACCAGCCGCGCGATGGGCGAGGCGTACATCGACCGTCAGATCCCGGCGAGGCCGGGTGGCAGCGGCAGCCCGCCGGTCACCCGGGCCATGGCCGCTTCCGCCGTCTCGCGCGCCCGGCCGAGCGCGATGTTGACCGCCCCTACCGCCAGGTCCTCGATCATCTTCTTGTCGCCGACGATGGCGTCGTCGATGGCCAGCGAGAGGACCTCGCCTTTGCCGTTCGCGGTGCAGCGGCAGAGACCGCCGCCAGTCTCGCCGACGACGGTGTTGCGCCCGAGCTCCTCGCGCACGCGCGCCACCTCGCTCTGAATCCGCTGCGCGGTCTCCAGCAAGCCTTTCAGGTCGGGCATCGACATCAGGTTTTGATCTCCTTGAGCGAGGCCCCGAAAACGTCCTGGGCGCTGCGAATCACCGGATGCTGGCGGGCCTCGAGCTCCCGGGTCTTGCGGTCGGCGACCGCGGCGTCGTTCTCGACCCCGACCTCGGAGCGGACTGCGGCGGGGCCGTTGCTGCCGACGGTGAAGCCAATTTTCACCGGGCGCCCCAGAGCGGACGACACGACCGAGTCGATCTCCCCGCGGGCCTTCTCGGCCCGATCGGCGTCGATCTTGGAGGAGAACGCCAGCGACATGGCGTTCGAATTCGATGAGATGACCTCCGCGTGCGCCAGCAGCGCGGCCAGCGACGGACGGCTCGCCTCGAACGTCTTGAGGACACTTCGCCAAACGTCAACTATTCCGGGAACCCTGGGAGGGTTCCCGGACCCTCCCGCGACGGGCTCCGGCGAGCCAAGCTCACCTCCGCCCACGCGATCCATTCCGGGAACCCTGGGAGGGTTCACTGGCGGCGGGGGCGCGGCCCAGGTTCGGGGCGCGGCGGCAGCCGACGCGGGCGCCTTGGCAGCCGGAGCGACTGCCTTGGTCGCCGGCGGGGCTGTGGCGGCGACCGGCGCTGGACCCGCGCCGGCGCCCGAGGGCGGACGCGGGGCACCGCGGAGCCGCCCTTCCATCTCGTCGAGACGCTGCAGGAGATCGCCGAGTGGGACCATCGGCTCGGCGCTGCAAAGATCGATCGCCGCCATCTCGTAGAGCAGGCGCGGGGTAGGCAGGCGCGACGCTTCGTCGACCGCGCGGGCCCAGCGGTCGAACAGGATCGTGATGAGGCCGGGTGCGGCGCGCGCCGTGAGCGCGCGGGCCTCGGCGATCTCCTCCGGCGTGGCGTCGACCAGATCGCCGAGATCGATGCCGCTGCCCCCACCCCCCCCGCCCGTCACGCAGGCCACAACCTCGAGGTCGCGCAGAAACCCCAGGAAGGCCCGGCCGAGCTCGCCCAGGTCGACGCCGCGATCGACGGCGCGCGCAATGAGGCGCAGCGCGGTCGCCGGCTGCCGGTCCAGAACCGCGCCGGCGAGCTCCAACAAGAGCCGGCGGTCGGCGACGCCCAGCACGTCGGCGGTCACCTCGGCGGTCAGCTTCTCCGACCCGACGTAGGCGATCGTCTGATCGAGCAACGAGAGGGCATCGCGCACCGAGCCCGCCGCCTGACGGGCGATGAGGCGCACCGCCTCTGGCGTGGCTTCGATCTTCTCCGCCCCCAGGATCCCCTCGAGGTGCGTCGCCAGGCGGGCCGTCGAGATCAGCTTGAAGTCGAAGCGCTGGCAGCGCGAGAGGATCGTCGCCGGAATCTTGTGCACCTCGGTCGTCGCGAAGACGAACACCACGTGCGGCGGCGGCTCTTCGAGCGTCTTGAGCAGAGCGTTCCAGGAGTGCGCCGAGAGCATGTGCACTTCGTCGATGATGTAGACCTTGCGCCGGGCGCGCGCGGGGAGGTACCGCACCCCTTCCAGCACCGACTTGGTCTCCTCGACCTTGGTGTTGGAGGCGGCGTCGATCTCGATGACGTCGACCGACCGTCCGGCGACGATCTCCTGGCAGAAGTCGCATACGCCGCAGGGCTCGGCCGTGGGCCCCTTTTCACAGCAGAGCGCCTTGGCCAGGATCCGGGCGGCGCTGGTCTTGCCGACGCCGCGCGCACCGGTGAACAGGAAGGCGTGGTGGACCCGGTTCTGGGCGATGGCGTTGGAGAGCGTCCGCGCCACATGTTCCTGGCCGACCAGCTCCGAAAAACGCTGCGGGCGGTACTTCCGAGCCAGGACCAGATACGACACCCGCGCAATGTACCTAATAAAAGCACCCCCGACGACCGCGAACGGCGGGCTTGTCGGGGAAGGCGGGGTGCTTACCTGTGAAGGGTTCCAATGAGGCTCGACAAACTGACCATCAAAGCTCGGGAGGCCGTCCAGGCCGCCCAGGAGCTGGCTGGGAGCCGGGGCCACCAGGAGCTGACCCCCGAGCACCTGCTGGCTGCCCTGCTCGACCAGGCGGAGGGCGTGACCGGCGCGCTGCTGCGCAAGCTGGGCGTCGACCCGATGCTGGTTCGTCAGTCCACGGCCGAGGCGCTGGAAGCCCAGCCGCAAGCGCGCGGCTCGACCGCCGACATCTTCGCGGGCCGTCGCTTGAACGATCTTCTGGAGGATGCGACCCGCCAGTCCAAGGAGCTCAAGGACGAATACGTCTCGAGCGAGCACATCCTGCTCGCGCTCCTCGGCAAGGACCACGGCGCCGCCAGCCGCGCGCTCAAGGACGCGGGGGTGCGCAAGAACGACTTTCTGAAGGCGCTGGCCGAGGTACGCGGGACCCAGCGCGTGACCGATCCCGAGGCCGAAGGGAAATACCAGGCGCTCGCCAAGTACACCCGCGATCTCACCGAGCTGGCCCGGAGCGGCAAGCTCGATCCGGTGATCGGACGAGACGAGGAGATCAGGCGCGCGATGCAGGTGCTGTCGCGCCGCACCAAGAACAACCCGGTGCTGATCGGCGATCCGGGGGTCGGCAAGACCGCGATCGTCGAGGGGATCGGGCTGCGCATCGCCACGGGGGACGTGCCGGAGTCGCTCAAAGATAAGAAGATTCTGGCGCTCGATCTGGGGGCGCTCATCGCGGGGACGAAATACCGCGGCGAGTTCGAGGACCGCCTCAAAGCCGTCCTCAAGGAGATCGAGGCGGCCGCCGGCGGCGTCATCCTGTTCATCGACGAGCTGCACACGCTGGTCGGGGCGGGGGGCGCGGAGGGCGCGGTCGACGCGGCCAACATGCTCAAGCCGGCGCTGGCGCGCGGCGATCTGCGCTGCATCGGCGCCACCACCCTCGACGAGTACCGGAAGTACATCGAGAAGGACAAGGCGCTCGAACGGCGTTTTCAGCCGGTTTACGTGGGCGAGCCGTCGCTCGAGGACACGGTCGCGATCTTGCGCGGTCTCAAGGAGCGCTACGAGGTGCACCACGGTATCCGGATCCGCGACGCCGCGCTGGTCGCGGCGGCGCGGCTGTCCCACCGTTACATCTCGGGCCGGCAGCTCCCCGACAAGGCGATCGACCTGGTCGACGAAGCGGCCAGCCGCCTCAAGATGCAGATCGATTCGCGACCCGACGCGATCGACCAGATCGAACGTCGGCTGACGTCGCTGGCCATCGAGGAGCAGGCGCTCGGCAAGGAAAAGGACGACGGCTCGGCCAAGCGCCTGGCGACGGTCGCCAAGGAGATCGCCGAGCTACGCGAACGCGCGGACCAGATGAACGGCGTCTGGCAGCACGAAAAGAGCCTCATCGAATCTCTGCGCAAGCTCAAAGAAGAGTCGGAGGCCGCCAAGACGGAGGCGGAGCTGGCGCAACGGCGCGGCGATCTCAACCGCGCCGCGGAGCTGCGCTTCGGTCGGGTTCCCGAGCTGGAGAAGGCCACGCTCGCCAAATCCGCCGAGCTCAAGGAAGCCCAGAAGCACGGTTCTTTCTTACGCGAGGAGGTCACCGAAGAGGACGTGGCCGCCGTGGTATCGAAGTGGACCGGCATTCCGGTGGACAAGATGCTGGAGGGCGAACAGGCCCGCCTGCTTCTCCTCGAAGAGCGCCTCCACGCGCGCGTCATCGGCCAGGACGAGGCGGTCGCCGCGGTGGCCAACGCCGTCCGCCGCTCGCGCGCCGGGCTCCAGGACCCGAACCGACCCATCGGATCGTTCATTTTTCTCGGCCCGACCGGGGTCGGAAAGACCGAGCTGGCGCGCGCGCTGGCCGAGTTCCTATTCGACGACGAGACGCACATGGTCCGGATCGACATGTCGGAATACATGGAGAAGCATGCGGTCTCGCGCCTCATCGGCGCGCCGCCCGGCTACGTCGGCTACGACCAGGGCGGTCAGCTCACCGAAGCCGTGAGGCGCCGCCCCTACTCGGTGATCCTCTTCGACGAGATCGAGAAGGCCCATCCGGACGTCTTCAACACGCTCCTGCAGCTGCTCGACGACGGGCGGCTCACCGATGGACAGGGGCGCACCGTCGACTTCCGGAACACGGTCATCATCATGACGTCCAACCTGGGGAGTCAGCACCTGGCGGACTGGACCGATCTGGGCGCGAAGGACAAGGTGATGGCGGAGCTTCGGCACGCCTTCCGGCCGGAGTTCCTGAACCGCATCGACGACATCGTCATCTTCCATTCTCTCGGGCGAAACGAGATCGACAGCATCGTCGACCTGCAGCTGGGACGTCTGCGCAAGCTGCTGCGCGAGCGCGATCTGGACCTCGAGCTTTCGCCCGAAGCGCGCACCTTCCTGGCCGACCAGGGGTATGACCCGCAGTACGGCGCCCGCCCGCTCAAGCGGGCGCTCGTCCGCTATGTACAGGATCCGCTCGCCAGGCAGGTCCTCGCGGGCGACCTTCACCCCGGAGACACGATCCTGGCGGAGCGCGCGGCCGGCGCCGACGCCTTGACCTTCAGCCGTAAACCGCAGCGCAAGATCGCGGTCATGTCATGATGGACTGACTACTTCGATGAAGGATCTCTACAAGACGTTGGGCGTTTCCGAGACCGCGGACGAGGCGACCATCAAGAAGGCCTACCGGAAGCTGGCCAAGGATCTCCACCCCGACGTCACGGGCGATGACAAGAAGAAGACCGAGCGCTTCAAGGAGATCAACGAAGCGTACGCGGTGATCGGTGAGGCGGAGAAGCGCAAGGAGTACGACCGTCTCAAGCACGCGCCGGTTCGCTCCGACGGGATGCCGGAGGGCTTCGACGCCGAGGCGTTCGCCCGCACGTTCGGCGGTCGTGCCCGCACCACGGCCAGCGGCGTCGAGGTCGGCGGCGACTTCGACATGAACGACCTCTTCGCAAACCTGTTCGGGGGCGCGGGGGGCCAAGCCGGAAATCCATGGGCGCGCGCCCGGACGCGTCCGGTGCGTGGCGCCGACATCGGCGGTCGCCTGGAGGTCTCGTTCGCGGAGGCGGCGCTGGGCGCGAAGCGTTCGGTGCGCACCGGGAGCGGCGGCACCGTCGAGGTCAGCATCCCGCCTGGCGTCGAGAGCGGGGGCCGGCTGCGTCTCCCTGGCCAGGGCGCCGCGGCGCCTGCAAAGGGCGGCACGCCCGGCGATCTCTACCTCGAGATCGAGGTCCGACCGGATCCGTTCCTCCGGCGCCAGGACGACGACATCGAGCTCGATCTGCCGGTCACGATGACCGAGGCGGCGCTGGGCGCCAAAGTCGAGGTTCCGACCGTCGAGGGCCCGGTCACGGTCACCGTCCCACCGGGGACCTCCAGTGGCGCACGGTTGCGCTTGCGGGGCCGTGGCGTCAAGAATGCCGACGGGTCGCTCGGCGACCAGTTCTGCCGCGTCGAGATCGTGACGCCGAAGATCAAACCCGACGACGCGGAGACGCGCCGTCTGTTCGAAGAGATCGCCAAGCGCACCAACCCCGGGCCCGTGCGAAAATTCTAACCTCCTATCTGATATACCTTTTCAACCCCTCGGCATCCTATAGAGAGAGGTTCAATCGATGAGCGCTGATTCCCCCAAGACCCTTCCGTTGCTCTCGCTCCGCAACTTGGTGCTGTTCCCGGGCGCCGTGATGCCGGTCGAAATCGGCCGTGCCAGCTCGCTGCGCCTGATCGAGGCGCTCGGCGGCAAAGGCGCGCGCGTGCTGGTCGGAACCCAGAAAGACGCCGACATCGAAGAGCCGGCCGGTGCCGATCTGTACACCACCTGCGTCGAGGGCGAAGTCGTCCGCATCGTCAAGGCGGCCGAGAACCGGGTCACCGCCGTGCTGCGCGGGACCGAGCGTCGCCGCGTGACGGGCTTCACCCAGGAGAAGCCCTACCTGCTCGCGACCTACGAGCCGCTCGTGGAGATCCGCAAGGATCCGATCGAGATCGACGGCCTCGGCATGGCGGTCTACGACGTCTCCAAGCAGCTCATCGCCATCTCGCCCGACATCCCCGACGAGACGGCGCAGGTGCTGGATCAGCACAAGGAGCCGGGACGCCTCGGCGACATCGTCGCGGCGACGGTCGATCTGTCTCCCGAAGAGCGCGCCTCGCTGCTGGTCGAAGCCGACGTCGCGGAGCGTTTGCGGCGCCTGCTGGTGCTCCTGCAGCGCAAGGTCGAGCTCATCAAGGTCAAGCAGAAGATCGATTCGCAGGTGCGCGAGGAGTTCAGCAAGCACCAGCGCGAGGCGGTGTTGCGCCAGAAGCTGAAGGCGATCCAGGACGAGCTGGGCGAAGGGGAAGACGCCAGCGACCTCGACGCGTTCGAAGAGAAGATCAAGGCGGCGGAGATGCCTGCCGACGTCGAAAAGACCGCGCGCAAGCAGCTCGATCGCCTCAAGCAGATGGCGCAGTCTTCGGCGGAATACACCGTTCAGCGGACTTATCTCGAATGGTTGGTCGAGCTGCCCTGGTCGAAGCGGACGCAGGACCGACTGGATCTCGATCAGGCGCGCGAGATCCTCGACGCGGACCATTACGACCTCAAGAAGGTCAAGAAGCGGATCCTCGAGTACCTGGCGGTGCGCAAGCTCGCGCCGGGCAAGAAGGGACCGATCCTCTGCCTGGCCGGACCGCCCGGCGTCGGCAAGACCTCCCTGGGCAAGTCGATCGCCCGCTCGCTGGGACGCGAGTTCATCCGCGTCTCGCTGGGTGGAGTGCGCGACGAGGCGGAGGTCCGCGGCCACCGCCGCACCTACATCGGCGCGCTTCCGGGTCGCGTGATCCAGGGGATGCGGCGGGTCGGCACCCGCAACCCGGTCTTCATGCTCGACGAGATCGACAAGCTGGGGGCCGATTTCCGGGGCGATCCCTCGGCCGCCCTGCTTGAGGTGCTCGACCCCGAGCAGAATTCGACCTTCTCCGATCACTACCTGGAGGTGAACTTCGATCTGTCGGACGTCATCTTCATCGCGACGGCGAACATGCTCGATCCGATTCCGCCGGCGCTGCTCGACCGCATGGAGGTCCTGGAGATCCCGGGCTACACGCGCGAGGAGAAGCTGGAGATCGCCAAGCGCCATCTGGTGCCGAAGCAGATCGCCGAGCACGGTCTCGACGACCAGAAGATCCAGCTCTCGGACGAGGCGCTCAGCACCGTCATCGACCAGTACACGCGCGAAGCGGGCGTACGCAACCTCGAACGCGAGGTCTCGAGCGTCATCCGCGCCGTCGCGGTCAAGGTCGCCGAGAACCTCCCCTACGACCCCCAGCTCACCCCGGAGAGCATCGCCGAGGCCCTGGGCGCGCAGAAGTACTACTCGGAGGCGGCAGAACGGACAGAGATCCCCGGTGTGGCAACCGGCCTGGCCTGGACGCCGACGGGCGGCGACATCCTCTTCATCGAGGTGTCGGCGATGTCCGGCAAGGGGAACCTGATCCTGACCGGCCAGCTCGGCGACGTCATGAAAGAGTCGGTGCGCGCGGGTCTGTCGTGGGTTCGCACCCACGTCGAGGATCTCGGCATCACGACCGACTTCGAGAGGACCGACATCCATCTGCACGTCCCACAGGGCGGGGTTTCGAAGGACGGCCCGTCGGCGGGCGTCGCGATCACGGTCGCGCTCGTGTCGCTCCTGACCGGGCGGCGGGTGCGCGGCGACGTGGCGATGACCGGTGAGATCACCTTGCGCGGAACCGTGCTGCCCGTCGGCGGAATCAAGGAGAAGGTGCTGGCGGCCCACCGCGCCGGGATCAAGCGGGTGGTTCTCCCCGAGCGAAATCGCAAGGACGTCATCGACATCCCCGAGACCGTCACCAAAGAGCTGGAGATGAGGTTCGTCAAGAAGATCGACGAGGCTCTGGAGCTGACGCTCGAGGCGGTGCCGGTGGTGGTGGCGGGTCCCGAAACTCCGACGACGACGACCGAAACCACGGCCCGGGCCTGAGCGAAGGTTCGGGACGCCGTCTCACCCTGCTCTCTGCCTGACCTCGTCGGTCCGCCGCGTCTGAACGAAGGTAGACTCGCGTCGAGCTGCGATGTCGGACGCTGGCAAGAAATTCGAGACGCTATCCGGGATCCCTGTGCGGGCGTCCTATGGGCCCGACGATGTCGGGCCCGATCTCGGCTACGACACCAAGCTCGGCGACCCCGGCGGCTATCCGTTCACGCGCGGGCCGTACGCCAGCATGTACCGCGGGAAGCTCTGGACGATGCGGATGTTCTCGGGGTTCGGGACCCCCGAGGACACCAACCGGCGGTTTTCGTTCTTGCTCGCGCAAGGTCAGACCGGTCTGTCGACCGCGTTCGACATGCCGACGCTGATGGGGCTCGATCCCGACGATCCGCGGTCGGCCGGCGAGGTCGGGCGCGAAGGGGTCTCGGTCGCGTCGGTGGCGGACATGGAGCGCCTGTTCGCCGACATTCCGCTCGCCGAGGTCACCACGTCGATGACGATCAACGCGCCCGCGGTGGCGCTGCTGGCGTTCTACGTGGTCGCCGCCGAGCGGCGTGGGATTCCGCCCGAGGCCCTGGGCGGCACGATCCAGAACGACATGCTCAAGGAGTTCATCGCGCAGAAGGAGTGGATCTGCGGCGTCCGGCCGCACCTGCGCATCGTCCGCGACATGATGGTCTTCTGCACCAAGCGCATGCCGCGCTGGAACACCATCAGCGTCAGCGGCTACCACATCCGCGAGGCCGGTGCGACGGCGGTGCAGGAGCTGGCGTTCACGCTCGCCGACGGCATCGGGTACGTGGAGCTCGGTCGGCAGGCCGGGCTCGACGTCGACGAGTTCGCGCCGCGCCTCTCATTCTTCTGGGACGTCCACAACGATTTCTTCGAGGAGATCGCCAAGCTGCGGGCGGCGCGCCGGATGTGGGCACGGATCATGCGCTAGCGTTTTGGGGCCGAGAATCCGCGCGCCTGGATGCTGCGGGCGCACGCGCAGACCGCCGGGGTCTCCCTGGTGGCACAGCAACCACTCAACAACGTGGTGCGCACCACGATTCAGGCGCTGGCGGCGGTGCTGGGGGGAACGCAGTCGCTGCACACCAACAGCTACGACGAGACCTATGCGCTGCCGACCGAGGCGTCGGCGTCGCTGGCGCTGCGCACCCAGCAGATCATCGCCGAGGAGTCGGGGATCCCGGCGGTCGCCGATCCGCTGGGGGGCAGCTACTACGTGGAGGCGCTCACCGATCGGATGGAAGAGGCCGCCGGTCAGATCCTCCGCACCATCGACGAGATGGGCGGCATCGTGGCGGCCGTCGAGGCGGGCTGGCCGCAGCGCGAGATCGCGGCCTCTGCCTACCGCACCCAGCGGCAGATCGACAGCGGCGAGCGCGCGGTGGTCGGCGTCAACCGGCACATCACGACGCAGCCCTCCGGCAGCATCCCCACCCTGAAGATCGACGGCACGCCCGAGCGCGTCCAGCTGGCCGCCATCGAAGCTCTGCGCGCACGTCGCGACGCCACCGCGGTGCAGGCCGGCCTCGACGGGGTCCGGCGCGCCTCGGAAGGCGACGGCAACCTCATGGAGGCCGTGCTCGAGGCGGCGCGGCGGGATGCGACGCTGGGAGAGATCTGTCAGATCTTTCGTGACGTGTTCGGTGAATATCGCGACCCGGCCGAGGTCTAGCGCGTTAAGTTAGCGCCCATGGCGACGACACCGGGCGTGGGGCAGGACATCGAGGCGCTCTGCGGTCGCTGTGGCCAGGTCTGGCACGTGGTGATGGCCAAGATGGGCGACAAGATCGCCAAGGTCGTCTGCAAGCGCTGTGGCGGTCACCACCGCTACCGCAACGAGAACGACGGTGAGGAAGCCGGCGGCCTCGCGAAGCCGGCGCGCGGTGCGGGTCGGCCCGCCTCTGCGCGGGCGTCGTCGCGATCGCGAAAGCCCTCGCCGGTGCCGGCGGTTCCCGCCTTCGACCCGACGAAACCGGCGCGGGCCTACGCGCCGAGCGCCAGCTACGCACCGGGCGAGCGCGTCGCGCACCCGAGCTTCGGCGTGGGTGTGGTGGCCGGCTCGCCGGGCGCCGGCAAGATCGACGTGGTTTTCCCCGCGGGCCCGCGGGTGCTCGCCGCGGCCAAACCGGCCTCCAGCCTGGCCCGGCCTGTCGCCGCCACCTCTGTGCCCGTCGCCGATCGACCGCCCGGACCCGCGCCCGATCGCCCGTGAAGCTGGCGCGGGTCACGCTGCGCAAGCGTCTGGCGCGCGCGATCCGCGGCGGCCATCCCTGGATCTATCGCGACGCGCTGGTCGCGGTGCCGCCGCTTGACAATGGTACGGTGGTCCTGGTCGTCGACCCCAACGATCGTCCGCTCGCCTGCGGCTTCTGGGATGCCGATTCGCCCATCGCGGTTCGGGTGCTCGGTGAGGTGCGCCAGGCGGATCTCCCGGCGGAGATCGAGCGCCGCATCGGCGAGGCGCTCGCGCGCCGGCTCGAATCGATCGATCGCCGCGAGACCGACGCCTTCCGATGGATCCACGGTGAGGCGGACCGCCTCCCGGGCATCCACGTCGACGTCTACGGCGGCGCGCTCAGCCTCCGCTACGACGGCGCCGGCGCGCGCGCCTTTTATCGCGATCTGCCCGAGCGCCTGCGCGACATCGCCGGCCGGGCGGACCTCGCCGTCGAATCCGTGGTCGAGCGACGCCCGCGCCAGGCGGTCGACGGCGGAGAAGCGCCGACCGGCGCCCTGAGCGTCCTCGGCGCCACGCCCGCCGGCGAGATCGAGATTCGCGAGAACGGCCTGCGCTTCGGCGTCGATCTCCTGCGCGGTCAAAAGGGGGGTCTGTTCCTCGACCAACGCGAGAACCGCGCCCTGGTGCGGACCCTTTCCGCAGGTCGGCGGGTCCTGAACCTCTTCGGGTACACAGGCGGGTTTTCGATCTATGCGGCGGCCGGCGGCGCCCGCGAGACGGTCACCGTCGACGTCGCCGCGCCCGCGATCGCCGCCGCGCGACGAAACTTCGAGCGCAACGGCTTGCCGGCCGACCCCGCCCAGTTCGTCGCCGAGGACGCCTTCACATTCCTGGCACGCGCCGCCGCGGCCGGCGAGCGGTTCGATCTGGTCGTCTCGGATCCACCCAGCTTCGCCCCGAACCGACGCGCCCTCTCGACCGGCCTCGGCGCCTACCGGCGACTCCATCGGCTATGCGCCGGGGTGACCGCGCCCGGGGGCATCCTCTGTGCCGCCTCCTGCTCGAGCCACGTCGACCAAGACGCCTTCGTCGCCTCGGTCCACGACGGCGCGCGCGAGGCCGGACGGCGCGCCGAGCTGCGCGAGCTGCACGGGGCCGCCTTCGATCACCCGGTCGTCCCCCAGTTTCCTGAAGGCGATTACCTGAAATTTGCGGTGTTCGCTCTATGATGCGCCGGCAGATGGCCGCCCTCTCCTCCAGCGATACCCGGCTCGCCACGCCCGCCTACCGGTGGACGGTGGGTCTGTCGCTGGCGCTGCTGCAGTCGGCCGTCTATTTCGGCATCGGGCACGCGAACCTGCAACGCTCGACGGAGCTGCTCCGAACGCGGCTCGACGATGTCCTGCCGTTTTGGCCCTGGACCGCCTGGTGCTACCTGCCGTTTTACGCGGGGACCTTCCTCATCGCGATCGCCGGCTTCCGGCGCCGCTGGCTCTTCGACCGAACGGTCAAAGCGGTGCTGATGGTGATGTTCGTTGGCGCCCTCGGGCACCTGTTCGTCCACGCGGAGTATCCGCGCACGGTGCTGCATCCCCCCTACGCCGACCTGTCGAGCGCCTTTCTGGCCTCGGTCCAGCACATCGATCCGCCCGGCAACGTTTTCCCCTCGCTGCACGTGGCGCACACCACCATGCTGTCGCTGCTCCTCATCAAGGACCGGCCGATCCTGGGCCGCGTCGCGCTGGTGATGGCCACCATGCTGGCTATCTCGACGCTGACCACCAAGCAGCACTTCATCGCCGACGTGCTGTCCGGCTACCTGCTCGCCTTCTTGGGCCGCTGGTTCGCGCTGCGGAAGGCCTAGGGCGTCGGTTTCGCGGCGCGTTCGGCCGAGCCGATGGGCGCCTTGAAGTTGATTCGCTCGTACTTGATGCCGGTCTTCGCGAGCTGGGGCTCGATGACGTCGCCCTTGCCGACGATGACCACCAGGAGGGTGTCCGGGCTCAGGTAGTCGCGCGCCGCCGCCTGGGCCTGCGCCTCGTCGACGGCGGCCAGGCGCAACGGCAGATCGCGCACGTAGGCGACGCCGAGCCCGTGCAGCTCGGCGGCCACCAGCGCCCCCGCGACGCCGGCGGCGGTCTGCAGGCTGAACGGATAGCTTCCCGCGTAGTAGCCCTTGGCCTTGTCCAGCTCCGCCGGTGTGGGCCCGGCGGACTTCATCTGACGGATCTCGTTCACGGTGGCCAACAGCGCCTCCCAGACCGTTTCGTTCTTGGTGGCCGCGCTGACCCGGAAGGCCCCGTCGTAGAGCGAGGCGCCGAACGACGAGCTGATTCCGTAGGTCAGCCCCCGCTTGGAGCGGACCTCGATCATGAGGCGCGATGCGAAGTCGGACCCGCCCAGCACATAGTTCATGAGCGTCGCCGCGTACCAGCGCGGATCGGCGTGCTTGATCCCCGCGTGGCCGAGCAAGAGCGTGGCCTGGGTCAGATCCGGACGATCGACCAGCAGGATCCGCGTCCCTTCCAGCGGCGGGATCTTCCAGGTCGGCCGAGCGGCGACCTCCGAGCGCGTCCACCCGCGAAAGGCCTTCTCGATGAGCGGGCGCAGCCGCGCGACATCGACGTCGCCCGCCACCGCCAAGATGGCGCGATTCGGCCGGTAAAATGTCTTCCAGAACTTCTCCAGCGCGGGACGTCCGATCTTGCCGACCTCGGCCGGGGTCAGCACCCAGCCGTCGGGGTGTTTTTCGCCGAAGAGCTGATTGTCGAAGTGCGCCGTCGCCAGCTCGTAGGGGTTGTCGAATCGCGAGGCGATCGCGGCCAGCATCTGATCCCGCACGTCGGCCATCTCGCTCTCGGGAAACGACGGGCGGAGCAAGATGTCGGCCAACAAATCGAGGCAGAGGCCGGTGTCCTTGGAGAGCGCCGAGCAGCTGGCGGTCGTCCCCTCGTTGGTCGCCTGCGCGTCGAGCGTGCCGCCCACGAAGTCGATCGCGCGCGAGATGTCGTCGGCGCTGCGGCTCTTGGTCCCGCGCCGGAGCATCGCCGCGACGAAGTCCGAAACGCCGAGGGCGTCGCGATCCTCGTCGTAGCCCCCCGCCTGCACCGCGATCCCGAAGCTGACCACCGGCAGATCCTTGCGCGCGACGACGACCACGTTGAGCCCGTTCGGCAGCGCGAAGCGGTCCACCTTGGGCAGGGCCAGCGCGGCGGGCCTGGGGGGTGGCGGGGCCGAGATGAGATCCGCTCGGCCGGTCCAGAAGGTCGTCGCCGAGGCGCCGGTCGGCCCTGTGGGTCCAACGGGGCTGTTTTCGT
>Ga0209863_10000437_pt1 | contig 21259 bp, 18 predicted proteins | sample OrgsoiDNA2013046_FD_185796 | JGI IMG/M metagenome (GOLD analysis project Ga0209863, IMG submission 185796) | Permafrost soil microbial communities from the Arctic, to analyse light accelerated degradation of dissolved organic matter (DOM) -... | ecosystem: Environmental > Terrestrial > Soil >...
CCGGATCATATTATTTATGAAGGGCAGCGCCTGCCCGCATCTTATGCAAATTTTTATATTGCCAACGGCCTCGTCATCGTGCCAACTTTCCGTTCATCAAAAGATGATCAGGCGCTGCAGATTATTCAGCATGCGTTCCCTGAACGCAAAGTAATTGGAATCGATTCAACAGATATTATCTGGGGTTTGGGAAGCTTTCATTGCCTGAGTCAACAGGAACCGTACGTATAACAGCTTTTGTATAATGCTTGGCATTATACAAAAGCTGTTATACAATGTAGGAAATGAGTGAGTATAGGAAATGTGGAGATGTAGGAATTAAATGTAGAATTCATTTTCGAATAATTGATTTCGTCTTTTGGTTTCAACATTTTCGAAATTCAGTTTGGCATTGGAAGTTGTTAGTACATATAATTTATTAAATTCGCGCCTTAAACTTTTGCTTTAAGCTTTAAGCTTTAAAAACGCTTGCTACATGAAAAAAATGATCCTGCTTAGTTTGCTTGCCTTCTCTGCATTATTTGCGTTTACACAGAAAAAAGAAAAAGCGATTTCCGTTATTCCTGAACCAGTAAATATGGTACAGGGTGTTGGGTATTATAAATTACCTGAAATAATAACTGTCAGCATTCCCAACCTCCCCGAATTAAAAACCACAACTGAAAGCGTTCTTGCGAAGCTGGCAGTTACGGGGAAAAAAATATCCCTGAGCAAAAGTAAAACCGCATCGATCCGATTTGTACTTAGTAATGGTAATGATAAAGATTGGATGAAGGATGAGGGGTATTATTTATCCGTAAAAGCGAATGGGATTGAAATTATTGCGAATAAACCAGCAGGTCTCTTTTATGGTGCTCAAACGTTATGGCAATTAATGCCCCAGGAAATTGAAAGCAAATCAAAAGTGAGCGGAATTAACTGGAAGGTTCCATTGGTAGTCATCTCTGATTACCCGCGTTTTGCGTGGAGAGGACTGATGTTCGATGTGGCTCGTCATTTTTTCACCAAAAAAGAGGTTGAGGATTTTATTGACGTAATGGTCCAATATAAATTCAACCTGCTGCATATGCATCTGACCGACGACGAAGGATGGAGAGTTGAAATCAAAAGCCTTCCCCGACTGACTGAAGTAGCCTCTCATAATGCTAAACGGGAAGGTTATTTTGGAACATTTGCTCCGATCCCTGATGATGAGCCCAGGACCTACGGTGGATTTTATACGCAGGATGATATCCGGGAAATGGTGAAATATGCGAAAGACCGTTTCGTGGATATATTACCTGAAATAGACGTGCCTGGTCATAGTATGTCAGCTATTGTCGCTTATCCCGATCTGTCCTGCACGGCAGGTGCAGACAAATACACGGTTGTTTCAGGAGAAAAATTCATGAACTGGCCCGGTCCCGTGGCTCTGCGGGACAATACACTTTGTCCGGCGAATGAAAAAGTATACGTTTTTCTGGATACGGTTTTCTCTGAACTTGCCCGTCTGTTTCCGTTTCCTTATGTCCATGTAGGTGGTGATGAGTGTGCTAAAAATTACTGGGCGCAAAGTGAACAGATCAAGGCACTGATGGCGAAGGAGAACCTGAAGACCCAGGAAGAAGTACAGAGTTATTTTGAAAAAAGGTTAGAAAAAATTGTTGAGTCCAAGGGCAAAAAATTCATTGGATGGGATGAGATCCTGGAAGGCGGATTGGCACCAAATGCGGTTGTCATGAGCTGGAGGGGAATCAAAGGTGGCATAGCTGCGGCTAAAATGGGACACCAGGTAGTCATGAGCCCTACTACATTTGCTTACCTCGATTTTATGCAGGGTGATATTATAAGTGAGCCAAGGGTTTATTCCACCCTGCGCCTGAATAAGACCTACGAATTTGAGCCCGTTCCGGAAGGCGTGGATGCGAAATATATTTTGGGTGGTCAGGCCAATCTTTGGACTGAACAGGTATATAACACCCGGCATTTACAATATATGGTCTGGCCCAGGAGCCTGGCAGTTTCGGAATCTTTATGGTCTCCTAAAGAAAAGAAGAACTGGAACTATTTCGCAAGTAAAGTGGAGGATAATTTTGGCCGGCTGGATCTTCAGAATGTGAAATACGCCCGCACCATGTTCGACCCGATATTCAGCGTGGGAAAGAACGCCAGCGATTCAATGCTGATCACATTGAGTACGGAAGTAGAGGGTCTGGATATTCATTATAGTTTTGACAATTCCCATCCGGATAATTTTTACCCGGTTTACAAACAACCACTCCTGGTTCCAAAAGATGCAGTCATGTTAAAAGTGATTACATACAGGGGAAACCAGGTAATGGGGAAACAACTTGACATGCCTGTCGCGGAATTGAAAAGACGCCTGGCGGGTGGCAGTAAAAATGACAATACTAATATATTGTCAAGCACACCCTGATATACTTTCCACCAGTTATTAACAGAGGGGGAATCCATTAAGCATTTTGACTAGGTTTGTCCTCAATCAACAAAGAATCCGTGCGTTTAAAAAGCCTAGACATCAAGGGTTTTAAGAGTTTTGCTGATAAAACCCATATACTTTTCAATGAAGGAATTACTGGTATCATCGGGCCAAATGGCTGTGGTAAGAGTAATATCGTCGACAGTATCCGGTGGGTGATCGGCGAACAGAAAATCAGTCATCTGAGGTCTGAGAATCTGGAAAGCCTGGTATTCAACGGATCAAAGAACCGAACGGCTTCCGGTTTGGCTGAAGTAAGTCTAACGTTCGAGAATACCCGAAATTTACTGCCTACAGAATTCAGTACGGTTACTGTTACCCGTAAATTCTATAAAAGCGGGGAAAGCGAGTACCGCCTCAACGATGTAAGCTGCCGCTTAAAAGATATCCAGAATCTGTTTATGGATACGGGTATTTCCACTGACAGCTATGCCATCATCGAACTGGGTATGGTGGATGACATTATCCGCGATAAAGAAAACAGCCGCCGCCGCATGCTGGAACAGGCTGCGGGTATTTCCATTTACAAAACGAGAAAAAAAGAAGCCCGCCAAAAACTGGATGCAACAGAACAGGATCTGGCCCGTATTGAGGATCTTCTTTTTGAAATCAATAACCAGTTAAAAACACTGGAGAGTCAGGCGAAGAAAGCGGAAAAGTATTTCGAAATAAAAAAAGAATACCGTGAGGTCAGCATCGAGCTGGCCAAATCATCACTGGAAGGATTCAATGCGAGTTATAAAAACCTGCAGTTACAATCTGAAACGGAAACAGATAAAAAATTCCAGCTCGAAGCGACGATTGCGGGTGAAGAAGCAGCACTGGAAAAAGATAAACTGGAATTTGTAGAGAGAGAAAAACAATTGCAGGCTTTGCAGCATGCATTTAATGAGCTCATTCAACAATTAAGAAATAAGGAAGGAGAGAAAAACCTGGTCAGCCAGCGCGTGATTTTCCTGCAGGAAAAAGAATCCAACCTGCAGGATTTTCTTTCCAAAGGTGCAGGGCAGGTAAAGGGCCTGGAAGAAAGCGTGCTCTTTACAGCAAACCAGGTGGGAGAAGAAGAAGTCAAACTCGAACACTTATTAAATAACCTTGAAATACTGAAGGAAAAAACAGACCTGGCGAAAACTTCTTTTGGAGGTGTGAAACTTTTACTTGACCAGTTAAGAGGTGAACACGCACAGGCCCAGCGCCGGCAATTTGATTCAGAAAAAAATATTGCAGTAGCAGATACTTCCATTCAAAACCTCGAAAGAGCTTTGAAACAACAGGAAGAAGAAAGCGCCGCCCGTGATCAGCAGATTAAACAATTGGGATTTGAAGCCGAATTGACAACCGATCAGCTTGAAACGCGAAGAACCGACCTGAGACAGTTGCAGGAGCACCAGGAAAGAACCCGTGAACAAATCCTGCATACACAGGAAAAACTGGAAGGGCTTCGTCAGGAAATGGCTGAAGAAAGCCGTAAATACGATGCCAAGAAAAACGAGCACGACCTCCTGAAAAGCCTGATCGATTCAATGGAAGGCTATCCGGAAAGTGTGAAATTTCTTCATAAAAATCCAAACTGGAACCATACGGCGCCGGTACTTTCAGATGTCATTTATGTTAAGGAGGAATTCAGGACTGCAGTAGAAAATGTACTGGAGCCTTACCTGAATTATTATGTTGTAAATGATTTGGAAGAAGGCCTTAAAGCAGTTCACCTCCTAGATGACAATAAGAAGGGGAAAGCAAATTTTTTCCTGCTGAATAAATTCCCTTCTGACCTGGCTGAATTCCATCAGCAACCTGCAGACACTGTTCCGGCGCTTAGTGTAATTGAAGTGGATGCAAAATATTTACCGCTTGCAAAACATTTACTGCAACATGTTTTTATAGCAGAAAACGAACCCTCCATTGAATGGTTCAATAACGAATCCAACGGATCTGTGATCCTGGAAAAACATGGTAAATATGTCAAAGGGAAATATTCACTAACCGGCGGTAGTGTAGGTTTGTTTGAAGGAAAGAAAATCGGCCGTGCAAAAAATCTGGAAAAGATAACTCAGGAAGTGGGGGAGCGCGAGAAAATTGTTTCGCGTCTGAAAACAGAAATCCAGTCCCGGCACAATGAAGTGATCGGATTTAATGAACAGTTGAAGGAACAGGCGCTTCGGCAGGTGCAGGAGGATATCAACCTTTTGAATAACCAATTATTTTCCATCCAGAATAAAACGGAAAACCTTAATGGGTTACAGGAAACAGCCGTTGAACGGATGAAGGACCTCCAAAACCAACTCCGTCAAACACATGAATCCATCGCAGGAACGAGAAACGAAGCGTCCCGTCTGATGGAGGAACTTAACGAGCTGAAAGAAAAAATTTCCCTGGGGCAGGACCAGTTCGCCGTTGCAGAAATTGCTTTTAACAGCGCGCTGGCGGATTTCAATGAGGTGAACCTGCAGATGATTCAGCAGCAAAACCGGATTGCCGCTTTAAAGCAGGAAAGTGAATTCCGGAATAAGCAACTGACTGATTTAAAAATTCAGATTGAGGACAACCGGCTTCAATTGGAGCAGGCCGTTCAACAGATAACAGAAAGTCTCGAATCGCTTCAGTTGCTGGAAACAGAATTGACAGAAATGATTCGTAATAAAGAGGCCGAGGAAAAAAAGCTGAACGAAACCGACCAGGCTTATTATCTGGAAAGAAATAAGCTGAGTGAAAAAGAAACTGAACTGCGTCATTTGATAAGACAAAAAGAAAACGCGGAACATATTCTCGGGGAAATCAAAGATCGCCTCAATGACCTGAAATTGCAGTTGGCAGGTATGAAAGAAAGACTGAATGTCGAATTCAGGATTAATCTCGATGATATTATCGATGAGGCAAGGACCGGCGAAATGAGTTCAGAAGAATTGCAGGAAAAGGCGGACCGCATGAAGAAGAGGCTGGAGAACCTGGGTGAGGTGAATCCGACAGCTGTGGAAGCATTCCAGGAAATGAAAAGGCGGTATGATTTTATCACGGAGCAGAAAAATGATCTGGTGAATGCAAAGGACACTTTACTTCAAACCATTCAGGAAGTAGAGACAACAGCCAACCAACATTTCCTGGAAACTTTTGGTAAAGTGAGGGAGAATTTCCAGAAAGTTTTCAAGGCATTATTTACGGAGGAAGATACCGCAGACCTGGTACTGGAAAATCCGGAAAACCTGGCTGACACCGGCATCGATATTGTGGCCAAACCCAAGGGAAAGAGACCCTCGTCAATACAGCAGCTGAGTGGGGGAGAGAAGACACTGACTGCAACAGCATTGCTCTTTGCGATCTACCTGATCAAACCGGCGCCGTTTTGTATTCTGGATGAAGTGGATGCACCGCTGGATGATGCCAACGTTGGGAAGTTTACAAATATGATTCGTCAGTTCAGCGATAACTCCCAGTTCATCATAGTTACTCATAACAAGATGACCATGAGCAGTGTGGATGTTATCTATGGGGTCACGATGCAGGAAGCTGGTGTCAGTAAACTGGTGCCGGTAGATTTCAGATCGTTAAGCGCACAAACAATCTAGTTAATTATTAATTATCAATTATTAGTTACGAACGATGAGTTATTGCCATTAATAATTAATAATTAATAATTGATTAGTGAATGTGTCTTCTTTTCATGATTCCACCGGATGCTTCTTTAATGGTATGGGCGAATACAAATGCCTGAGGATCAATTTCAGTAACCAGGTTCTTCAATTTGCGAAGTTCGAGCCTGGTGATAACGGTGAAAATGATATCCACGTCAGCATGGACATGATATTTGCCTGGTAGAAATCCCCTTTCCCCTTTATAGATGGTTATGCCGCGTCCCAATTCATTTACCAGTCTTTGTTTAACCATTTCACTTTTCCCCGATATGATTGTTACCCCGGTGTACGCTTCAATGCCCTCTACTACGTAGTCGATGGTTTTGGTCGCAGTAAAATAAGTAAGCATGGAATAAAGCGCGACCGGAATTCCAAAACGGAATGCGGCAATAATGAAAATAAGAACATTCAGTGCGAGTATGATTTCGCTGATGGTGAAACTGGTCCTTCTCCAGGTATACTATGCCAACACTTCTATCCCGTCAACAGCACATCCGGCACGCATGGTGAGTCCGATCGCGATTCCCAGAAAAAAACCGCCAAAAATGGAAACCAGCAATTTATCATTTGTGATAACCGGGTAGGGAAGATAAATCAGGCAAATCCCCAAAAGGACAATACAGAGTAATGTTTTCCAGGCGAAGTGCTGGTTAATGGTAAACAAACCCATCAGGATAAATGGCAGGTTGGCAATGACAATTACATACCCGAGGTTAAAATGATATATTACATGTATAAGCAGAGAAATACCGGTGATTCCGCCATCAAAAAAATTATTCGGAACCAGGAAGGCTTTCAGTGCAAAAGCAGCCATTATCACCCCAATGATTATCAGGAACAGGTCGGAAAAGTAGAATTTTTTATGGCCTGTCACAGAATGAGCAGATTGTAGTTCGCTTTTAACCGACATCAGGTTTTGGTGCTGACCTGCGGTAAGCCTCTCAATGGCTGATGCAGTGAAGTATTCATGGTCTTCCAGGAATTTTATTTGCCTTTCTGTCCATTCCGTCCGGTGTTTAATAATTCCCCGTTTCTGCATTTCCAGAAAGAGATTCTCGGCATTCTCACGGTAGTCGTTTTTACCCAGATAGTAGAGATCAGCATCGCATAAAATACGGGCGTTTTTATTCAGTGGTGTCTGTGGCAACTGCGTAGCCTTGATCAGGCCGCATATATTCCGGATTTCTTCATCACTATAATCAAAATCCGTCAGAATAGATGTTGCCAGTTCACAGGAAGCATCTTCATGTCCTTCATAAACAACTAAATAGCGGCTGTCGTGAAAAAGGGCAGCCGTCTTAATAAACAGCAGTTCATCGCCGGAAATATCTTCTAAAGCAGCCAGTTCCTCGGCAGCTGCCAGAACTTCCCTTGTATGATGAATATTATGATAAATGAGATCCGGCGGTAGCTCATTTTCAAGTTTGTTGAACAAAAAAATGCGCGCATCTTCAAATCTCATATGTTCGGGGCGTTGTAGATTCCTGTAAATGTATCCAAAAAAGATTAAAGCTTAAAGCGCAAAGCATAAAGCCCGGCTGATGGCAAGAAGGTTAAAGGATAAGCAAAATTTACGGCATCAGCATCGCTATCGCGCCCTGTGGGCCTGCCAAAAACACAGCATTGCCCAATTTACTTCGGCGACAAACATGAAATCCCCGGGCGGATATTAATTTCCAGTTAAGTCCTCCGTCATTTGAAAAGTCAACTCCGGTAGTGCCACAGCAAATCAATTGTTTTTCACTAATATATTCTACGCAGCTTCGATACCCATGAGGTGCTGTAACAGGGATGGTCTGACTAAATGGGTTTAAGCCAATCAGAACACTGTTTCCGCTTTTTAATGTATTCTGTTTAAAATCTCCTCCTACGATAAATGCCTGGCCGGGGTGCCAGGGATTAACTGAAATGGAATTCGCTCCGGTTGTTTCTTTTCCCTGATTTATCTGTAAAGGATATCTGCTGGTTTTGATATAAAGGCAGGATTTAATTCCCCCTGAGACGAGGAGGGGTTCCTGATATGTTCCGCTATTAATAACAGCGTTTAACAATAAATTTGATCCGCTGGCTGCAAAAAATGATTCACCTGCTTCAGTAGAATGAAAACCGGATGGCTCTGTCGTTATCCATGTTTTTCCGCTATCGGTTGATCGGGCGAAAAATATATTGCCATCTACAGGATCCCCGACAACTGCACCCGTATTGTGATAAAAATCCATGGCGTCCAGGAAAACAGACTTGGAGGAGTCTTCAAATACTGTCTTCCAGGTTTTACCTCCATTTGTCGTTGTTAAAATTACTGCCGGCTGCGTGATACCCATGATGACAGCCTGCTGATCACTGAATGCTTCAATATCCCTGAAATCAGATTTTTCGTAATGGGGAACCAACATCCATTTCCAGCTTTTACCCCCGTTTGTGGAAAGTCCTACGCTACCTGCGGATCCACTGACCCAGATTATCTGATCAGTCACGACGCTTAATCCGCGTAGGGAAACCCGCCTGCCGGAAGCCAATAATTTGATCTGCTGCGTCTGACCGGAAGCGGAAAACAGAATAAAAATGAAAATTATAAATACACGATTTAGCATAATTCATTTTCAAGTAATCAGACGATCCCAAGGCATGAAAATTGAATTTACGTATTTATGCATAAGCTTACTGCAGAGGGCTTAACATAGGGGATCAGGATCTTCGTCAATCGAAAATAGTTGATACAAAGACTCAGAGGGAGTCACGTTTAGAGGTAAAAAAAGCCGTTGATGCTGTTGAGGGGGAAATTCAGCTTAGTCGGTGAAAATGAGTTGTTCGTCTCTTTCTTCGACCGGAATTTTTACAATAACACCGTTGTAGTCCACATCGTCATGATTACTGAATGCGCCATAGGCGTCCACGCTATAACCCAGGGTCCCGTCGTTACCTTCCATAACATATAATATGGAAGAATCGGAGGGATCTGACTCGCCTTCAAAACGAAACGTTTTGATGATTTTAAGTTCATGCGGCTGGTAAAATTTACCGTTTCCTATAGTAAATCCCTCGTGGGTAAGTATAAATTCGTTATCCTGTCGCTTTAATCTTAGCTTTTCTATCACCTGGCTTAGCGTTGTCATTTCGGCTGGCTTTATCATATGCTTGATTTATGTTGTTATATAAAATCCAAATGCCGTACCAGTTTATTGGCAAGGGAATTGAATCAATCTATCAATTGCAGCTGAGTATGCGTGAGCGAGTACAATCAAAAGTATTAATTGTTGACGATGAACCCGATATCTGTTTTCTTTTTGATAAAATCCTTCATAAAAGAAACATGACGCTGGGTTATGCATATACCCTGGCAGATGCGGCCCGTTCTGTGGATGCGGATCCCCCTTCATTGGTCTTTCTCGATAACAACCTACCCGATGGACAGGGTGTTGATTTCATTCCTTACCTTAAACGTCACTATCCGGAAACCCAGGTGATTATGGTCACAGCCAACGATAGCGATTCGGATAAACTGAAAGCTTTTCAACAGGGTGCCGATGATTTTTTAAGCAAACCGCTGAGCCTGGATATAATCAATCGTACCCTGGATAAGATAACGGATCAGGGCCGTTCTGTCTGAATCTTTCCCCTGATTGTAGATAAATTTTCTCTTGTTTTCGCCCGTCCTCTCCCGCCAGCCGTTCAATCAGCCTGAACGAAATTGTGTTGTAAGGGTTTACTGCTGGCAAAATTTTGTATAGTATAAGCCGACCTTCAAAAATGCGTTAATAATTTTTAAATCACTATTATGGGAAATCTGTTGTACATCATCGCTGTAATCCTGGTGATCGCCTGGGCGATCGGTTTTCTGGGGTACCATGCGGGCGGAATCATTCACATCCTCCTGGTCATCGCAATTGTTGTCGTATTATTGAAAGTAATCCGCGGATCGGCGGATTAATAAATGAGAGTGTAAACATTGAACTGTCGGATGAAAGTCTGACAGTTATTTTTTTGCTAATCCGTTCTTAATTGGCTAAATTAGTATGATAGTTGTCCCTACTTCATTAAAATCCTTATTTATGATTGCTTCTGTTGTCCATAAGACCCCTGGAATTATTCTAGATAAACTCACCCGCTTATTGAATGCTTTGCAGGAAGTTAAAAACAATTATGAGCAGGTAGCAAAGCGAATTCAAAACCTCCAATTAAGATTGTCTCTGTTGGCACTGGCTCAGGAAAGTAAGCAATATGCAAATGAGCTGATCGCGCATATTGAAACCCTGGGGGGTAAATTGCAGGACCGGATAAAAACAGATTTTAACAAAGTGGAGGAGCATGAAGTGAATGCCGAAGTGCCGGGTTATATGGTTGATATAGTACAATTGAACATGGGGGAACAATTGGTTCTGAAAACATACAGAGACGTCTTAAACGAGCCTTTTTTATACGATACCATCCGGCAAATGATCCGCTACCAGCAAAATGGACTGCTGCATTGTTTTTCCCAAATCAGGATGCTGTATGCCACACTTTTAAAAACAAGTAGTTAAATTATTGCCAACTCCGGCCTGATTTGTCTATTTATAAAGTTTTTTCTGTTTTTAATGATTCTGGCAAGGATTTTAGATATATAAATCAGAACGGTTTTAAAATATTAAAATTACAAAACATGAGTACTTCCAAAACACTATTTGGTTTTATAGCAGGCGCGGCCGTTGGAGCAGCCCTCGGAATTTTATTTGCACCGGATAAGGGAACTGAAACCCGCCGTAAGATTTCGGAACAGAGCAACGACCTGGCAGATAATATTAAAGGAAAATTCACCGACCTGGTAGACGGGGTAAAGGAAAAATTCTCTACTATAAAGGGTGAAGCCGAAGATGTGGTAGACAAGGGATATTCCGCGTACAACCGCAAGAAGACGGAATTTAATTCTTAAACGCCTAAAGCTTAAGGCCCAAAGCCTAAAACTTTTTTAAAACATTTAGGACGGTAAAAACGGTAGTTAGTATCATATGTACTAACTATCGTTTTTTTATTTACCTGTTCACGAATGAACTGCATCAGTTTTAGGCCTTAGGCTTTAGGCTTTAGCTTTTAATAGCGAGTCAATTCAGGTTGTACCTGATCAATATAAGCCAGTATTCCGCCTTTCAAATTATACAGGTTAGAAAATCCAAATTTTTCTTCCAGTTCTTTAATCGCCCTTAGACTACGCACGCCGGATTTACAATAGATGACCACATCCAAATCTGACGGGATCTCATCTGCGTGTTCTGAAATAGTTGCCAGTGGAATCAATTCCCCGCCAATCTGTACGATTTTATATTCAGATGGTTCCCTGACATCAATCAGTTTAAATTTTTTACCCTTTACCTGCCAGTTATATAAGTCCTTCGCAGATATCTCTTTCGTTGGTTTTTCTTCCACTGCCCGCATGCCGCAAAATTGTTCATAGTCGATCAATTCATGAATGGTCGGTTTCTTTCCATTCACCGGATTATCATCGCGACGTTTGATATTGAAAGTCCTGTTTTCAAAATTCAATGCGTCAAAAGTGAAAAATCTACCGGATAAGGGTTCGCCAATTCCGGTAATTACTTTGATCACTTCCAGTGCCTGGAGACTTCCGATGATGCCAGGTAAAACACCGAGCACTCCGCCTTCAGCACAACTGGGAACCAGTCCGGGCGGCGGCGGGGTCGGATAAAGGTCCCTGTAATTAGGACCTCTTTCGCCTTTCCGGTTTACATAATTAAATACTGAAACCTGGCCTTCAAACTGGAATATAGATCCGTAAACATTGGGTTTATCCAATATCAGGGTGGCATCGTTGACGAGATAACGGGTGGGGAAATTATCTGTTCCGTCCGCTACCACATCATAATCTTTTATAATGTCCAGCGCATTTCCTGAATTGATATGGGTATTATGCAAAATGAAACGGGTGTATGGATTCAAAGCTGCCAGTCTCCGTTTTGCTGCTTCCACTTTGGGTTTTCCGATTTCATTGATATCAAACAAAACCTGCCTTTGTAAATTGCTGTCGTCCACCACGTCAAAATCCACGATGCCTATGGTGCCGACGCCGGCGGCTGTCAGATAAAGTAACGAGGGGCTTCCCAGACCCCCGCTTCCAATAATTAAAACCTTTGCCGCTTTTAATTTTTTCTGTGCATCTTCCCCGAATTCCGGAATAATAATATGCCGGTTATATCGGGCGAGTTCTTCTTTAGTAAATTCAATATTCTGGTATGACATAATTTATTATTAATGTTTGCCGCCTGCGATGGCGGGCACAATACTTATTACGGTTGAATTGTTTACAGGTGTTTTTTCTTTTTGCAGATCACGAATATCATCATCACCGGCGAAAATATTAACAAACGAACGGATGCCACCCTGCTGATCGAGCAAATGTTTCTTGAGTTCCGGAAAATCAAGCGTTATCCTGTCGATGATTTCGCCAACAGTTCCGGCTTCTACCTGGAGTCTTGCCGTTTGGTTGGTAAATTTTCGAAGCGGTGTAGGAATAATTACGGTTGCCATTATATGGATTGATTTAATTGTACCGGAGAAAAAATTTCTTCTTCAAATTGAGACGCGTCATTCAACTGCCAGCTTCGGATATGATCAATCTGTCCCTGCATCACGGAAACTATTATATAGGAAAAATAAGGCTGCGCAGCTACCCGGTCATGCTCTGACGGAATAGCCGGGTGATTTGGATGGGAGTGATAGATGCCTAACAAAAGGAAATCGTTTTCAAGGGCGAATTTTTCTGCAAGCATATAATCCCTACCCGTTATCTCAAAGCGGCGTCTTTTATCCCCATCCTTCGAATTATTCACTTTTTCTATTTTTGAAATTATCCGGGTCCCATCGGATTGTTCAAACCCAAATAAAAACCCACAGCATTCATCGGGGAAAATGGACAAGGAATGTTCTTTGATCGCTGCAAGGGGAATGGGCTGTACTACGATCATTTGAATAATTTTCTTATTACTTCCCCATATTTATCTCCATTATCCGGCAGCAACGTAACTACGATTCCTTTATCAATTTTCGAAGCCACGCGGATGGCACCGACAAGATTGGCTGCTGATGAAGGGCTTAGAATCAAACCTTCTTTTTTCCTTACTTCCAGGATCATCTGATAGGCTTCTTCTGTATCGATCTCTATATTTTCATCAGCAATCGTCGGATCATATATCTTCGGAACAACTGCTGTTTCCAAATGTTTCCAGCCTTCGAGACCGTGGAGAGCATTGTCGGGTTCCAATGATATCAATTTGATGGCAGGCCTTTCTTTTTTTAGTCTTCTGGACGTTCCGACAAAACTACCTGTCGTACCGAGACCTGTCACAAAGTGGGTGATATCCGGAACCTGATTTAATATCTCTACTGCGGTGCTATGAAAATGGGCTTTCCAGTTATTTTCATTTTTGTATTGATCAGCATAAAAATAAAGATCGGGCGATTTTTCAGCCATGGAATGGGCAACCTGCTGGGCGCCGTCGGTTCCCTCGAAACGAGAGGTCAGGATGAGCTCTGCACCCAGTGAGCGCAGGATGTCCTTTCTCTCTACGGAGGCATTTTCCGGCAAACAAAGCGCAACACGGATTCCGAGAATTTTTCCGATATGTGCATAGGCAATTCCCGTATTTCCGCTGGTTGCGTCCAACAGAGTTTTGCGCGCATGCAATTGTTTCTTTTCAATCGCATCCCGGAAAATGGCATAAGCCGCCCTGGCTTTTACGCTACCGGAAAGCTGCTTCCATTCCTGCTTCGCGTAAAGCCGGACATTTTCGTTCCGGAATATATTCGGGAAACTGATCAGGGGTGTATTCCCGATCTGGGAATGCAGATCAGTAAGCTTTTCAGCCATACCAGGTATTGCGATGATTGAAGAATTCGGCATACTTAAAATAAAAAAGGCCCCACATTGAGTGGAGCCTTGTATAGTTTATGATTTCTTTCTTTCTTCTATATAAGAATATTCCCCACCCGGTTTATCCGGTTTGCAGTACAACAACAACAGCAAATTGGGAATATCCTGTTTTTCATGCGTTATTACTCTGTAACAACACAAAGATAATCGAAAAGTTTAAATATTATACTAATACACAAATATCCCAACCGGTATTTCCAGCCGGAAGCCTATTGAAGCAAACCATCAACCGTTACTGCAACATAATAAATGGCACCCAGTGTCGGTCCGCCCGCGTATTGTATATATCTGTGGTTCAGGAGATCGGCACCGCCAAGTTTAACCGTCGTATGCTGTTTTACAAACCGGTAGTTCATCTGCGCGTCGATCGTATTAAATGCTGAAACTGTACCATTTACCAGAGGGCTCTGCCAAAGGAACGAGTCCTGCCATCTCCAGGTTATATTAAACCCGGTATTTTTGGCTACCTGCGGGTTTCCGAAGGAGAGGGCAGTGTTCCACTGCGGGGTATTGAAACCAGTAACGAATATATCATTCGGATTACTTGCTTTCATGTTGTTGAAATTTAGATTTCCGTTGATCGTATAAGCCTTATAAAAATTATATGTGACTGCCAAAGCAGAACCCCAATTATAATAAGTGCTGATAGCATTGGTATAAACCCGGTAACGGCTCTGGCCCAGGCTGGCTGAATTTCCTCCGGAAGCAGTTGTTGGATCCCGGTTTCGGTCCAGCATGGCAATAACACCTGCGCTGGTTCCCACATCCACTCCGTTTGGAACATATACCTGAACCTGTCCCAGAAATCCTTTGTACTGGTTCACATATGCATCCAGATCAACCACCAAGGTATTATCGAGCAGCACTGATTTGTAGCCGAATTCAAATGAAGTGATTTTTTCCGGTGTTGCATCCGGCAGGTTGGCTACCTGAAGCAGATTTTGATTGGCAAGCGCCGCAGCGTCGGTATTGCCCTGTGCACTTACTGCCGCGTTAAAAGCTATGACAGATTGTTGTGTATAACTGTTTTGCAGATATCCCAGTCCGTCGTTGATAAAAGGAAGACTACCTACTCTTCTTACCCTTCCATTATTTACAAAAGATAAAGCTTCGAACAGAGCAGGGAAACGATATCCCTCCTGGAAAGTAAAACGGAAATTATGTTTTTCCCTGAAGGTATAAACTGCGGCTAAACGGGGTGTCCAAATCGGCTTGTAATAGGGATTGTAATCAATACGAAGGGATCCCCATAATTTTAGCTTTTCATTAAACAGCGTTTTGGTTAGCTGGAAAAATCCGCCGATATTCTTATATGAAACCAGGCTACCGAAGGTACCATTAGGTTCTTCCTTATTACGCTCTGCTAAGGGTCTCGAAAAATCTACAAAATTATTTCCATCCGGAATGATATCATAAAGCCTGGCATTTCCGCCTACCAGTAAATTAAAGGATTTTGTGTATTGCGATAAATCCCATTGTGCATCTGCATTGTATAAACGGCTTCTTTGCCACAGAGCAGCGCCGCCGGTTACTGGCGCGTCTGGCGTTGTACCGGATTTGATATCCCAGTTGTTGATTCCTATAATCGTATCCATCAATGATTTGAACGCAGCAGTTCCAGGTTGAACACGACTCGCGTCTGCCTGCGCTCTGGCATATTGATTGGCCGCAGCCAGGTTTGCAGAAGTTAATGCCCCGCCATTCGCAGCTGCAAACGCAAGCAGAGCGGTTTTATATTTTGTTCCCCAGCTGGTTGGCGTTTTTGTATCAGATGCACCACCTGTATGGAGATCCATATTATCCGCCAAAGGTTTAATATTATAAGAATTGCCCGTGTTTTCGATGGACATATAAGCGCTGATAATATAATTACTTCCTTTTAATTGTACATGATGATTCTGAACAGATGAACCATCCAGTCTGATTTTATTACCTCTTTGGAAAGTACCATCCATTGTTCCATACCGGTATCCATAAGAAAGTTCGGCATTTTCCGCAATGCGCCAGTTCAGTTGTCCATCGAATTTTAAATTGCTGACTTTTGGATTTGCGAGATCATTTTCCCAATATCCTGTTCTGGCAATACGAAGGGTTTGATTGGCTTTACCATCGATATTGAGACCACTTAAGGAGATCAGGTTACTGCCTGCAAGCGCGTCATCACCATATTTATTCCAGCCATCGTATGCAGTGTTGTTATTTGGTCCGTTCAGCGCGGGAAAACCCGGGTTCGCACTGGGTAAATTATTAGGGTTCTGATCTGTTTTGGTATTTGAACGCCAGTCAATGCCCTGCATATATCCGAAATTTACTTTGAAGGCGAACTTATTATTAAATGCTTTTGCATAACGGATCGCAGATTCAGTTAAAATACTGGGCGCGTCATCAATACCATCCACATGATTTACACCGGTATTCTGATAAACACTTAAGCCCTGATAAGTAAAGGGACTTTTTGTAATCAGGTTGGCCATTCCATTGATGGCATTCATGCCATAGAGGGCGGAAGCGGCACCCGGCGTAATTTCGACGCTGGCGATATCCAGTTCTGTAGGACCGATCGCATTGCCCAAAGGAACGCCCAGCGTCGCTGATTGCATATCCACCCCGTCAACCATTTGTACGAAGCGGAAATTATTGGGAATATTAAATCCTCTGGTATTCGGAATCTTAAAGGTTAAACTCGAGGTCGTCATTTGAACACCCTTCACGTTTTGAAGGGCATCATAAAAATTGGGAGAAGCCGTTTCACGGATCGCACGGATGTCCAGTTTCTCAATGGCCACTGGTGATTTTAACCTGCTTTCTGTAACCCGCGAAGCAGTTACCACCACTTCATTTCCAAGAGCGGTCTGGGTTTCCAGCGCTATATATAATTTCGATTCAATCCCTTTAACAATATATTCCTGTGGAGCAAATCCGACAGACGTAAAAATCAATGTGAGCGGAAATTTATATTTTGTTCTTAGGGTGAAACTACCGGAATCACTCGTGATGGTTCCGGCAATGGTCCCCTTGATTTCCACGCTGACGCCCGCCAATGGCTTCCCTGTTTCCTTGTCATTCACTTTTCCAGAAATATAAATCAGATTATTGCCCTGAGCCCATACGGTGGCGGCAAAAAAAATCGTAATTACGGATAATAATAAGTAACGAATTGTCAGATACATTTTTGATGCAGTTTGATGATGATGTTTAAATGAGTTTTATTTTGAAATTCATTTTCTACATCGGTCGGATAGTTTTGGTTTCATTATTATTTATTAAATAAAAGTCTATAATTATAGTAGACTAAAAACGTAGCATTTTTATATTTTATATTTAATTCATTAAACATTTAAATTGCCTTTAATCTTTGCGCTTAAGCTTAAAATCCGGTTACATTTGAAATGCCTTTAATCAAAGTCAGTAAGCTGGTAATAATCACCATTAAACCGACGGCTACATACATGGTCCGCATAGGTATCTTACCTACAAGGCGTGCGGCAATGGGAGCTGCAATGAGACCGCCGATGATCAGGCCTGCAACATCCATTAAAAAAAACGTTTTCAGGTAAATGAAAAAAGCGATTGAGCTTGCAAACACAACGAAGAATTCTGCCAGGCAAACCGAACCGATGACATAGCGGGGGTTTCTCCTTTTTGAAATAAGGGTTCCTGTAACCAGTGATCCCCAGCCACCGCCAGCAAATGCATCCATGAATCCACCAGCAGAAGCCAGCCATCCGGCACCTTTGATTTTATATTGCTGATTTTTTTTCCTGAATGCCTTTTTTACAATGAAGTATCCAAGGTAGAGTGTATAAAACGAAAGGGGTATACGTACATAGACGGAATATTTTTGTCCGTAAAATGCCAGAGTCGCTCCCAACAGGGCGCCAATCACACCCGGAATAACCAGCGTTCGGAATAATTTTTTATTGATATTGCCGAATCGGTGATGACTGTATCCGGAAACACCGCTGGAGAAAACACGGGCCGTATGAACTCGACTACTTACAATAGCTGGATTCACTCCATTGGCGAGCAGGAAGGTTGTAGATATCGTACCATAACCCATTCCCATCGATCCGTCTACCATCTGGGCCAGGAAGCCGGTCAGCAGCATCATCAGAAATGAAGGAACGTTTACATATTCCGGAATTCTTTTTATTCCAATACTGATCTCGTGCAGCGGCAGATAGGAAAGCAGTGCGTGACCGAGTACCATAAACAAAAACGCAAGCAAGCAAAACATTACAATCCTTGTCCAGTTTTTTCCAACTGGCGGAATAGCCGGATCTAATTTTTCCTGTTTGGCACTAAGCAGTTTTGTGAGATCGTCCAGTCGTTTTACTTTCTCGACAAAATCTCCTTTCAAATCCTGTCGAATGTTATGCATGTTCTGAATAACACTTTCTATTTCATCCGGTATCAGTTCATTTAACTGTTCACGCATTCTTTTTGCGATGGTGGGAGATTTGCCATTTGTGGATATCGCAATTTTCAGGTTGCCCTTATTCACGATGGATCCAAGATAAAAATCACATAATTCAGGTTTGTCAGCTACGTTTATCAACAATTTTTTTTGCTTGGACAAAACTCTTATATAGTTGCTAGTGGGAATATCATTCACAGCAACAATCACAATTTCTTTATCATCCAGATCTCCAGGTTCAAATACTCTTTCAACCAGTTTTAGCCTGGGATATAAATTTGCCATCATTTTAACCGCTTCGGAAATATCCTTAGCCACTACAGTTACTGAAGTAGCAGGTGCATTATGCAAAACGGCTGTTAGTTTTTCCAGTCCCACTTTCCCGGCACCCACGACCAGTACTTCCAGTTCCTCAAGTTTCAGAAATACCGGAAACAGGCGGTTCTTATCCGCTTGTTTTATGGAGAAATCCGGCGTTATTTCTTCTGAAACTTTTTTATCCATTGAATGAATGGTTGATTAAATAATTGACCGCCTTCGCTAAAGCTTTGGCGGTCTTAACAAAAATAGTCAATTCTCTATTAATTTAGTAGACTTTTATGTTTTATTTTATATTTTTACTCAACGGTCAACAGTCATCCGTCAAATCAATTGCTTCCTCACGGCAAAATCTCCAAAAGATTCTTTTATTTTTCTTTCTTTGGCGAAGAGCCCGAACAATAGATCCAGTTCCTGCAAAATGGCTGCTTCATCCAGGCTTTCCTTATATACCTTATTCAGTCGCATGCCGGCATGATCACCGCCGAGTTGCAGATTATATTTTCCCAATGCAGTTCCGATAAAACCGATCTCGGCGATATAAGATCTGGCGCAACCATTCGGACAGCCAGTCATACGTAGAATGATTTCCTCCTGTTGAAGTCCGTTTTTTTTAAGAAGCGGTTCAATTTTACTGAGCAGGGAAGGCAGGTAACGCTGAGCTTCGGCAAATGCCAGGGGACAGGTGCTCAATGCCACGCAGGCCATTGAATTTTTCCGGATAGAAGAAATAGAATCAGTGTATTCTTCAATATGATATTTCTTCAGAATTTTTTCTATGGCAGTCCTATCCTCGTCAAGGATATCAGCCAGGATTACGTTCTGGTTTGCAGTAAACCTGAAATTCAATTTGCGTGTTTCTGCAATTTCATAAAGGGCAGTTTTAAGGGCTACTTTTTCATCATCCGTCACGCGGCCATTTTCGATAAATGGTGTATAATACCATTTCTTATCGCTGTTCTGAAACCAGCCATAATAATCTTTTCTGTCAGTGAATTGAAAGTTCTTTTCTTTTTCCAAAGGCAATCCGGTACGTTTTGCAATTTCAGATTTGAAAAATTCAATGCCCATTTTGTCAATCGTATATTTCAGGCGCGCAAGAGACCGGTCCGTCCGGTTGCCATAATCGCGTTGAATGGTTACGATTTCATAAATCGTTTTCAATATATTTTCTTCTCCACTTACAAATCCAATGACCGTTCCCAGTCTTGGATAGGTAGCGGGATTACCATGCGTGGAAGAAAGTCCGCCTCCAATAGAAATATTATAACCCTTCAGCTGATTGTTTTCAATAATGGCGATCAGTCCGAGGTCATTCCCGAATACATCCACGTCATTATTCGGCGGAATGGCGATAGCGATTTTAAATTTTCTCGGCAGGTACCGGTCCTGGTACAATGGATCTTCTTCGTCTCTTTTGTCGGCTATTTTTTCCTCATCCAGCCAGATTTCATAATATGCTTTTGTTTTTGGTAAAAGCAGCTTATCTATTTTAAAAGCAAAATCATGTATTTCTTTGTGAATGGGGGATTGTTGGGGATGCGATGCGGCAATCACATTCCGGTTGATATCACCACAGGTGGCGATGGAATGTAGTTTAGATTCATTAAATGCCTGGATCGTCGGTTTGACATGGGATTTATATAATCCATGCAGCTGGATGGTTTGCCGGGTAGTTATTTTAATAACGCCTGTTGCATGTTCGCCTGCGATATCCTGTGTGGCCAGCCATTGTTCTGCAGTCAGAAATCCGCCGGGTAATCGCAATCGAATCATAAATGAATATAATCGTTCCAGTTTTTTTTCAGCTCTCTCTTCTCTGCGGTCACGGTCGTCCTGCATATACAAGCCATGAAATTTTATCAATGCCTTATCATCTTCACTGATTGCTCCCGTAATCTCATCTTGCAGACCTTCTTTGATCGATCCGCGCAGCGAGTCGCTGGCTTGTTTCACTTTCTCTGTTGATGATAAATTCGGTTCGCTCATGATGGTTGATTCAATAAACGTCTTTCAGATATCTACCTGTTGATTTCAATTCGTTGAGAAATGTTTCCGCATCTTCCCGCTTTCCTGATTTTTTAATTAGTTCCAGGATGGTTTTTTCCACGTCCTCGCTCATTCTTTTGGCGCCGCATACATAGAGCGTGGCACCATTTTCAATCCATTGAAAAAATTCTCCAGCTCTCTGCCTGATTTTATCCTGTACATATATTTTCTCCGGCTGATCACGGGAGAAAGCTACATCCAAAGCATTTAGTACACCGCTTTCCATCCATTGCTGCAGTTCAGTCTGGTAAAGAAAATCACTTGTAAAATGCTGATCACCATAAAACAGCCAGTTTCGTCCACTGGCACCTGCAGATTCCCTTTCACTCAGAAACGCGCGGAATGGTGCAATGCCGGTTCCGGGTCCGATCATGATCACGTCTTTGTCATCTTCAGGCAATCTGAACTGATCATTGTGATGAATATAAAAGTCAATTGCATCACCG
>Ga0209863_10000439_pt1 | contig 21231 bp, 15 predicted proteins | sample OrgsoiDNA2013046_FD_185796 | JGI IMG/M metagenome (GOLD analysis project Ga0209863, IMG submission 185796) | Permafrost soil microbial communities from the Arctic, to analyse light accelerated degradation of dissolved organic matter (DOM) -... | ecosystem: Environmental > Terrestrial > Soil >...
CAGGGGTCATCGGTCAACGAACATAATCAGGGACTTTAAAAATCTAACAATGGAAACGCTTGAGGTAAAAAAAGAAATTTCCAATGCAAAGCAAAAGACCCGGAAATTATCCGGATCAGCTGCCTTACTGGAAGTATTTCTTTCAGAAAAAGTAGATACGATTTTCGGATATCCCGGAGGCGCCATTATGCCGATCTACGATGCGTTATATGATTACCAGCAAAAAATGAATCATGTGCTGGTGCGTCATGAACAGGGTGCCATCCATGCCGCACAGGGATATGCACGGGCTTCCGGTAAAACCGGAATCGTGTTTGCCACCAGCGGTCCGGGTGCCACAAACCTGGTCACCGGTCTGGCAGACGCCATGATCGACAGTACCCCGCTGGTATGTATTACCGGTCAGGTATATGCGCACCTGCTCGGAACGGATGCGTTTCAGGAAACGGACGTTATCAATATCACCACCCCGGTTACGAAATGGAATTACCAGGTAACGGATGCGACGGAGATTCCTTCTGTTCTCGCTAAGGCCTTTTATCTGGCGGCGAGCGGAAGACCGGGCCCCGTCGTGATTGATATTACCAAAAATGCACAAATTCAGGAATTCGAATTCGAAGAATATGAACCCTGTGAACATATCCGCAGTTACAGGCCCACTCCCATCGTGCGGAAGGAATTTGTAGAAGAAGCTGCCAGACTGATCAACGAAGCAAAAAAACCTTTCATCATCTTTGGCCAGGGTGTAATACTTGGCCGGGCAGAAAATGAATTTAAAAACTTTCTTGAAAAATCCGGTATTCCTGCAGCCTGGACCATTCTGGGCATGAGCGCGATCCCAACAGATCATCCACTGGCAGTCGGCATGCTGGGTATGCATGGAAATTACGGACCCAATGTATTAACCAATGAATGTGATGTTTTAATCGCCGTGGGTATGCGATTCGACGACCGGGTAACCGGCCGGCTGGACAAATACGCAAAACAGGCCAAAGTAATCCACCTGGATATTGATCCGGCCGAAATTGATAAAAATGTAAAATCCACGGTACCCGTTTGGGGTGATTGTAAAGAAACCCTGCCGATGCTTACCCGGCTGATAGAGAAAAAAACGCATACCGGATGGCACCAGAAATTTAAAGACTACCAGAAACAGGAGGATGAAAAATGTATTTATCCGGAAATGCATCCGGATACCGAAGTGCTTTCGATGGGGGAAGTCATCGACGCGCTGAATGAACTGACGGGTGGAAATGCCATCCTGGTAACCGATGTGGGCCAGCACCAGATGGTTACGTGCCGGTACGCGAAATACAACCAGTCCAAAAGTAATATTACCTCCGGTGGACTCGGTACCATGGGTTTTGCGCTGCCCGCAGCCATCGGTGCAAAATTCGGTGCCCCGGAAAGAACCGTCGTTGCCATCGCCGGCGATGGCGGATTCCAGATGACATTACAGGAACTGGGAACCATTATGCAAACGGAACTGAACGTAAAAATTATTATTCTGAATAACCAGTTCCTCGGTATGGTGCGTCAGTGGCAGGAGCTTTTCAACGACAGAAGATATTCTTTTGTAGATATTCAGAGCCCTGATTTTGTTGAATTGGCAAAATCCTATCGCATAGACGGGCAAAAAGTCACAAACCGCCCTTCATTGAAAAAAGCATTGAAAGACATGCTGGATAATGACGGCGCTTATTTACTGGAAATCATGGTGGGAAAAGAAAATAACGTATTCCCCATGGTTCCGCAGGGATGCAGCGTGAGTGAGATCAGGCTTAGTTAATGTGCAAATGTGCAAATTGAATAATAAATTAATATAATGATCGAAAACATTTTAACAGATATACCGGTTCAATTCGAAAGTATAGTTGAAGAGACAGGCAGACTGTCGTTCAATATGAATTCAGATGTATATACCGGCAGTCTTTTAAAAACACTGGCAGCCTCCAAAAAATCAGGCCGCATATTGGAACTGGGAACAGGTGGTGGCCTCGCAACCTCCTGGATACTTACCGGAATGGATGAGCACGCAAAATTGGTTACCATTGAAAATAATCCGGCGCTCCTGGATATCGCAAAAGAATTGTTGCGTGATACAAGGATTGAATTTGTTCTGGCAAACGGATATGAGTGGCTGAAAAATTATAAAGGCGAAAAATTCGATCTGATTTTTGCGGACGCCATGCCCGGAAAATATGATTTATTTGAAGAAACGATCACGATGTTGAAGGCCGGCGGATTTTATTTCATCGATGATATGCTCCCGCAGCCGAACTGGCCTTTGGGACATGCGGAATTAGTGGCTGGATTTATTTCAATGCTGGAAAAAAGACATGATTTAGTATTAACAAAAATGAACTGGTCGACCGGAATCATCATAGTCGTAAAAAAATAATTAAAAATTACAGAACAGGGATGCGTTACCGTTAAGCCTTTTAATTCAAGAAGTATGCAGAAACAGGAATTCACCATCACCGTTTATACAGAAAACCAGATCGGACTGCTTAACCGCATTGCGATCATTTTCTCCAGGAGAAAGATCAATATTGACAGCATGAATACCTCTCCTTCTGAGATCGAAGGCATTCACCGCTTCACGATTGTTATCAATGAAACGGAAGATGTGGTAAAAAAACTCTGCCGCCAGATCGAAAAACAGGTGGAAGTACTGAAAGCCTATTATAACCGGAATGATGAAATCGTCTGGCAGGAACTTGCATTATATAAAGTGTCTACAGACCAGATCGTGGAGAAAGTAAAAGTGGAAAGGCTTTTAAGAAAATATGGCGCCCGCGCCGTGGTGATCCGGAAAGACTATACTGTTTTTGAAACCACAGGTCATCGGGAAGAAACCGACGGACTGCTGGAAGCGCTGGAACCCTATGGTGTTATTGAATTTGTACGCAGTGCAAGAGTCGCGATCATAAATGCAAGCAGCGGCTTTCATGAAAAACTAAAAGAATTCGAACATACTGAACCGGGCGAAGTGGTTATAGAAAATGAATTTCTGGACAAAAAAGATGAGGTGTTCAGCATGTAAGCCTAAAGTCCAAGGCCTAAAGCCTAAAACTTTTCCGATACATGATACACAAAGAAAAAGATAGTATTCAAAATAGAAATTAACAATTAACAATTAACAATTAAAAAATGGCACAATTAAATTTCGGCGGAACAGAAGAAACGGTTGTCACCCGCGAAGAATTTCCGCTTTCGAAAGCCCAGCAGGTTCTTAAAAATGAAATCGTCGCTGTAATCGGTTACGGAGTGCAGGGCCCGGGCCAGGCATTAAACCAGAAAGACAATGGTATAAACGTCATTGTAGGTCAGCGGAAAAATTCAAAGACCTGGGACAAGGCAGTAAGGGACGGATTCGTTCCGGGTGAAACACTATTTGAAATTGAAGAAGCCCTTCAAAGAGGAACCATCATTTGCTATTTACTGAGTGATGCAGCACAAATAGAATTATGGCCAACCGTCAAAAAACATCTGACGAAAGGAAAAGCCCTTTATTTTTCCCATGGCTTCGGTATTACATTTAAAGAACAAACCGGTATCATTCCACCTCCGGACGTGGATGTATTCCTGGTAGCACCCAAAGGTTCCGGTACTTCATTAAGAAGAATGTTCCTGCAGGGCCGCGGGCTGAACAGCAGCTACGCTATTTTCCAGGACGCAACGGGCAAAGCCAAGGATCGTGTGATTGCACTGGGGATCGCCGTTGGCAGCGGATACCTGTTTGAAACAAATTTTAAAAAAGAAGTTTACAGCGACCTGACCGGAGAACGCGGCACCCTGATGGGCGCGATCCAGGGAATCTTCGCAGCCCAATACCAGGTATTACGCGACAAGGGTCATACGCCATCCGAAGCTTTCAATGAAACGGTGGAAGAACTCACACAAAGCCTGATGCCGCTGGTGGCAGAGAACGGAATGGACTGGATGTATGCCAACTGTTCTACCACTGCACAACGCGGTGCATTGGACTGGTGGAAAAAATTCAGGGATGCAACGGCGCCGGTTTTTAAAGAACTCTATGAAAGTGTGGCTTCCGGAAAAGAATCACAACGTTCCATCGACAGCAATAGCAAGACCGACTACCGCGAAAAACTCGAAGTGGAACTGAAAGAATTGCGGGATAGCGAAATGTGGCAGGCCGGAAAAACAGTCAGAAGTCTTCGTCCGGAAAATCAACCGGCTCCGGTTCTTAAATCTGAAAAGAAGCAGGCGGAAAAAGTATAATTATGGAAACCTCATCGCGCAGGGTCATCCTGGATGTAGCCGGGGCAGCTGAGAGATTAAAAAAAATAGTGGTCAGAACACCGCTTATTCTTAATCATAACCTCTCCCGCAGATACCAGTGTAATGTTTATCTGAAAAGAGAAGACCTTCAGGTTGTGCGATCCTATAAGATCCGGGGTGCTTACAATATGATGAGCAGTATTCCCCCGGAAATACTGAACAAAGGGGTTGTATGTGCCAGTGCCGGAAACCATGCACAGGGTTTCGCGTATTCCTGTAAAAAGCTCAACGTGAAAGGCGTGGTTTTTATGCCCATCATCACGCCGAAACAAAAAGTGGATCAGACCCGGATGTTCGGTGAAAATTTTGTGGATATCAAACTCATCGGAGATACCTTCGATGATTGTGCGGTGGCTGCAAAAAAATTCACAGCCGATAACCAGCTGGTTTTTATTCCGCCATTTGAAGACCTGCGAATCATCGAGGGGCAGGCAACAGTCGCACTTGAAATCCTGGAAGATCTCTCAGATATCGATTTTCTTTTTGTACCCGTCGGTGGCGGAGGCCTGGCTTCCGGAACGGGAACCTATTTCAAAACCTATTCACCCAAAACCCGGATCATCGGACTCGAACCCGAAGGCGCTCCGTCCATGGCGGAAGCTTTTAAAGCGGGCCAACCCGTAACGCTGGAAAAAATTGACCGGTTTGTAGATGGGGCTGCAGTGAAAAGAACCGGCGATCTCACTTTCTCTATCTGCCGGGAAATGCTCGATGAACTGGACCTCGTGCCGGAAGGCCGAATCTGTACTACCATCCTCAAACTGTATAATGAAGATGCCATCGTTGTGGAACCGGCTGGCGCCTTGTCCATTGCGGGTTTGGAAAATCACAAGGAAGCGATCAAAGGCAAAACCGTGGTCTGTATCGTAAGCGGAAGCAATAATGATATCGACCGGATGCCTGAAATTAAAGAGCGATCGCTCCAATACGAAGGACTGAAACATTATTTCCTGATCCGTTTTGCCCAGCGTCCGGGCGCACTGAAAGAATTTGTTAATAATGTACTGGGCCCAACGGATGATATCACCCGTTTTGAATACATGCAGAAGACCGATAAGGAGTCCGGCCCTGCAGTGGTTGGTATTGAACTGGTCAGCCGGACAGACTATGACCTGCTTCTGGAAAACATGAAAAAATACCAGATTGATTTTTCGGAAATAAATAAAAACGATACGCTGTTTAGTTTGTTAGTGTAAGATGTAAGAGAGTGTGAGAGTGTGAGAGTGTGGGAGTGTGAGAGTGTATGAAGTGTAAATATTCATCAGTGAGAATGGATGTATTGGTTACGTTTTATGCGTTAAGCTTTAGGCCTTAGGCCTCTGGCTTTAATCCCTGAGCATGCTTCTTTTTCCTTTGTTAAACTCATATTATTTACATATTTTTAAACGAACCGCTCCTTTCCTTAGAAAAACATCAGAATTACGATTGCTCGATGCCATTCACTGCTTAATTGAAATAAATGGAACAAAATCAAGGATTATACCATCCTTCTTTTGAGCGGGATGCTTGTGGTATCGGCTTTGTCGCCAATATAAAAGGCAACAAGTCCCACCAGATCGTTTCCGACGCGCTGACCATCCTGGAAAACATGGAACACCGGGGTGCCTGCGGCTGTGAAAGCAATACCGGAGACGGTGCCGGGATCATGATCCAAACCCCGCATGAATTCTTCTTTGACGAATGTATCAAGCTGGGGTTCCATCTGCCTGCCTATGGTAAATATGGGGTGGGAATGATTTTCTTCCCCAGGGATGTAATGCTCAAAGAGGAATGCCGGGATATTTTTAACCGGTCCGCAGATAAGCTGGGCCTGGAAGTACTCGGTTACCGGAAAGTCCCGGTGAATCCGGACGGAATCGGACCTACCGCCCTGTCCGTCGAACCGGATATCGAACAGGTATTTATTGCCAGTCCCGACCATATCAGTGACCCGGAAGAATTTGAGCGCAAGCTGTTCATCCTCCGGAATTATTCCAGTCATACCATTCAGAATTCAGTCAGGAAAGATCCGATTGGTTTTTACCTGGCCTCGCTATCCCATAAAACGGTTGTTTACAAAGGACAGCTAACCAGTATGCAGGTGCGGCATTATTTTCCTGACCTCAATAATATCCGCGTTGTTTCGGCATTCGGTCTGATTCATTCCCGATTTGCCACCAATACATTTCCATCCTGGAAACTGGCACAACCCTTCCGCTATATCGCACACAATGGCGAGATCAATACTGTTCAGGGAAACCTGAACTGGCTGAAGACAAGTGAAAAGGGATTTGAATCCCCCTACTTCACAAAGGAAGAAATGGAAATCATCCTGCCCCTGATCACCGAAGGACAATCCGATTCTGCCTGTCTTGATAATATGATTGAACTGCTGATGCTGTGCGGGCGTTCGCTGCCGCATGTAATGATGATGCTGATCCCGGAAGCCTGGGATGGCAACGATCAGATGGATCCGGTTAAAAAAGCATTCTATGAATTCCATGCTTCCCTCATGGAACCCTGGGATGGACCCGCTTCCATTTCGTTTACAGATGGAAAAATGATCGGCGCCACCCTGGACCGGAACGGACTTCGTCCTTCCCGTTACTGTGTTACCACCGACGACCGGGTGATCATGGCTTCTGAAACCGGTGTTCTTCCCATCGATCAGAAATTGATCCGGGAAAAAGGAAGGCTGCAGCCGGGAAAAATGTTTGTGGTGGATATGGAACAGGGACGGATCATCAGTGATGACGAAATCAAAGAGAAAATATGTTCTTCCAAACCCTATGCGGAATGGCTCAACAAATACAAGATCCGGCTGGAAGAACTACCTGAACCCCGGGTGGCGTTTACTGAATTACACCACGACCAGATTTTTAAATACCAGAAAGCTTTTGGTTATACAACGGAAGACGTAGAATCCATCATTACCCCGATGGCACTGGATGGTAAGGAACCCATCGGTTCCATGGGTTCTGATATACCCCTGGCTGTGCTCAGTGATGAACCACAACACCTCAGCAGTTATTTCAAACAATTATTCGCGCAGGTTACCAATCCGCCGATCGATCCGATCCGGGAACGACTGGTCATGTCCCTGGCAACCTTTGCCGGAAATAACGGGAACCTGCTGGTAGAAGATCCGCTGGCCTGTCACTGCGTTGCATTAAAACATCCGGTGCTCTCCAATCATGAACTTGAAAAGATCCGCAGTATTGATACCGGCATCTTTCAGGCAAAAACATTACAGCTTTATTTCAGGGCCGATGAAAAACCGGGTTCCCTGCAGGCCGGTGTGGAAAGGCTTTGCCGTTATGCGGTGGATGCCGCGATGGACGGATTTGAAGTATTGATACTATCTGACCGGGCCATTGATTCAGACCATGCGCCGATTCCGTCCCTGCTGGCAACCGCGGCTGTTCATCATCACCTGATCCGGAAAGGACTCCGCGGGCAGGTGGGTATTATCGTGGAAGCCGGTGATGTGTGGGAAGTGCATCATTATGCCTGTCTGATCGGTTTCGGCGCCACTGCCATCAACCCTTACCTGGCTTTTGCAACGATACACGATGCCCAGAAAACCGGGAAACTGCAAACGAGTCTTGAACCTGAATACCTGAAGAAAAATTATATCAAGGCGGTGAATGAGGGCCTCCTGAAAGTATTCTCCAAAATGGGAATCTCTACACTGCAATCTTATCAGGGCGCGCAGATTTTTGAAATCATCGGTATCAACAATTCTGTCGTTGACAAATATTTCACCGGTGCCACTTCAAGGATACAGGGAATGGGACTTGATGAAATCGCCAGGGAAACGCTGGCAAAACACTTATTTGCATTCAGCAAAAAAGACATTCCGGTAGAACGCCTTCCAACGGGCGGTGTATACCAATGGAAACGGAAAGGTGAATTCCATCTTTTCAATCCGAACACCATTCACTTCCTGCAGTATTCCACTCATATGAACGATTACGCTTCGTTCAAAAAATATTCAAAACTGGTCAACGACCAGATGGAAAAAGCAGCCACGCTTCGCGGCATGTTCCAGTTCAAAAGAAACCGCACTTCCATTCCAATAGAAGACGTGGAACCGGAAGAGAGCATTCTGAAAAGATTTGCCACCGGCGCGATGAGCTTCGGATCCATTTCCCATGAAGCCCATTCCACACTGGCTATTGCCATGAACCGTATCGGCGCGAAAAGTAACACCGGAGAAGGCGGTGAAGATGAATTCCGCTTCGATCCGATGGAGAACGGTGATTCCATGCGTTCCGCCATCAAACAGGTGGCTTCCGCACGGTTTGGAGTCACCAGCTATTATCTCACACAGGCAGATGAATTACAGATCAAAATGGCACAGGGTGCAAAACCGGGGGAAGGCGGACAATTGCCCGGCCACAAAGTAGATGAATGGATTGGAAAAGTTCGGCATTCAACGCCCGGCGTCGGGCTCATATCCCCTCCGCCACATCATGATATTTATTCCATCGAAGATCTGGCCCAGTTAATATTCGATCTGAAAAATGCTAACCGCGCTGCCCGGATCAATGTAAAACTGGTTTCCAAAGCGGGCGTCGGAACCATTGCGGCCGGCGTGGCCAAAGCAAAATCGGATGTGATCTTGATTGCCGGACACGACGGAGGAACGGGCGCATCTCCAATCAGTTCTATTCGTCATACAGGTCTGCCCTGGGAACTGGGACTTGCAGAATCGCATCAGACACTTGTTAAAAATAAATTACGCAGCCGGGTGGTTTTACAAACCGACGGACAATTAAAAACCGGCCGTGATGTGGCGATTGCCACCCTGCTGGGCGCCGAAGAATGGGGAGTGGCGACGGCTGCGCTGGTAGTGGAAGGCTGTATCATGATGCGTAAATGTCACCTGAATACTTGTCCGGTGGGCGTTGCCACACAGGATCCTGAATTAAGAAAACGTTTTACCGGTAACGCCGATCACGTGGTGAACCTGTTTAAATTCCTGACAAGGGAATTGCGCGAGATCATGGCTGAATTGGGATTCCATAAAGTGGAAGATATGGTGGGACAGGTTGAATGCCTGGAAGTGAATGACAACAGGAAACACTGGAAAACAAAAAAATTAAACCTTTCACCGATTTTATATAAGGAACCGACGTCCATGTATACGGGTATCCATCACATGGAAGACCAGGATCACGGACTCTCAGAGGTCCTTGACTGGAAGTTGCTCGCTGCCGCCAAACCGGCGCTTGAATCCGGGCAAAAAGTTTCAGCATCCTTTAAAGTGAAGAATACGGACCGTACCATCGGAACCATTCTTTCCAACGAAATATCCAAAATATTTAAATCGAAAGGACTTCCGGCAGATACACTTCATTTCAAACTGACTGGAACTGCGGGGCAAAGTTTTGGCGCTTTCAACACACACGGTGTAACGCTTGAACTGGAAGGGGATGCGAACGATTATTTCGGAAAGGGATTATCCGGCGCCCGTTTGATCGTGTATCCGGCGCATGATGCAGGTTTTGTACCTGAAGAAAATTTTATCATTGGAAACGTGGCATTCTATGGAGCTACTTCTGGCGAAGCGTTTATCCGGGGTAAAGCCGGGGAACGCTTTGCCGTGCGAAATTCCGGAGCAAACGCCGTAGTGGAAGGCATTGGTGACCACGGCTGTGAATATATGACGGCCGGAAGGGTTGTGATTCTCGGTTCCACCGGGCGTAATTTTGCGGCAGGTATGAGTGGTGGTATTGCTTATGTATACGATGTGGACGGGAAATTTTCTTCATTATGCAATATGGAAATGATCGATCTGGATCCGCTGGATGATGAAGATGCTGCAGAAATGAAAGAAATGATTTTACGACATTATACATATACGGGAAGTTCCGTTGCTAAATTTGTTTTGGACGATTTTGAAAACCAATTGCGGAATTTTGTGAAAGTATTTCCAAAGGATTTCAAAAAGGTTTTATCTGAGAAGAAAGCCCGCGTAGGCGTCAATTCCTGATTCATCAATATTAAGAACGAAAGAAATGGGTAAACCAACAGGGTTCCTGGAATTTAAACGTGAGCTGCCGGCCAAACGTCCGATTCCCGAAAGAAGAAAAGATTATAAGGAATTTGTAAATCAATACGAACCGGAACAATTGAATCATCAGGCCGCGCGCTGTATGAATTGCGGCATTCCGTTCTGTCACCATGGCTGCCCCCTGGGGAATGTGATTCCCGAATTCAACGACGCCGTATATCGCAAAGCCTGGCAGGATGCATATGATATCCTGATCACGACGAATAATTTCCCGGAGTTTACAGGGAGGATTTGTCCGGCCCCTTGCGAAACCAGTTGTGTTCTGGGAATCAATCAACCGGCGGTTACGATTGAAGAAATCGAAAAACATATTATTGAAATTGCGTTTGAGAAAGGATTTGTAAAAGTGAAGCAGCCCAATATCCGGACAGGTAAAAAAATTGCCATAGTCGGTTCAGGGCCTGCCGGGCTGGCTGCAGCAGCCCAGCTGAATTCTGCCGGGCATTCCGTTACCGTATTTGAAAGGGACGATGCTCCGGGTGGTTTATTGAGGTATGGCATTCCGGATTTCAAACTGGAGAAATGGATCATTGACCGAAGAATTAACCTGCTTGAGCAGGAAGGAATTGTATTCCGCTGCAATACCCACGTAGGGGTGGATTTGCGTATCGATGAACTGACGCGCGATTTCCATGCCATCGTTTTATGCGGGGGTTCCACGATTCCAAGAGACCTGCCGGTTCCGGGCAGGGAACTGAAAGGGACTTATTTCGCAATGGATTTTTTAAAACAACAAAATAAAAGGGTCCGGGGCGTTCCGGTGATGGAAGAAGACGTTTTCGCTACGGCTAAAAATGTGGTTGTGATTGGTGGCGGTGATACCGGAAGCGATTGTGTCGGAACTTCTAACCGCCACGGTGCAAAAAATATAACGCAGTTTGAACTACTGCCCCAGCCTCCAAAAGAAAGAACGGCTTATATGCCCTGGCCAACCTATCCGATGGTTTTAAAAACAACTTCATCCCATGAAGAAGGCGTTGAAAGGCAATGGGCGATGGCTACCAAGGAATTCATCGGGGACGAAAACGGAAACCTGAAAGCATTAAAAATTGTGCAGCTGGAATGGAAGATGGCGGACGATGGGAGACCGGCGAAATTCATTGAAGTTCCGGGGACGGAGCAGGTCATCCCCTGTGAACTCGCCCTGCTTGCCATGGGATTTGTGCATCCGGAACACGAAGGAATGGTGATCGAATTCGGCCTGGAACTGGACGAACGTGGCAATGTGCGTGCTGCTGAAAAATCCTATCAGACCAACGTGGAAAAAATTTTTGCAGCAGGAGATATGCGCCGTGGCCAGTCCCTTGTGGTCTGGGCCATCAGCGAAGGAAGGGAATGCGCCAGGAAAGTGGATGAATTCCTGATGGGGTCCTCGCTTTTGGAAACCAAGGATCATTCCCTGATCGGCACAGCCTGCTAGCGCTGCTCTCGTGAGGCGTTATGGATAACTTTTATATCTGTTATTTCTTTAATCATCGTTGACGCTACGTCGGAATGATTACTTTCAGTATCTGTGCAGCATGCGACCCCGGCCGTATCAATCAGCATGCTCATTTGAATCTCTCCCCGCTAATCACCCATTTTTTCCAATACTTCTTTTTCATAATATTCCTGCAATGAACCGCTGTACGCCGGTGCCTGCGTGACCCTGACAATTATTTTGCATGAAGAGAGACAATTGGGATTCATCCTTGTTCAGGACTTTAGGCTTTGGGCTTTAGCCTTTAGGCTTTGGGCTTAGACTTATAATTACGTATTTTTATAATAATACAATTAAAAATGGATTACCATTCATTATTAAAAAAAATAGAGCATTACGCTTACGATTGCTTTCAGAACACAGAGATGGGAAGGTTACCCTTCCATAACCTGAAACATACAGAATCCGTGGCTGGTTATGCAAAACAGGTGGCGCACCATTATAAATTGGATGAACACGATAATTTTATCGTGGTTGCATCCGCCTGGTTTCATGACCTGGGTTATTCGGCCGACAGAGCAAACCATGAGTCTATTGGCGCCGAGGCCGCCGGCAAATTTTTAGCCGGTCATGATTTGCCTGCTGCAGATATCGACGCGGTGAAAGGATGTATACTGGCAACAAAAATGCCGCAGAATCCGCATAATTTGCTGGAAGATATCGTGTGTGATGCGGACCTTTTTCATATAGGAACAACTCATTTTTCCGATTTTAATAAACTGATGCGGAAAGAATCTGCCGTGATCAGTCATTCGAAAACTGATAAAGATGTCTGGAGAAACAATACCATCAATTTTATGGACGCGCACCATTTTCATACGGACTATGCGAAACTATTATTGAATGATCAGAAACAAAAGAACCTGGACGAACTGAAAGAAAAATCGGATTCAAAATTTCAACTTTCTTTCCACGCGCCTGAAACAACGATAATTCCTGAACAGGACCAACCCGACGGGAAACATTCAAAAAATAAAAGTGCCAGACCGGAACGCGGAATCGAAACCATGTTTCGGGTAAGTTCCTCCAATCACCTGCGTTTGAGTGATATGGCGGATAACAAAGCGCATATCATGATCACTGTAAACTCCATCATTCTTACTGCCGTAATCAGCTTTTTGCTGCGCAAGCTAGATGAAAACAGTTACCTGATGATCCCTACCTTTATGTTACTAGCCGCAAGTCTGGGCGCTATTATTTTTTCCATCCTGGCCACGCGCCCCAATATTCCCAGGGGATTTTTTACAAAAAAAGATATTGAGGAACGGAAAGTCAACCTTTTATTTTTCGGAAATTTTTACCGGATGAGCCTGAAGGAATATAAGGAAGGTATGCTAACGATGATGGGTGACAAAGATTTCCTGTATGGAAGCCTGATTATGGACGGCTATGCGCAGGGTATTGTACTGGGAAGAAAATACCGGCTGCTCCGCGTTTCCTACAATGTATTTATGTTCGGACTGATCCTTTCAGTTATTGCGTTTATCATTGCATCGGCATTTTATGGCAAACAATTATAAGTACCGTTTGTTTTTTTTACTTCTAATACTTCTCACGGTCTTTTCCTGCGAGAGCCAGCAAAAACCGTATTTAAGTCCGCCCGGTTATAATTTCAACAATCCCAAACAATATAAGATGCCTGATTTGCTCCGGGAGATATCGGGGATCGCATTCAAAAACGGCAACCCGGATACCCTGTATGCAGAAGAAGATGAGAACGGGCGGGTCTATCATTTCAAACTGGGCGATAAACAGATTTTCCAAACCCGATTTGGAAAAAAAGGTGATTTTGAGGACATTGCCATTTGTAACCAGTTTGTCATCATGCTGCGCAGCGATGGGGTGCTTTTCACTTTCCCTTTATCGGAAACCGGTCAGGGGGAAGCGCAACAGGTAAAAGAATTCAAATCCTTACTTCAGGCTGGCGAATATGAAGGATTGGCCTGCCCTGATTCGAGCGGGAAATTATTTGTCCTTTGCAAGTCATGCATCAACGAAAATATGCGCAAATGGGGAGGGGGTTCGATTCTTCAGATTGATAGAACCGGTAACCTGTCCCCCGCCGGAAATTTCGAAATCAGGATTAAGGAAATTGATGCGCTGGAAGACTCGCGTAAAATAAAATTCCATCCTTCTGCCCTGGCACAGGATCCGCTGACAAAAGACTGGTTTATCCTTTCATCCGTGAATAAACTGCTGGTCATTACGGATCAAAACTGGAAGGTAAAAACAGTTTATCCGCTGAAGCCTTCGATGTTTGTCCAACCGGAAGGGATTGCCTTTGACAGGGACCGTAATCTTTTCATATCCAATGAACGTGGACTTTCGCCGGCTGCCACAGTGCTCGTATTTGTTTACCATAATAAATAATCCGTTTCAAATGAAATATACATTCGCAGCCCTGCTTACCTGAATAGCACCGATGGTTTTCAGTCTTAATTGTGAATCATGAAAACAGAAATAATACATATAAGTGAGAAAATCCATTTTGATAACGCATTTAAATCTGTTATCTCATTTAAAAAATTCATTGAATTTTTAAAATCGAATATTAAAGAAGGCCCGGCAATAAAGATCCCCTACTTCAAATGGATTATAAAAAAATTCAAACGATATCCGGAACTCTCCCGCGAAATACAAATCCGGGAAATCCATGCTTTTGGGGAAATGCTGGAACTGATATCTACCTGCCTTTTGCCACTGGCAGCCGATGAAAAAAGTTTATGGGCGTTATGCAGCCCGCTGGCGCCGGAAATATTTTACAGCACAAACGGTTTTCATGCACTGATGGAATGCCTGAAACATCCGGCAGTTAAAAATCCAAAGGAAAGTCCTGAAAGTGAATCCGAAAAGATTCTACAGGATTTACAGTACGGGATGGTATTGGAAAAGATATACGAATTACCTTATTCGAAAAAAACCGAATGGGTAAGGAAATTTATTGACCCGGATACAGGGCTTGATAAATATTTTCTGGTAAATATCGACACCCGGTTTGTTGATATCCGCCCGATTGACCAACTCCCGGTGATTGATTGTTCCAACTTATCGTCTTCGTCAGTGTGGGGAGAGGAATTTAAAAAAATAAAACACATGATTCCCCTCAACCGGTTTGAAGCCAGTGGATTCTGCGTACTTACGCTGACAGATGTAACGGCTGAACATGCGGTCAAAGAAGTTGCCAAACTGGTCATCCACAACAGCCATTCCGACAAAAGACCCCTCTTCGAAGAAGTCACCCATTCATTGCAAACCGTCGTAGGCAGCAAGGACTACCAGTTTGGGATCGTTCCATTCCTGACGATCAACGACCGGCCGGCATTAATGTATGATAATTTCCCCTACAGCATTATAGTAACGGCGTGCTGGAACTTTGAAGTTTCTAAAAAAGAATTTACCAAATTCCGGAATGAATTCTCCGAAAATCCGCGTATGATCGTATGGTCTGCGAAGGATGGGGAAAGTGAACTTCCCGCGATGATCGGTGAAGCGTTCCGGCATGCGGGCATCAGTACCTATATGATGTATCCGGTATTTCATAATGAGCAGATGACCGGTTTTTTTGAGGTTGGTACAAAGATGGATTATCCGATGCTGAGTGAAGGCCAGATGGTGCGGCTTAAACCGGTACTTCCAATCATGACCCAGCTGATACAGGATATAATCGCAAGATTCAACCGGAGTATTGAAAATATAATAAAGGAAAAATTCACCAGCATTCAGCCCGCGGTTCAATGGAAGTTCAATGAAACAGCCTGGCATTATCTTCGGGATCATTCAGCTGAAAACAGGAATGATTCACTGGAAAATATTATTTTCAAAAACCTGCACCCCCTGTATGGTGCGGTTGATATAAAAAATTCGACCATTCTTCGCAACAAAGCGCTTGAAAAGGATTATACGATTCAACTCAACCAATTGATCGAATCCGTATCCCGTCTAAACTACCGGGCAGAGCCGCAGTTGGAAAGAATCCTGCTGAATGCGAAAAACTGGCAGGAAATTATCCTGAATCCGCTGACTACCCAACAGGAAATCAGGCTGAGTGAGTTTTTTAACCTGGATGTTCAGTATGAATTGGAAAATCTACTTCACGCAGAACCGGAAACAACTGAAATTCTTATTCCTTATTTTCAATCGACAGATGAAGAAAACGGAGTTGCTTTTGAAAACCGGCGACAGCTTGAAACATCTATAAAGGAATTGAATTCGGTGGTAAATAATTTTTATGAGACCTCATCTGATAATCTTCAACAAATATTTCCCTGTTATTTTGAGAAATTCAGAACCGATGGTGTTGAATATGATATCTATGTGGGTCAGTCCATTGCCCCTAAAACGCCATTTGAAAAAACACGGCTGCAGGAAATGAAGCGCTGGCAACTGGAGTCCATGATCAAAGTAGTTCATCTGGTGAATGAACTCTCCCCAGATATGGTTATTCCGCTGCAGACCACCCAGTTGTTATTTATCCATCCGCAGACCATCGACATTACTTTCAGAAAGGATGAACGAAAATTTGATGTGGAAGGAGCATATAATATCCGCTATCACATCATTAAAAAAAGGATCGACAAAGTTTTAATCCTGGACAGCAATGAACGGCTAACCCAGCCTGAAAAAATTGCACTGGTTTATTTTGACAACCGGGATGCCCTGGAATTCAAAGGTTTCATCCATCAATTACAGGAAGAAAACCTGCTGCTGAATGACCTGGAAGAACTCGAGTTGGAATCCCTGCAGGGTGTTGACGGACTGAAGGCGCTCCGGGTTGGAGTGCGTATGAAGGGCAATAATACCGTATTTGCTGACAAAAACGAATATGAAAAAATAATTTAAAAAGGAACCCGATTATAAAAATGGAAACACGGCTCAAATTTTTCCATGTCACCGGATCATTAATTCTTCGGAAATTAGAAAAATCAAACGAATGACTTATATTGTTGTACTAACCACCTGAACTTGCCCCTGCAAACATTCACAAAACCATTTTACATTTTTTTCTTAGTGATGCCGGCGGGCATCTGTATGGGTTTTGCCACCGTCACGCTGCCTTATCTCCTGACACAGAATGGATTTACAGTCGCCACCACGGCTGGAATCGTAGCCGTTGGGGTTTCCGCGAATCTCTGGCGCTTTTTATGGGGACCCATTGCCGATCTCTCGCTGAGTTTGAGAAAATGGTTCTGGATAGGGGTGCTGGCAAGTACTTCCACCCTGCTGCTGTTATGTTTCACACCATTCAACATGAAAGGTGCGGCACTCCTGACCATCATTGTTTTTATTTCACAAGTGGGGGCGACCCTTGTGCTTTTACCCATTGGAAGTTTTATGGCCAACCGGATTGAAGAAAAAAAGAAGGGGCGCGCCGCAGGCTGGTATCAGGCAGGTAATCTGGGGGGCGTGGGTCTGGGTGGAGGAGCAGGACTCTGGCTGGCCACCCATTTCAATGTCCAAACCGCCGGTATTGTGCTGAGTCTATTTTCAATATTGTTTGCACTCATCGTACAGTTGATTAAAGATGTTCCGTGTAATAAAAGCAAAAATTTAAAATTTGAAATACTCAGTATGGGCAGAGACCTCCTTTCGATGGTGCAGATTCCCATCGTCCTGTTTGTAATTATCCTGATATGTTTACCGATCGGTACCGGATCGATGGGCAATTTATGGTCATCCATTGCAGCAGACTGGAAAACGGATGCGGATACGGTGGCGCTTATAACAGGTGTACTCAGCGGATTAATAAGCGCGATCGGATGTGTGTGCGGAGGTTTTATAGCAGACCGCTGGGGAATCTGGATGGCTTATTTAGGATGCGGCTTTTTGTATGCATTGGTAATTTCAGCGATGACTTTATTTCCAATGCAGCCTTACGTTTATATAACGGGTGTACTCCTATATGCTTTTTTTGCAGGTTTATGTTATGCGGCTTTTTCGGCTGTTTTATTATTCGCCATCGGCAAAAAAAATGCTGCAACCAAGTATTCTTTACTTGCTTCCCTTGGAAATATACCCGTCGTGTACATGACCGCATTTGACGGCTGGGCACATGACAAATTCAGCAGCCGGTTCATGTTGTTGGGTGAATCTGTTATAGGAGCCCTGTTCATCATACTGTGCATTGCCGCTTTGAGCAAATTGCGGACTAAAAAACTGGTATTGCTGGTCATTGAATAGTCAATGAAATTCTTTCCCTGCCTTCCTTTTTTTCCTGGTTGAAATATAATTTTTTTAGTTTAATTTGAACTATGGGAATACATAAACATATATCAAGAAAAAAGTTTATCGCCGCCGTTCCTTTTCTGGCAGTATTGACGGATATAAAAAGCCCGGAAAATAGCAAGGTTCCAAAAAAATTATCTTTCTCGACCCTGGGTTGTCCGGACTGGTCCTTTGATAAAATCATCGATTTTGCCGGGGACCATGGTTATACCGGCATTGAAGTGCGGGGAATACTGCGGGAGATGGACCTGACGAAGGTGCCGGAATTTTCCAGTGCGGATGCTATAACCACCAGTTTAAATAAAATGAAGGACCGCGGTTTGTTCTTTGTTGATTTAGGTTCTTCTGCAGCCATGCATTTATCCGTCGGGGATGAGAGAACAAAAAACCTTGATGAGGCAAAACGATTTATTGATCTGGCTGAAAAACTTTACTGTCCCTATATACGGGTTTTCCCCAATCAGTTACCCAAGGACCGCGATCGGAATGAATCATTGAAATTAATTATTGAAGGACTGAGGGAACTTGGTGAATATGCTTCCAAAACAAATGTAACCGTACTGCTTGAATCTCATGGAGAGCTGATATATAAAAAGGATCTGCTAAAGGTTATGGAAGGCGCTGCCCAGCCGCATGTGGGTCTTGTTTGGGACATCTGCAATATGTGGGTCGCTACAAAAGAACCCCCCGAAGAAGTGTATGCCATATTGAAACCTTATATCCGTCATACCCATATAAAAGATCTGAAAATCATTGATGGCAAAGAAGAATATGTGTTGCTGGGAACCGGTATTGTGCCCATCTTCCAGGCAATCAATTTATTATATAAAAATGCCTATCCCGGCTATTATAGTTTTGAATGGGAGAAACTGTGGCATCCTGAAATTCCGGATCCGAAAATCGCCCTGGCAGATTACCCCATTGCCATGAAGCGACATTTTGAGAAAGTAAAATCCTGAGGGAATGTGCAGATGTGCAGATGTGCAGATGTGCAAATTGAAGATCGGTCATCGCCTGCCTGCCGGCCGGCAGCGTAAACCATTTCCGTTCGTTCACTGATTAAAAATAATCTTTCATTAAATCTGAAACCCAGGCTGGCTGGCGGGTTTCACCAACTGGTCCGAATTCTTTAAAAACGGGTTTTATATCCAGCACAGGGGTGCCATCGATAGCATCCAGCATTTTCACGCCAATAGACCTTCCGCGATGCCATATCAGTTCAACGGTGCACAAACCCAGTTTGTTCGGTCTGTTTTTATTTCTTTGTGAGAAAATACCCATTTCCGGATATCCGGGATTACCCCTTGGCCTGCGTGCGTATAGCATATTTTCTTCGGCTACCTGATTGAAATAATAAATGATTTCTAAATGTGAGAAATCCAAAATATGAACAAAAGCTGAATCCGGTATTTCCTCCTCCAGCACAATTTCCGAAATAATATTTCCCCATTCATCATCAACCGGGGTCCTCCGGCTGTTTATTACTCTGGCAACAGGTTTTAAAATGATTTCCATTCACAAAATTAAAAAATAAAATGCTTTCGATTTATCAGGAGTTTTACTTTATCAAAATCCTGCGTACAACACATCAGGGCCGTTTCACCCGCATTATTTTTTTCATTCGGATTTGCATGATCATCCAGGAGTAATTTCATACAATCGATTGAAGAATACAGGGCGGCGTACATCAGGGGCCGGTCGCCGGAAGAATCCGGGGCGTTGACGTCTGCACCGGCATCTATGGCCATTTGAACATCCCGCAGATTATTATTGATGAGGGCCTCCTGCAATTGGAGATTAGATTTGGTTGGCTGACCCAGGGCATATTGGGTGACCGCCGGAATCAAAAAACTGAACAGAAAAAAAAGAAATAATTTGTTTATAAAAAACATGAAGATTATTTAACAGCCAGCAACATGGCCATGGTAGCCCAATTGGTGTAAACATAAGGCACTCCGGTATAAGCACGTTTGATAACTTCCCAGGATCCGTCTACATGCTGGGTATTCAAAAGAAACAGGATGCCTTTTTGATAGACACTGTCTTCCGTATTCAGGCTGCCTGACTGGTTCAGGGCGTACAGGCTTTGTCCTGTGGCATATGCATCCGTCTGAATTGTTTCCAGCTGCGACCATCCTCCGTCAGGATGTTGTTTGGCAATCAGTTGTTTTGCCTGCTTTTTAATGAAGCCCTGATCTCCGCCAGCCCATGTTAATCCGAGTATCTGGTATATCCTTTCTTCATTGGTTTGCGGTATGGTATTCATCAGCCAGGTTTTCGCATTCGCTACTCTTTCTTTGACAGCAGGCTGAAGACCGGTGGGTACAAAATATTGAATGCCCCTGAGTGCAAGTGCTGTTGCAGAAAAAGAATAATATTCCAGTGGCGTGCGGGCATTCGGGCTCACCCAGCTTCCATTTTCAGATTGCCTTTGCATGATGTTGGTTGCAAGCAGCGCAATCCTTTTATTAGATTTATAGTGACTGGCCGACAAAGCCCACAAATCATAACATCCCGTCATGATCATTACACTGTTGTCGTTTGCCTCCGCCAAATCAGTTTTATTTCCAGTCCACTTGTTTACGATATTATCCTGGACTTCCCGGACAATAGAATCCTGAATGGGAAAGCCTTTTTCTTTTGCCAGCGCAAAATTAACGACGGCTACATCCGGGTGCTGATAGGAAATGTTTCCATTCACATTTTCTAAAAATGTATGGCTGTTTTTCTGAAGCAGGGTAAGGCTTTTGCCGATGGCCTCATTCATTCTTTCTTTATCTCCCTTTTTAAACGCGAGTGGGCTGAATGCCAGCAGGAAGAAAAAGAGTATGCCAGTAAATGAAACTACTTTTTTCATGGGTTGGTCATTGACTGAATTACTGATTCAGGAGTCAATGAGGATCCTAAGATAAATCGTTTTCTACCTTTAAATGATGACAATGAGTAAGTGGCGGGAAATGGTCAGCAAGTGGCAATTGGCCGGTTGACGGTTGACGGTTGAATGGACTGCTCCACCCGCCGTGGTACTACCTCCAAAAAAAAAGCCCTGTCTAATAAAAGACAGGGCTCAATAAATATGGCAGCTACCTACTCTCCCGCATTGTGGTGCAGTACCATCGGCCATAAGGGGCTTAACTTCTCTGTTCGGAATGGGAAGAGGTGAACA
>Ga0209863_10000440_pt1 | contig 21217 bp, 23 predicted proteins | sample OrgsoiDNA2013046_FD_185796 | JGI IMG/M metagenome (GOLD analysis project Ga0209863, IMG submission 185796) | Permafrost soil microbial communities from the Arctic, to analyse light accelerated degradation of dissolved organic matter (DOM) -... | ecosystem: Environmental > Terrestrial > Soil >...
TGCCTTTTTTTGCGGCATTGACTTTCGCTTTATATTCGCCTATGCTCATTTTCCCTGGTGGCCGCGTCTATGGGCATGAGCGCAAGCAACGAGAAACAGCGTGAGAACGGCGCAGTATTAATTGCCGCGAGCATCATTGCGGCCATTCGTTTGCGAGGTCAGGAAATCCGGCCGTCACCACAACTGACCGGCCTGATCAAAGATTCAGTCATGCTGGCGCGACTAGTCCTGGCGGAACTGCTGCGCTAGCGATTTACTGAAACCAGGATCTGAAATCCCTCCTCAAACCGGCCCTGGGCATTCACCAGCACGAATCTGGCCATACCCTGATTTGGCCATATCTAAGGCGAGAGCCTGAAGTCACGCCAACCTACGCGATGTGACAACGGTCACTGTTTTATAATAGTTGGAAGCTCATTCTGAAAAGATCAGATTAAAAAGGGAATAGCAGCGCCACGCGTACGGGACCGCGAAGAGTTCAAAATCCATCAGGCCTACGCTGCGGCCAACAGGAATAAACAGCTCAATGGCAACTATCGATATCGGCATACAGGAACGCGAGGCGCAGGGAAACCAGGGCCCGCGCAAAGTCAACGACTTCAGCATACAAGTGGCCACCGTGAACGGGTCAGGTTCACAGTCTGCCAACTCGGTTTTGCTGCGCAGCATTTTTCAAATGGGCGTACCGGTTTCCGGCAAGAATCTTTTTCCATCCAACATTGCCGGATTGCCCACGTGGTACACCATCCGCGCCAGCAAGCACGGTTACGTCGCGCGCAAAAAGGAAATTGATTTCCTGGTTGCCATGAATGCAGAAACGGCGAATGAGGACGTAATGACCTTGCCGGCCGGCGCTGTCTGCGTTTATGACGAGCCGTTGAACCTGAACCAGCTTCGTACGGACATCACTTTCTATCCGGTCCCGTTTGACAAGCTGGTCGCGCCCGTCTGTCCTGACGCCAAGCTTCGCCGCCTGGTCAAGAACATGATTTATGTGGGCGTGGTGGACTTTATTCTGAGCATCGATCTGCACGAATCAGAGAACGCCGTGGCCAGGCAGTTTTCCACCAAGAAGAAAGCCGCCGAGCTCAACATGAATGCCGTGCGCGCCGGTTTTGATTACGCCAAGGCCACCTTCACAAAACAAGACCCGTTCTCCGTTGAGCCCATGAAGGAGAACACGGGCAAAATCATCATTGACGGCAATGCCGCCGCAGCTTTGGGCTGCATGTTTGCCGGCGTTACGGTGGTTACCTGGTATCCCATCACGCCTTCAACGTCACTGATTGAATCGTTGATTGAGTATCTAAAGGAATATCGCATCACGCCGGAAGGCAAGGCGACATTCGCCGTGGTCCAGGCGGAAGATGAGCTCGCTGCCATCGGCATGGTGCTGGGTGCAGGCTGGGCTGGCGCACGGTCCATGACCTCAACGTCCGGCCCCGGAATTTCGCTCATGACTGAGTTTGTTGGACTGGGATATTACGCGGAACTGCCGGGCGTTATTTTTGACGTACAGCGCGTAGGGCCTTCCACGGGCCTGCCGACGCGCACCATGCAGGGCGACATTCTCTCCGTAGCGTTTCTTTCCCACGGCGACACTAAACATATGATGCTGCTGCCATCTTCTGTGAGCGAGTGTTACACCATGGCCATGGAAGCCTTTGACCTGGCGGAAAAATTCCAGACGCCGGTTTTTGTCATGCTTGACCTTGATCTCGGCATGAATAACTGGACCAGCACCCCGTTCCAGTTTCCTGACAAGCCGATTGATCGCGGCAAAGTCTTGAGTGCGGAAGAGCTCACCAGACTTGGCGGCTTTGCTCGTTACAAAGACGTTGACGGCGATGGCATTCCGTATCGCACTCTGCCGGGCACACAGCACAACGCGGCGGCTTACTTTACGCGTGGCAGCGGACACAATGAGAAGGCGCAGTACAGTGAGCGTCCGGAAGATTACAAGAACAACATTGACCGGCTGGCCCGTAAGTTTGAAACTGTACGCAAATTCGTTCCTGCGCCCGTGAAAGAAGAGGACGGAACATCCAAGATTGGCATCATCGCGTATGGCACCACGCACTGGGCGCTGGTGGAAGCACGCGATCAAATGGAAAAAGAACACGGCATCAAGACTGACTACCTGCGGCTGCGCGCTTACCCGTTCAACCAGGATCTGCATGACTTCATCAAGCGGCATGATCGGATTTACGTGGTTGAACAGAACCGTGATGGTCAGATGCACCAGCTCATCAGGCTGGACGTAGCGGCTGACCAGGTCACCAAACTGCGCACTGTACTCCATTACAACGGACTACCTATTGACGCGCGTTCCGTCACAGAAGATATTCGGAACCAGGAGGGCAAGTAATGTCTGCAACCACCACCACGCCTACGCCATCGCCGGCGCCAAAAACGAACCATGCGGGATTGACGGTGCTCGACTATCGCGGCGGCAAGACCACGCTCTGCGCGGGCTGCGGACACAATGCCATTTCTGAACGCATCATTGACGCTGCCTATGAGATGGGCATCCAGCCTGAAAACCTGGTCAAGCTGAGTGGCATTGGCTGCTCTTCCAAGAGCCCCGCCTATTTCGTAAGCAAAGCGCACGGCTTTAACTCCGTACACGGACGTATGCCTTCCGTGGCAACGGGCGTTTCGCTGGCCAATCATAAAGTCATGCTGCTTGGCGTTTCCGGCGACGGCGACACGGCTTCCATCGGCATGGGGCAGTTCGTCCACCTCATGCGTCGCAATCTGCCCCTGATTTACATCATTGAAGACAACGGTGTGTACGGACTAACAAAGGGCCAGTTCTCGGCAACGGCTGACCTGGGCGCGAAATTGAAGACGGGCGTGGTGAATGATCTTCCGCCCATCGACACTTGCGCCATGGCAATCCAGTTGGGCGCAACCTTTGTGGCCCGTTCTTTCTCCGGCGATAAGAAGCAATTGCTTACGTTGCTGAAAGCGGCGTTCGCACACAAAGGCACTGTCATGATCGATGTCGTTTCACCTTGCGTGACATTCAACGATCATGAAGGCTCAACCAAGTCATACAAGTATTTGAAAGATCATGACGAGCCGGTGCAGGAAGTGGGCTTTGTCCCGCACTTTGAAAATATTGACGTCGATTACGATCCAGGCACCACAACCGTGGTGAAGATGCATGACGGATCTTCATTGCGCCTGCGCAAACTGGAACACGAATATGACGCCACGAACAAGCGCGCGGCCCTGGATATTATGGGCGCGTCGCATGAACACGGCGAAGTACTCACCGGCGTCCTGTATGTGAATACCAAGGCCCCCAGCTTCACCGATCTGCTCAACGTGGTTGACCAGCCGCTGGGGCAGTTACCGGAAAGCGTGACGCGTCCACCGAAAAAGGTACTGGATCAGATCATGGCTGAATTGCAGTAGGCTGAACTGCAGTAGATAATTTTTCCTGACAAAAAGGCAGGTTGCAGTGAGCAGCCTGCTTTTTTATGCGTAATCGAAAGTCCTGGACGTAATCGAAAGTCTCGGACTGAACAGTCCTCTCTCTGCGTAACGTCCATTGCTTGAAAAGCTGTTTTCTGCAGTGTCTTACATAGTTATGAAGGCGAAGGTGAAGGCGAAGACGAAGACCTAAAATCTTGTCATCCCGAGCAAACGCGAGCCGCTTGGCGGTGAGCGTGTGAGAGGGACCCCGAGGATGCTGAGGTAACAATGCAGCGTCAGGGAATTTCAACGACAACAAAAATAGTCACGTCATCCCCGTCCATTAAGCAGCGCATTCGTCCGCCCTCAACGGTGTGTGAGGGCCTTGCGTTTGCTGGCGGCCACTCTACATGCCGCGTCTGGAAACGTGCTGACCTTGCGTTATTTTCAGGGCTGCGCGTGCTCAAGCGCCGAAGGCGCGCGACTGGAAGAGTCGCAATCTTACTTGCTCTTGAGCGCAGTCCAGGCTCAAAGCGCCGAAGGCGCGACACAGCCATAACCCCGTCCGTTCCCGAGGCGCGATTTTCGAAGAAAAGCGTGCTGAGGGATTAGGGCGGGGTAACTCGCGGCGAATGACCATACCTCACTGCCGTAGGCCGGAGCGCAGCGTTAGCGGAGCGACATAAAAAACCGACCTTGTTCACTAAAAATCCTACGCCACTTCCATCTCTCCCTCAGGCTCATCGGGTTCCGGCTCTTTCACCCGTGACGGGTTCCTGAGCTGTTCTTCTTTCTTGTCTTCTTTGCGCTGTTCCTGATCAGTAGGCTGCTTCATTGTGTCCTCTTTTAGCGTTTCACTGAAGATGAGAAGTAAGATGAAGAGGGAAGGATGCTTTAGTTGTGGCCGATGAAGGGAGTCCAGTTCGATATGCAACTTTATACCGTGATGTGTGACTTTGAGGGCGGAACCTACATCGTCCAACAATCATCCACTGATCCGGAGGCGGCATTGAGAGCGTCACTGCCGGCTTTGACTTTATTCCTGAACCAGTCGATAGAAAAGTTAGCAGAATCGGTTAAAGATTCGGACTTGGTGCCGATTGACGGGTGCAAAAATGTGTGGGCCACAACCGGGTTGCTAAATGAGGCGTTACTGCTGGTGCATGTCGTTGCAACCGTTGGTGGCTAGGACGATTGCATCCACATATTGATTTTCCCCGCAACTTTTACCGCCACTCCGGGTCTATACCTTTAACAGAACAAACGTGGGAAAGGGTTCCGAGGGAAGGACACCTTTTATCACTGCATCATACGTACGCGATGTAAGACAAGGGCGGCTGCGCTAACCGGCGCGGCCGCTTTTGTTGTTTGTCTTTTCCGCAAAATTCTTTTCCACTAGAATCTCTGCATGTCGAATCCCGGAACGTTATACAAGCCTTATGACTCGCTGGTGAAGATCGAAGTGGGTGACAAGCAGTTTGAGGTTCCTTCCGGGAACATGCTTTTACGCGCGTTTCAATTCCTCTCGCCGGAAGACGTTTCCTACGGTCGTTTCTGCTGGAATGAAGAATGCCAGTATTGTCGCGTGAGTTTTGATTTGGGGCCGGGAACTCCGGTGCGTACGGCTCTTTCGTGCAAATTAATGGTTCAGGCGGGGATGCGAATCTCAGAGGTGGCGCACGAACTGAAATACTGTTTGCGGAAGCTGGAACTGAACGTCAAGGTCAAGCCACAACCCTGAAACCAGGACCGAGGGAGGAATCTCTATTTATGGCTGGGTGACGGACGTTGAGGTCTGGAGGCCGCTCCCGCAGCCCCCAGTTTGCTGAGTCTTTCTTTGGCCTGGATTGCTTCCGGGCTCTTTGGGTACCGTGACATCAGGCTGCGCAGTTCCTGCACGGCAGCATCACGTTTGCCGAGTTCCAGCAGCGCATAGCCTTTTTTCAACTGCGCGGCAGCGCCCTTGTTGCCACCGGGATACTGGTCCAGCACCTTGTTGTAGGAGTCTACGGAGCCGGCGAAATTGCCCTGACGATACTGAATTTCGCCAAGATAGAACTGCGCGTTTCCGGCCAGATCGGTATTGCCATAAACCTGGACATATTGCGCGAATTCCTGCGCAGCCAGATCATTCTTGCCGGCGTTGTAATCACCCAGTGCGCTTTGATACAGCATGTCAGCAGGCGGAGCCTGTAGCTTTGCCGCACCGCCACCGCCCGCTCCTGGTGCCGTTCCACCAGCGGGAGGATTGGTGATGTTCTGCTGTGCGGACTGCATGTCATCGAGCTGCTTGCTGACCTTCGCCAGGCGGGCTTTCAACTCATCCACAGAATCATGCAGCGCCTGGACTTGTCCGGACATCTGGTCTACCTTGCCGGCAGCGTCATTGGTTTGCGCACCCAGGGATTTTTGCAGGTTCTGGACTGCGGCCCCCATTTTGTTCACGTTGTCAGTTTGTTGCGTGACCAGGTCACGCATTGCGCCCATGCGCTCGTCGAATGACTGCTGCATGCGGGCCATATTGTCCTGCATGATCTGGAGCTGCGTCTGGATCTGGATAAGCTGCGACTTGGTATTTTGCGCGGCCACCGGTTGGACCATGCAGGCGGTAAAAACAAGCGCAAAGAGCAGGGCGATAAAACTTTGTTTCTTCATAAACATTTCACTCATTAGATGCAGAATGGCTGCAGTCTCAATAAAGATTTTAAGGCACTTAATTCAAAAGCACTTATAACTCTAAAGTAGACGAGTAGGCGGCGGGAAGTAGCAAAGAAAATGCCGGATGGACCATTCGGCCCATCCGGCGGCTAACAGGTTTAGTGCAGCAAAGTGAAATGATCGTGACGGTTTTTCTGCCAGCATGCCTCATTGGCATCCGTGCAGACCGGTTTTTCCTTGCCGTAGCTGATGGTCTTGAGCGCATCGGCACTCGCGCCACCCTGGGCCAGGATCTGGCGGGCTGCGTCGGCGCGCTTTTCACCCAGAGCCAGGTTGTATTCGGTGGAACCACGCTCGTCGCAACTGCCCTCGATCTGCACCTTCCAGTTCGGGTGGGCGCGCATGACTTCGCCGAGATGGGCCAGCATCTGCTGTGAGTCCGGACGGATATCGGCCTTGTCATAGTCGAAGTAAATATCCTGCGCGGCCTGGGCGAACAGCTGGTCGTCCGTGACCTGGGGCGCAGGCGCCGGCGTTGGAGCAGGCGTGGGAGCCGGAGCGGCGATGCTTACCTGCGCCGTGGCATCCTGCGTTCCAGCCGCACCTTTTGCCGTGAGGTGATACGTGGTGGTCTGTGTGGGTGATACCGATTGCGATCCGCTGGCATTCACCTTCTGGCCATCGAGCTGAACATCATCTGCGCCGTCCGTGGTCCAGGTCAGCGTGGAAGACTGGCCGGGCTGAATAGACGTCGGGTTGGCGGAGAGCGTTGCGCTGACCGGCTTAGGTGGTGGCGGTGGTGGCGGGGTGGGTTTTTTCTTGTTGCAACCGCTGACAAACAACAGCAGCGCGAACATACCCAGGATTAGGATCCAGCTTTTTCTATTCACCTCATGTCCTCCAAGACAATTGCGATTCTTTCGATCGCTATTTCACATAAAAAAAAAGACGACGTTATCGATAGCTCCAGTTAGGCTGCGAGTTGCGGCCTTCCCGTGTGAGCTGTTGCAGGTGCGTGCCGTCGGCCAGCACGCTCCAAATCTGTTCCGTACCGCTGCGATTTGACTGGAAAACTATATGACGTCCATCAGGCGACCAGGAAGGAAAATCGTTGCGCCCGCCGTCATGCGATAATTGAACGATCTGTCGTGATGCGATATCCATCACATAAATATCGGCCCCGCCAAGGACGCCGGGGCCGTAGTTTCTTACCCAAGAGAAGGCCAGGAGCAGGCCATTAGGTGACCATGATGGCGAAACTGCATAGCCCTGGTCTGTGATGCGCGTCACGTTGCTGCCGTCAGTGTCCATCAGGTAGATCTGCGGAAGACCGGTACGTCCGCTCACAAAGGCGATCTGGCCGTTGGTCTTGGGGTTGAACACCGGCGACACGTCGGTCTTGCCGTTGGTCAGCCTTTTGGCTCCAGCGCCAGATGCGTCGGCAATGAAGATCTCGGAAGCGCCCGTACCCATGGATGAGGAAAACGCTATTTTAGTCCCGTCAGAAGCCCACGCGGGAGAATAGTTGCCGCCGCCAAACTTGGGGAAACTCACGCTACGGCCCAGGTCCAGCGAGTACATCATGATCTGCCAGGAGCTGGTCAATCCACTGAAGGCCACACGAGTGCCATCGGGAGAAACACGGGGTGAAAGGGCAATACCGTTCGCGCCGAGCTTGGTGAGCTGGTGCTGGCGCGCGCCATCATAGTCCATAGCCCAGACTTCCTTGTGGCCGCCGCGATTGCTGATGAAGTAGATGCTGCTTTCTGTGGGACCCGGAACGCCGCCCAGGCGCGTGATGATCTCATTGGCAAAGCGGTGTGCGATCACCCGAGCGTTGTCTGATGTTGCGTCTTCCTTATATTGCTTGCCCAGGATCTGCGGTGCCTGGGTGTTCTTTACGTCATACAGCCAGCCCTGAACTTCAACTTTGCCGCTGTCCACGCCGAGATTACCGAATGCAACCATGGCAGCGTTCGGCGGCGGGCCGGCCCAGACGGGCAGCTTGATGTCATTCGGTGACCCGGGATTGCCCGCGGGATAGAAACTCTTGGCCACCATCTCAAAGATGCCGGCGTTGTCCAGGTCATACCACAGCGTTTCATTGAACACGGAAAGCAGAGGCTTGTTGCCGGGATCGGCGTTGGCGGCATTAAAGTCCGGCACGGCCAGGCGGATGGGCGCGCCGCGATTGGTACCCGTGCGGATCCAGTCCTGGGCATTCAACTTGGTTGCCGGCAGAAGCGCCAGGAACAGTAGAAGCGCCAGGCCTGCCGTAACGGTTTTACTTCCCGCTTTGATCAAGATTGCTTTGCTCAACATGTCTCCACTTCTTACTTTGTATAGTCAAACCAGAATTCAACAGATACCTTGCTCCCCGGATATTCGGGCGGCAGCGGGCCAAAATCACTGCGCTGTACCGCGCGCATCGCCAATTGATCCAGTGAGGGAACGCCGCTGGACTGCTCAACGCGCACGTTGGTAGGCGAACCGTCTTTCGTGATGTCGAATATTACGTACACTCGTTTGGCATTGTCCACGTCCACCTTGAACCAGTTACGCGAGACCGTTTGATTTACATGCTGCACGTAGTAGGCAAAACGCGAACCAAACGATTGGTCTTGAAAGCTGAAGCCGCCTTCAGTATGTGGCGCGCTGAAGCTGCCATAAGGACCGCTGACCGGTCCCTTTTCACCATAAGGAACAGCCGTATCTTCCGGAGTGGGCGTCGGCCGTGCCGGACGAGTCACTGAAGCGGTCTGCTTTTGTTGCGGTTTCGGCTTTACCTTTACGTCTTTGTTGGGAATGGAAACGCCGTCATCGGTTTCCGCCGGCTTGGGCTGCGGTTTGGTTTCCGTAATGCCCTTGGAATCATTGGCAACAATGTTCTTCGATTCATCCACATGGGGAATCGGCAAGGCAGACGCGCTGATCAAAGTGGCGTTCACAGCGTCACCGGTATTCTGTCCCCAGTTCACGGTGGCGCGGGGCGCAAGAAGGTACGCGGTCAGCAGGATGCTTCCCGTGAGGAACACGTGGAAGCCCACTGACAGGAACAACGGCTTCTTCCACTGCTCCCGTTCATAGAACAGGTTAGGACGAACAAAGGCCATAGTGCTATTGAATCGGTGCTATTTGATCGGTGCTATTTAATCTTCGGAATCGTTGTGGCTTCCGTCACAATGCTAACGTTGGTGATGCCGGCGGACTTCACGGTCGCCATGACTGTTGCAAATGCGCCGAAGGCCACATCCTGGTCAGCGCGTACGTAAACTGACTGGCCGCGCGGATCGCGAATCTTCTGGTGCAGCATGGCCCCCAGGTCGTCCAGTTTTACGTGGTCATTGCCAAGATAAACTTCCTGGCCCTTGGTGATGCTGATGACCAGCCGCTCTTCGGAAATGTCTTTGACCTGTTTGGTCTTGGGCACGTTTACTTCAATGCCGGATTGCAGCACCGGCGCCGTGACCATGAAGATGATCAGCAGCACCAGCACCACGTCAACAAACGGAGTGATGTTGATTTCAGACAGTGATGACTGCGTGCGGCCGTTCTTTGCCGTAAATGCCATTAGCGCACTCCCGTCGGAATCCCCGTGGTGCGTTCGATGAAGTTCAGGATCTCCAGAGAGAAGTCATCCATGCGCGCGCCAAATTCGCGGATGGAACTCGTGTACTGGTTGTAGGCGATGACGGCCGGGATCGCGGTAAACAATCCGGCGGCGGTGGTGATGAGCGCTTCTGAAATTCCGGGTGCGACTGCGCGCAGCGTGGCAGCGCCGGCATCGCCCAGTCCGTGGAACGCGTCAATGATGCCCCACACCGTACCAAACAATCCGATGAATGGCGTAACTGCCCCGCAAGTCGCAAGCAACGGCAGGCGACGTTCCAGCCGTGTGAGTTCTTCAGAAGCTGCAATCTGAGCGGCTCGCTGCACGGCAACAATGTTGCCTTCGCCCTGGCGGCGATATTCTTCATAGGCGTTTTCAAAAACGGGCACCAGTGGGCTGGGTTTAAATTGTTCACTCACGGCAGCAATGTCTTGCAGGCGATGCGCTTTGCGAAATGCGCGCAGGAAACGGCCACTCTGTGCGCGGGCCTTTCTGAGCGATGACCATTTCGAAAGAATGATGGACCACGACAGAACACTGAAGATGAAAAGGATCAAGAGCACCACTTGTGCCACGGGTCCCGTCTGGCGTACCAGGTTAATGATTTCGCCACCTATGTAGAAGCCGACCTGAGTTGTTTGAATCATTGCAAACCTAACTGCCTCTATCAGTTACATATTGACCGTAACATCCCAAAATGCCCACGTCAAACGGGTGAATCGTTTGCTTCAATAGGACTAAGAAAGGGTTACGCGTGGATGAAACGGCCTACGGGAACGCGTTTGAATGCAGAACTGCTTGAGTCACCGTGATATGCGAAAAATTTAAAGGACTTAAGCTCATCCATGCGATGGGGGTATCTTTGCGGATACTGTACGGTCGAATAGGCATGGATGGTCCAACGGACATGCCTGAAACATCACTGCCGTGCACCTTATATTTAGAGTGTGGATGAACACTTTTGCCAGCCAGCAGCTTGCAAACCTATTGAGTACGAGAAGTCTCTAACCCGGGATGATATATATGGAAGTGAAATGAAAAAGCGATGGCTCGCTGTTTGTTCCTTCATAGTTCTGACTGCGGCTTTTCACTCATCGATTGCAACGGCGCAGCAACCTGGCGTTCCGCCGGCCTCCACGCCCGACGCAACCGCATCTCAGCCACCACCACCGCAATTGATGCAGCAAGCCACGCCGACTCCAACTCCAACTGCAAGTCCCACCCCGACTCCGGCTGCGGATGATACGAATTCCTCAGTGTCGACATCAGCGAGTGCGCCCAGCGGCACCGTGGGCAACGCAGCTGAGCCGGTTTGCCTGTGCGTGAAGGGCAAGTTCAAATACTTTATGTCGGAATCATTTCGGCCCGGAATCTATCCGGTCGCGGCTGCGTACACGGCGGTGGAGATGGCAAACCCGCCCAAGGCGTATCCGCCGGAATGGCGACAGGGATTTGGAGGATTCGCGCGCAACTTTGGTGACTTCATGGCAAGCTGGGTTTCCGTGCAGGGCGGAAAGTTTGTGGTCGCGTCAGCGATCCATGAAGACCCGCGGTATTTCCCATCCAAGAGCAAGAACTTTTTTGCGCGGACGTTTAACGCTGCGCGGTTTGCTGTCGTAGATCGAAGTGATGGGGGGCATCCACGGCCCGCGATCGCGAACTTTGCCGGTGCGTTCGCCGGAGGCTTTGTCGGTAACGCATATCTTCCCCATCCCTATGCCAACGCTTCCCATGGACTAAGCCGCAGCGGATTTGCTTTGCTGGGCTTTGTCACCAGCAACCTGGCGGATGAATTCCATCCCGAGATACGCAGGATTGCCACCAAACTGCATCTGCCCTTCATTGGCAAATAGCACCGCCCTAGAATGGTCGTTCCGGAGCCGCCATGCCTCAATATCACTGTCTGGTCCAGCAAGGCCGTTTAAGCGGAGAAAAGAAAGCCGAAGTCGCGCGGGAGATCACCCGCATTCATTGTGATCTGACAAACGCGCCCAAACATTTCGTGCATGTCATTTTTCGTGAAGTGGCCCCGGGAGACTGGTTCACGGCAGACAAGCAATCGTCGTTTTCGATTGTGAATGCCTTCATCCGGGCCGGACGCAGCGATGAACAGAAGCAGAAACTATTGACACAGATTTCCAGCGCGTGGAGCAAAGTCACCGGCCAGACAGAAAGGGAACTGGTGGTGACTATTACTGACATCCGGTCGGAAACATGGATGGAAGCCGGACAAATCATGCCGCAGCCGGGTGGTGAAAAGGAATGGTTCGCCCGTCTCGGCATTGCCATCTGAGTTGGCTTTTTCGCCACTGGTGCAGCATTGCACCGTTCTGAACGCTCGTCTGCGCTGCGACTTCCGGGACAATTCTTAGCCTGATTCGGCCCTCAAGCCGTGCTACCATAATGACTGCTCTTGATTGTTCTCTCGCTCAATAGACTTCGCCGCCTTTGCTGACGCCCTGCCTATTTCTGCTGAGTACAGTTTCATCTCTTTAAGCGAAGGAAAGCTCGCACCATGAAAATTTTTGTAGGCAATTTCTCATTCAGCACCACGGAAGACGATCTGCGGACCCTGTTTTCACCATTCGGCAATATCGACACAATTTCGGTCATCACTGACCGCACCACGGGGCGTTCGCGCGGATTTGGATTCGTGGAAATGGGAGATCGCGGACAGGCAGAAAAGGCAATTGAAGCCTTGAACGGCAAGGAATTTGGCGGACGCAGCCTGAACATCAATGAAGCGCGCCCCAAAACTGAAGGCGGCGGCAGTGGTTTCCGCGGTCCGCGTTCAGGCGGTGGCGGTGGTGGTGGACGCGGCGGCGGCAACAGCCGTGATGACTATTCCGGCCACGCACGCCAGCCCAGGGAGCCACGGTGGTAGGAACAATGAGCTTGAGTGGAACAGCGCGCCGGATGCGCAATCAAAGCGAAAACGCTCCGGTCAGAAAATCGATTGTGATGAGCGTTGTGGTTTGCAGCGAGTGTGGGGAGCGGTTCGCCATCAGTCATGAGCCGGCTTCCCAGGACGCTGTTCTGGCCGGCCGTCAGGCAGCCTGGCTGCGTGACATCTTTACCTGGGACCACATCCAGGAAACCAAACATCGCGGTTCCATCTCCTTGCCTGCGGCCGATGAAATCAAATAACTTGTTTGTTGTGAACAAAACCAGGGGGCCCGTTACCTTCGTGTATTCTCCGGCCTCGTGACTGCACAAATTGTGCTACACTAAGGTTGCTTTAGGTTAACGGTTGCAGGGTTTTCATTCGATCGAGATCTTATCGAGGAATTCCCACCCAAAGGATTATCCTCCGCTTTTCTGAAGCCCAAATCCCAACATATCGGCATGAGATCACTCTGCCCAGACGTTTGTAAACGTCTCGCCGGAACGGCGCCGACAAAGAAAGCAACATAAGTTTAAGAATGGTTCTTTTTACAGAACTGCCAATCTCTCCCTATCTACAGAGCCGCCTTGCTGCGGCACAATTCATCAACCCAACCCAGGTACAGGAAGCGGCCATTCCGCATGGCATCCTGGGCAAGGATATTCTTGCCACCGCCCAGACGGGCACCGGCAAAACGCTGGCCTTTCTGATCCCCGTGATTGAAAAATTGCTGGCGAATCCGGCAAAAGGCGTCCAGGCGCTGGTTCTGGTTCCCACACGTGAACTGGCCATGCAGATCGATACTCAGTTTGAAGCGTTGCGCGGCAAGAAAATTCCTGCAGCCGCATTGCTGATCGGCGGAAATTCAGAGCGTGCCCAGTTACAAACCCTGCGTCGTGGAGCAAACGTAATTGTTGCCACTCCCGGACGGTTTGAAGACCTGCTGGATCGCAGACTGTTCGACCTGAAGAGCGTGAATACGCTTGTGCTGGACGAAGCCGACCGCATGCTGGACATGGGATTTATTCCCGCAATCCGTCGCATTGTGGCGCAGCTTCCCCGTAACCGCCAGACCATGTGCTTCTCGGCAACGCTCGATCCAGCCGTCGCCCACCTGATGGAAGATTACGTGAAGAATCCGGTGCGGTTGTCATTCGGTTCTACACGAAAGGCTTCGGCCAGCGTGGAGCTCACTGCGTTTGAAGTTGCGGCAGACCAGAAGCTTTCCCTGTTGCGTCGTTTGTTAGACGAACAGGATGGCAGCAGTCTTGTGTTCGTTCGCACCAAGCGTTCCACTGAACGTCTGGCGCAGAAGCTGAAACAGGGCGGCTTGAACGTGAGCGTGATTCACGGTGATCGCACGCAGGCCCAGCGAACCAGCGCTCTGGCTTCATTCCAGCAGGGCAAATCAAAAATTCTGATCGCGACCGATGTCGCTTCGCGTGGCATTCACGTGGACAACATCGCCCAGGTCATCAATTACGATCTGCCGGCAGTCGCGGAAGATTTCATTCACCGCGTGGGCCGTACCGGCCGTGCAGGACTTCAGGGGAGTGCCATAACGTTCTTTACTCCGCTGGAGCGTTCCGACCTGAACTCTCTGGAACGCAATTTGCAGCTCAAGATCAAGCGCGTTCGCGCGGAATCTGATCTGCAACGTGAAGAGCGAGTGAAGCCGGTCGACCACTCCACTTATGTACCTGTGCCGGTCAAGCCGGGCTCCAGGGCCATGCGCTTGCCGGGCGAAGTTTTGCAACGCCACGCGTAAGAAATAATTCAAGGTCCGTAGTCTTTGGGATTCACATGGCAACGCATGTGACCGGAAGGTGCGGACCTTTTGATTTTTATTTTCCTGAAATTGATTGCGTGAAAGCGGCGAGCAACACAAAAGAGCGTATGATCATGTTGGCTCTCCTCCAAAAGACACGCGGTTAATCCCATGCGCTTTTTGAAGAATCGCCGTAGTCAAGCTCGACGAGGTGTTTTCAATGCGCTCTGGTCTGGTTTTTAACGTCTCTTCCCGGATTCCCAACCGATTTCTTCTTTGCCGCATGATTGCGGCCTCTGCCCGTAAAATGCATCGTGATGGTACTTCAACATCACAAAGCATCAACAATTCACTGGAGGCTCTGAAAGATACCAAGGAGTCGCAGGAAGATATGATGAAGAACGTTGCCGTTAGCGGTAACACAGCGGAAATTGCACGTGAACATGCCATGGCTGCCGCGAGTGCGTCTCTCCCCTAGCTAGGGCTAGCTCCATGGCCGCCTTGCGGCGAAAAATTCTTGCAAAATAAAATCGCACCATTCACGGCTGTGTGCAGCTCGATGAATGGTGCGATTTGGTTTTTACCCTGGCAACAAATTGCTGGTTGCGTCTTGCTGGTTGCGTCTTGATCTAAAAGTCGTGGAAGTTGAATCCCTCGGGTATGCCTTCTTCGTCCAATTTAATGGTTAGTTCAGCGGGCCGTTCAGCGGCTGGTTGTTCCTGGTCAAACTGCTTGCGCTGAGCCTTCTTTTGGGCTTTTTCGACACGCTTTTCCTGCCGGTTGCGTTCCTTTTGTCTTTTGGCGGCGGTGGTTCTTGAGCTTCCAGCCATGTAGTACCTCCCTTGGAAAAGAAGAAGCGGTTACATGACCGCATCTTCGGGTTGAATCTTTAAGAATGTATGCGTCCAATCCGGTTCAAAATTAAAGGCGGCATGCTGCCGCCTGGTTGTGAACTCGGGGTAGTGCCCGTCTCCGGATATATAAGGACTGTTTTAATACAGCACTAGAATACCACACTCGCTTGCGGTCACGCAGCCCCGCAGCATTGTAAATCTGTGGAATTCCCGCTGGGGTTCGCGTATTGGCTTTTGTTTTCAACAAGCTTGGTTACCTTTTTCAACTCGCACAGTATATATGTCTGATAGTTTGCGAGAGGTGCGTGTATGGCATTGGTGCAATCGCTGGCAGGAATTCCTCAGGACTTAAAGTTTGCGGTAAGACAACTGCGCCGAACACCGGGCTTCGCCTTGGTTGCGGTCCTTACTCTGGCGCTGGGGATCGGCGCAAACGCGGCAGTCTTCAGCGTGATGAATGCCGTGATGCTGCGCTACCTTCCTGTACCGAATCCGCAACAACTTGTCTTGCTTCATTACACTGACCAGCCGGAAAACAGCGGCCAGACTGGCTATGACGATACGTCTTTATCCGAGCCGGTCTTCGCCAGCTTGCGCCAGCAAAAGGATGTCTTCTCTGACCTGGTGGCATTCGTACCGCTTGGCATTCCGAAAATTGCCGTTCGGATTGGCGATGAAGCCGAAGAGGCCTCAGTGGATGAAGTCAGCGGCAACCTCTTTTCCGGCCTCGGAGTGAAGCTTACACGCGGACGGGGCTTTGAGCTTTCCGACGAAACCAGCCGTGCGCAACTCGCTGTACTGAGTTACGCATATTGGACGAGTCGATTCGGACGCAATCCGTCTACGCTGGGACAAACTATTTTCGTGAAAGGTGTGCCGTTCACAATCACCGGTGTGGCCGCGCCGGAATTCACAGGACTGGAGCGGGGCAAAGCCGTCGACCTCTGGGTGCCTTTCCAAATCAATTCGCAACTCAAACCCTGGGGTGCGCCGGCGCAGGACAAGCAGGGATTATACGGTAGTCCGGAATGGTTTTTTCTGATGACCGTTGGCCGGTTACGTCCAGGGGTGACGCCGGAGAGGGCAGAGGCGCAACTCAAGCCTGCTTACAGGCAAGCAATCATTGACAGTCTGGGACAGCCCAAACCAGGTGATCGCATCAGCGATCTTCACCTCACACCGGCACGCGGTGTAGAAGGTGTGAATGACAACTATAAAGAGCCACTCACCGCGCTCATGACCATGGTGGGGCTGGTGTTGTTGATTGCCTGCGCCAACGTGGCCATGCTGCTGGTGGCGCGCAATGCGGGACGCCAGCGTGAATTCAGCGTTCGCATGGCGTTAGGGGCGAGCAAGACCGTGATATTTCGCCAGTTGCTGACAGAGAGTCTACTGCTGGTTACGGCCGGCGGTTTGCTGGCGTGGGCCTTCGCGATTCTGGCGACGAAAGCCCTCGCTTCATGGTCCGCCATGGACGTGAGTCTGGCTCCGGATTGGCGTGTGCTGGTGTTCGCGCTGGTGTTGTGTGCGATTGCGGCGTTGATTTTCGGGGTCGCACCGCTGAGGAGTGCAGTGAGCACACCATCTTCGGCGGCATTGACCACGGGAGCGTTGTCATCGCGACAAAGTAAAAAGAAGCTTCGGACCGGTCAGTTGGTTGTCGCAGCGCAGATTTCCTTGTGCCTGATGCTGCTGGTGGGTGCAGGCTTACTGGTACGAACGCTGGCAAACCTTGAAAATGCCAATCTGGGTCTTCAAGCGCGAGGATTGCTGGCGTTTGGTGTGGCTCCTCCAGCAACCATCAAAAACGACGCCGAGGCAGTGCAGTTTTATACCCAGGTGCAAAGCAGATTGCGGACGCTGCCTGGAGTTGAATCGGCCACGGTCATGATTAATCGCCTGGGCAGTGGATGGAGCAACAATACCAGCGTATTTGTGGATGGCGTGGTGCCCACGGGAAAGAAGTTCGCGGACCTGCGGTGGAACTCCGTTGGGCCGGATTACTTCCACGTCCTCAAAGTTCCTGTGTTGCTGGGACGCGATTTCACTGATGCAGACACAGGCGCCGCGCCGAAGGTAGCAATCGTGAATCAAACTTTTGCGGATAAATATATAAAGGATGCCAACAAACTCGGACATCACATCAGGCGCCTGGGCCTCGCCAATGAAGAACCGGAGTATGCGATCATCGGCGTGGTGGCGGACAGCCGCTATACCAGCGTTCGTGAGACAGCTAGGCCGATGGCGTATTTTCCGTTCACGCAAACGCCGGGAATATCCACCATGCAATTCGAGCTGCGAGTCCACCGCCGGCCAACATCGCTCCTGCCGGATGTCCGCCGTGTAGTCAAGGAATTTGGGCCTGATCTGTCACTGCTTCAGCCCATGGAGCAGCAGGAACAATTCGACATGACGTTCACGGACGAACGGATGTTTGCCCGCCTCTCAATTTTCTTCGGCCTGCTGGCGGCCTTGCTGGTGGCAACGGGATTGTATGGCACCATGGCCTATCGCGTGAGCCGCCGGACGGCAGAGATCGGCGTGCGCATGGCTCTTGGCGCGCAACGCGGGCAGGTGTTGTGGATGGTTTTGCGGGAAAGCCTGATGGTTTGTGCCGCTGGAATTGTTGTGGGTCTACCCGTGGCCCTTGCATGTTCGCGGTTGCTGCGGTCGATGTTATTCAATCTATCGCCCTTTGATCCGCTGGCGTTTGTGCTGGCGCTGGCGGGGGTGTGCCTGGTGACATTGCTGGCTTCGGCGATACCAGCCAGACGCGCATCGTCAGTGAATCCAATCGTCGCGTTGCGATATGAATAATATTTGCATAATCCAGAAGGATTCAGGCCACCCGGATGAGTATTTCTGGTTCTTAACCAGAGATGCTCAAATGGGATTTCCTTAAATCAGTTCTTGTGGTCGCGTTGCTAGTGTGTATCGCGGCCAGCGCACAACAATCGGAAAAGCCGGTAGAAGCCGCCGACCGGACAGTCCAGGTGCAGATGAACAACGTGATGTACCACGTTGGCCCCAATGCTGTGGTCCATCTGCGACGCCTGGGCGGGGAACTGGTTCCGACCAAAGCGGACTCGATCCCGATCTTTGACGACAAGAATTCTTTCTCCCTGCGCGTGACCGCGGCCACCATGGCGATCTCACCGCAAGCCATGGCCAGCGTTCTGAACCAGTACGTTTTCTCCGCCAAGGGGTCACCGATCAAGGATGTGTCGATTCAGATAGAAAATAATCTGATGAATGTGAAAGGCAAGCTGCACAACAAGGCCGACGTCAGCTTTGAGACCGATAGCAGCGTCAGCGTAACCGATGATGGAAAAATCAGGCTGCATGCGGAAAAGATTCGCGCGCTGCACCTGCCGGCCAAAGGTCTGATGGATTTGCTCGGCATTGAAATCGCCGACCTGATCAAGAATGGCAAGGTCAATGGCGTGAAAGCCGAGAAGGATGATCTGATCATTGATCCTGAGCAGGTGTTCCCACCGCCGAAAATCCAGGGGCGAGTCACCGCCGTTAAGCTCACTGACGGCAATATTGTTTTAACGTTTGGTTCGCCGCAGGAATACAAGTGGGCCAAAGTGAACGCGCAAAATTACATGTGGTATCACGGCAACCGGTTGCAGTTCGGCAAACTGACCATGCATGATACTGACCTGCTGTTGATTGATCCTGATCCGCGCGATCCGTTTGATTTTGACCTGGACCACTACAAGGAACAGCTGATGGCGGGATGCAGCAAGACCACCGAAACCTTCGGCCTGCGGACCACCATGGTGGACTACAACAAGTTGAAGGCTACGGCCGCAAAGCGGACTGGCAAATAAGAGCTAAAGGTAATGTAGCCTGCTTGACACCGTTCTGCTTCAGCAAGACTTAAAGCGGAGGAAACGGTAAAAACCCGCCTCCATCACCTGCTCGACAAAATAAGATGCAATCGCTCCGCTACATGTTGACACCAGCGCGTGAATTTCGAGAGCTGGCGTTTTCCGGCGCCTTATGAAAGCTTACAAGCTTCGCAGCCGCGGGCGGCGCTTCAAATTTAAGGGCCGGCTAGTGTTTTACGCTCAGGATCAACTGCTGCATTCCATTCCATGCGATCTGAGCCCCAATGCAGAGCAGAATGAAAGCAATCACTCGCAAAATGCCGTGAATGGTCTGGCGCGAGATACGGGCCGTAAGCCTGGGTGCGTACGCGTAGCTGAAGAAGACTCCGATGCAGTTCAGGATGATAGCGGCAAGAATGCCTGAGTGCGCCAGCAGGGTGGCCAACAACGTCTTCTGGGCAGCGTGCGCACTGAGGGTAATGGTCACAGCCAGCGTACCCGGGCCGGCGGTAATGGGAAAACTAAACGGATAGAAGACTTTTTCATCCAGCGAGCGAGGATCAAAGCCGGGAGCAACCATGTTTTCGCGAGACTCCGCGCGTTCTTCATTCAGCATCCTCCAGCCGATTGCCACTACCACCAGTCCGCCGGCGAGCTGGACAACCGGAAGCGAGATGCCGAAAAAGCTGAGCACGGCGGCGCCGGATACGTCAACGACAAGAAGGAAGATGACGGTGGTGACAGCGATCTTGCGGGCCAGCCGGTGATACACCTCTGGTGGCGCCGGGCCAACCATGCCGAAGAACACCAGAGCGGACCCCACCGGGTTGATGAGCGGAAGAAGAGCGCTGAAAGCCAGGGAAAGATATTTTGCAACGAGCAACATGCAAACCTATGGTATCAGCCGGTTGGTTGCCTCAGGATGCGTAGGGCAAAGACGAACAGCCCCTGTGCTAGACTGCATCCAATTCAGGGTATCTGCGCAGCGCAATTTTTTTGGGGACTGGCGTTCTATCTTATATGTCTCTGGCTCACGTGACCCATATTCGAACCGGTATGAAACGTTGCTTCATGGCAATCTTGCTGCTTTGTGGCGTGACGGTGAATTCGTCTGCCGCGGAGCTTAAAGAAAAGACGGCCGCCGCATTTGATCACTACGTGTCGGCCACTGAAGCACGCTTTAACGATGAGTTGAAGCCGAGTGGCGCATTTCTGTACGTGGATTCGCAATCGGCGCAGGAGAAACAGAACTCATATAGTCGCCTAAAGAACGGTGAGATCCTGGTGGAGAAGCTCAGGACCAAAGGTCCAGACATGGACAAGGACATTCCTGATGGTCTGCTGCATCACTGGGTAGGACTGGTATTTGTCCCGGGAGTTACACTGAGCCAGACGCTGCCGGTGGTGCAGGATTATGACCATCGCTCTCAGCTTTACCAGCCTGAGGTCATTGCTTCCAAACTGCTGTCGCGCCAGGGCGACGATTTCAAGATATTCCTGAGGCTTTACGAAAAGAAGTTTACGACCGTGGTCTTCAACACGAACTATGACGTGCGTTGGGGACGCGTTTCACCCACTCAGATGTTTTCCAATACCATCAGCACTCGGATCACTGAAGTAAAGGATGCGTCTCACCCGGATGGTCCGGAGTATCCTCCCGGGCAGGGAAGCGGTTACCTTTGGCGGCTGAATACCTACTGGCGGTTTCAGGAAAAAGACGGCGGCGTCTATATACAGTGCGAGGCTCTGTCTCTTACACGCGATATTCCCACCGGTCTGGGCTGGTTGCTGCGTCCGCTGGTCACGTCAGTCCCTAAACATTCACTCAATACGGCGCTGGGGCGAACACGCGAGGTGGTAAAAGAACAAACAGCGTTAAGCCATCGCGCAGCCAACTAAATCAATGCGGGAAATCAGCTACGATGGTCGACGCTTTCGCGCGGTGACCAACTCCGCAGCAGGAGAAGTCAGCGCGGAGACCATCTTTCATTATCATGAGAACGACAAAATCGTCTGGGCTGAGTACTCCGGTGGCGGAATTGAGCGTGGAATGCTGCTGGCCACCAGGTCAGATGACGGCAGCCTGGATATGCGCTACCAGCATGTGAACGCCCGGGGCGAGTTGATGACCGGAATCTGCCGCTCACGTCTTGAGATCCTGCCGGATGGGCGGTATCGCATGCA
>Ga0209863_10000441_pt1 | contig 21194 bp, 16 predicted proteins | sample OrgsoiDNA2013046_FD_185796 | JGI IMG/M metagenome (GOLD analysis project Ga0209863, IMG submission 185796) | Permafrost soil microbial communities from the Arctic, to analyse light accelerated degradation of dissolved organic matter (DOM) -... | ecosystem: Environmental > Terrestrial > Soil >...
CACACTGTGGACGACGATGGCTCAATGTACATGATGCGAAAGAAATCACGTCTCTGCTCGCAGTACTCAAAACGCGCGTTGATATACGCGGATACCTTTTCCAGGACTGTCCCGGCCGCTTCGATTTTCTCGATGGTTAGCACGCGAAGCGCTTCCAGATCGTCAGACATCACGGCGTTATAGATCTGTTCCTTGGAGTCGAAGTAAACGTAGATGGTGCCTTTGGCGAGGCTTGCCCGCTGTGCAATCTCATCCACTGTTGCGGCAAGATAACCTTTTCCAGCAAAGACTTTCCGAGCTGCGGTGATGATCTCAGACTGACGAAACTGCGAGACCACTTCTTTTTTTGACTTGGCTGTAAGCACTGTTCCCATTGGATTGACCTGATAGTACTTAAAAATGACTGATCAGTCAATACGCAAGACGATGGGGTCTACAGACTAAATCCGCTCCACTACATACCGGGACGGGGCACATCGCTTGATCATGGTTAAGCGTATTTGTTTATAGGCGACGAGCGATTTCAGAGATGGCGGAGCGAACCAGGCATGAATCAGTGGCATCAGATTCGAGTACACGCATTGTTCCCCCCAAGGACACGTTAATGCAAACACGCCCGCTTCTTCTCTGTACACTCGCGCTGCTCCTCACTCTACCCCTGGCCGCCCAGACTTTTTCGGTTCATAGTTATCCTGGTCACGGAGGCAACCTGCTGACCGCCGATTTCAATCGCGACGGTCACACCGATCTACTTGAATACGGAGGTTTCAACACTCCGGCGTTTATTGCCATCAATGACGGGCACGGCGGATTTCCAACGGCCACGCCCCTTGGAACAGCCATCAACGTTAACGGCGCCGCTATCGCCGATTTCAATAAAGATGGATACCCTGATGTGGCAGCATGTGTGGACACGAGTCCGTCTGAAATTGGACCCCTGACGTTCGCAATCAATGTCTATTTGAACCAGTCCGGGTCGGGTACATTCTCGCTAAAGCAGTCGATTCCATTGCCATCGAATATGATTTGCACCAGCATGAGCACGGGCGACATGAATAATGACGGCAACACTGATTTAGTGGTTGGTGTGACCCCGCTTTCCGGCGGTGGCCAGTCATTCCTGTACACCTTCTTCGACAGCGCAACGGGGACACTTGCCGCGCCGGTTCAACAGGCTGTTACCCTGACATCACAGGATCCCAACTTCACATGCTTCCTCAATGGCCTGGCAGCCGCCGACTTTACCGGCACGGGACGTTACGATGTTTTGATTTACGGGCTTTGCACATCAGATGTCCCTGGATCGCTGACCCTCAACTACGCCCAGAACACCGGCGGCGGCCATTACACTGTAACCAGGACTCTTGAGCAGGGACCCGTTGGGCCTGATCTGCTGACTCCTCTTCGTCTGGTGAATGCTAACAATGACCTGCTGCCTGACCTGGTGATCGTTAATGACGGATTCGATCATCCCGGCAGTAACTTTCATACGCTGATCGCTACCAGCCAGGGCGGGGGAAAGTTCGGCGTGCAGGATGTCATTCAGGAATTTGATTCGGACGGCAGCTGTCTCAACCGCATTTCGGCGGCCGATATTGCGGATCTTAACGGCGACAAAAACCCTGACGTCATCAATTCAGCCACCGTTCCGACGACCGGTTGCGGTGCGGGTTTGCGCCCTGGATATATTCTGCAAGCCGGCAACGGCAACGGTTCCTTCCCCATTACGCAACAGGTTGATTTGCCGGATGCTTCGCCATCCAGTGAAAATTTTGACGTGGTTGCAGCGGATTTCAACAATGACAATCGCCAGGATTTTGCCGTCTTAGCGACCAACACCAGCGGGGCCATCGAATTGCACGTCTACACCAATATTTCCAGCTTCGCTGTGAGCCCTTGCCTCGCCGGCGGACCGGGAGCGCATCTCTGCGTTCCAGCAGCAGTGTCGTCCACATCGGAAAAAATCACGGCGACTGCCACCGGAGTTACGGGTCCCGTTCGCCTGGTACAGCTTTACATCGATGGAAAGAAAGTGAACCAGTTCGCCGGCAACCAGGTGAATACGGTGGTCACGGTGACGCCGGGAACCCACAATGCACAGGTGGCAGCGCTGGAATACAACGGCCAGCTTTCCAAATCTGCGATTGCCACTTTCACCACGTCTTCCACTTCAACCTGCGCTGCTCCGGCAACTGCTGGCGTAAAAATCTGTACTCCTGCGTCCGGAGCCACAGTCACATCTCCGGTTGCAATCAAGGCGGCAGCCAGGGCAGCCACTGGAACCACAATCACAGCCATGCGTGTCTACGTTGACAGCGTTGCCAAAACGACCGTCACTGGAGCCACCATTTCCACTTCCGTCGCCATGGCGGCGGGCAAACATACTTTAAGCGTAGTGGGATTTGAAGCCAACGGCGCGGCCCTCAAGAGCACTGAAATCATTACGGTCCCTTAAACAGCCAGGAACGTCAACGAGCGGATTGTCTGGAGCAATTCGGCAGTCCGCTCGTAGTGTTTTTGACGGAACCCAGACTTAGATCATCGCTAAATATGAAAATACAGACCCGCGATTCGATGGGGCATAAAAAAGCGCCGGACGAATCCGGCGCTTTTGGTTGAGACAGTTTGAAGTTAAGGCAGAACGTAACGCAAGCTGACGAAGCCCTGACCCAGGTGAGCGTTCTTGGGCTGGCCGGCAGCAACGAACCACGGGCTGCGGGTGATGTAAGAAGCCTGCAGAATGGTCAGTAAGGAACCATACTGCGGACTCTTCCAGAACGTCTGAACGAAGTCCACAGTGCCTTCTTGCAGCGCGCGGTTGGAGACGTTGCTGACCGCGAGGGTGGCCACGTTGCCACCGAAACCGATAGTCGGCTTCACGGCGCCGGCAGCGCTCAAATCAGGAAACGCATTGCGCCCGAAGTAAGCTCCACCGTAATACGCGCCAATCTGGGTCTTGGGACCAGCCTGGATTTCCGTGCCGAGCAGCAAGTCGCCTGCATGCACTGGAGACAGGTGAACATCGCAACCACCGGTCGCGCCGGTGAGGCAGGTTCCGCCAGCCGTCGCTGCAACGGGGGCAACGACAAGTTGCGGCCCCATACCGATGGCATAACGGCCAACTCCGGGTCCCCACATGCCGCTCGCGAGAACGCGGACTTTCTTGGTTAGATCCACGTTCGTGGCGCCGATGATGCCGCCTTCGATCAGTGAATGTGTGGTGAACGTGGCGCCGGCAACGCTGGGAGTAACGGCAACCTTAGCGGTTGTCATGATGCCGCCGGCTTCAAAGTGGAAATGGCGTCCGCTCAACGCAGAGTCATAGGCGAACTTGGTGATGATGTCCGGAGCCAGGTTTGGAACGGTTGCGGTAGCAGCGGCGTCCAACTGAACGTTTGCAATAGCCGCGTTGAACTGAGCTGGGAAGGTCACTTCGGCGCCCTGCCCAACGAACTGCTGAGGATTCTGTGCTTCCACGGCCCAGACAAACTTATCGCTGAAGTGATAGCCGAAGCGGATGGCGGCAGCGCGGGTGTAGTTCAAGCCGACGTGGGTCTGAGCGTCTTCACCGATGGTGATGGCAAGATCAGACGGAGCCGGTGAAATGCCAGTGCGGTTTGGAGTTTCCAGACCCCAGGTGGAACCACCCAGGATTTCCCATTTGCCATGCTTCAAGTCAACCCAGTAAACGCGGAGACGGAAAGTGTGGCTGTTGGAAGTAACAAAGACGTTGGCCGCGTCGTTACCGTTGAAATCGGCTTCGGCGTATCCCGTGACGTCATTGCCCTTGAACTTTTCCGTGACCTTCAAGCTCATGCGCGAGTATTGACCGGTGGAACGATACTCGGTGAGGTGGCCGGCCGCGGTGTTGCTGAACGGGATGGCCCAGAAGTTGGTAGCTGAAACGTTACCCGTGTTGGTGCTGCGGAAAACGTTTTCAAAATCGAGGAAGCCGCCAGGTGTAAATTCGGCTCCGCCGATGCGGAACGAGAGCGGTGACTCTTTCGGTTTATCCGAATCGCTCTGGATGTTGGGGGTGTTGTTGACCGGAGCGTTGTTGGTAAGAGCAGCGTTTTCGACATGGGGCGTCGGTTTCGCATCCAGCGCTTTGGTCAACGATTCAATCTGCTTTTGCTGTTGAGCGATCTGCTGCTGCTGTGTGGCAATGGCCTCACGCATGGCTTTCAGATCGTCAGCAACTGTGGTACTGCTTGGCGGGTTCGCCTGCGCCAGCGCCATTCCGGACGCCAACACGAGGAAACAGAATCTGCCTATCATTTTCATTTGGATCTCCTCGCTCACTCATCACAATGGAATTCGCGACCCTTCCGGAATTGTTCGGGGTCCGGCTGCACCCGACACATAGTGTTTCTTTGGTGTCAGAAAATGCGGCGACTATTTATATCACTGACTTTCGCTCACGTGTCAATAAAACTGCCTCAGTTCACTCTTGTTTAACCTGAGAATCACAATCGAACTGCACTAGTCACATCGCGATTGAGACAATCTTTTAATCAACTTGTAAAACGCAAACAACGAACTCTATGCTAGCAAGCCGCGATGTGTATTAACTTCTGTATCTGGTGAGTCCAATCTCTCCAATAAATGGAATCTATCCGATGTATATACGATTGGAATACATGCATTAAGAGGGCCCAGATGAGGGCTAGCCGGGCCTAACCGGAGTCGGACCTAAGCATCAGGGACGCTTGATGTATGAGGTGGCTCTTTCAGTCTGCGGAAGCAAAACAATGACAAAACTTAACGTTTTGAGGCTGATAGGAGCAATCTCGGCTTAAGCTTCCTTTTTGAGGGGGATCGGCCTCCGCCTGCGATGAATTGAGTGGGCATGGAGAATACCAACCCGAAAGAGCGCACTCTAGTTCACGAAGAACGTTCAGGAGAGTGTGGGCATGATGACCCCAGCGCCGCGAGGCCCCGCCTGAGGGCCAACGCTGGGTGAATGTTTTTGTAACGTGTATAGAAGCGGACCCCGTCCACTCCGTGAATGATGATCACACAGGAGCGCCACCAGCACATAGATGGGAATCGCCAGTGCCAGTCCCACGCACATGAGGACCATTGGAGCCTTTGCGAAAGGATAGATACAGTCAAACAAGATAGCTGCGGCCGATGCGGTGATGATGGCCGGCTTGCGTCCCAGGCGATCAGCCGTGAGTGCGCCGATGGCGGCCCCGATGGGTGCGCCAAACGACATGATCATGGCACCCGTTCGCGGCCTTCCCCTGCTGAGTCGCCCTCTGATCGCGGCGAACTGATTTACTGTCTTAAGGCCTCACCGTGGTGGTTCCGGCGGGCGTCTTTAGTTCAAATACGTCATTGGCGATTGGGCCGTTGATCTCAATGTCTGTGTAATGGGTGAGGCGATAGTTCCCTCCCGGCTCCATAAATTTCTGCCGCAAAGAAACATCGCGCAGAGAGGCTAGCTACAAGCGACGAATTATACCCTCTGTCGCCAGCACGAAAAATGCCGGAACCTCAGTGCCCATCGCCGTCATTGACAGTCTGGCTATGTCGCCTTAGACTCCCTGCCACCTGTCCGACGCAGGTTTCACAGTCCAACGGACACTGGACGGTCTGAAAGTCCACCATGGAAGCTGACTACATTCTCGAGACCAGAAACCTGGTAAAAGAGTTCAAAGGATTCGTCGCGGTCAGCAATGTAAACCTCAAAGTCCGCAAAGGTACGGTCCACGCGCTCATTGGACCCAACGGCGCCGGCAAAACAACCTTTTTCAATCTGCTGACAAAATTCGTGGAGCCCACTCGCGGAACCATCTGGTTTAACGGCCACGATATCACAAGAGAAAAACCAGCCGAGATTGCGCGCCGGGGAGTCGTCCGTTCCTTTCAGATTTCCGCGGTGTTCCCGCATTTGACCGTTTTGGAGAATGTCCGCATCGGACTGCAGCGTCATCTCCGGACATCGTTTCATTTCTGGCGGAGCGAAGCTTCGCTCCACGATCTGGATGGCCGGGCGAGAGAGATCCTGACGCAGGTCGGCCTGGAGTCTTACGCGAGTGTTACCGCTGTTGAGTTGCCATATGGACGAAAACGCGCGCTGGAGATCGCCACCACGCTGGCACTCGATCCGGAACTGCTACTTTTGGACGAACCCACGCAGGGGATCGGCCATGAAGACGTGGACCGGGTGAAGGACCTGATCCGCAAACTCGCCGTCGATCGCACGGTCCTGATGGTTGAACACAACATGAGCGTGGTGTCCGACCTGTGCCAGTGCATCACCGTATTGCAGCGCGGTTCGGTGTTGGCGGAAGGAAGTTATGCGGAAGTTGCGGCCAACCCGCAGGTCCGCGAAGCATACATGGGTGTGAGCCATGAGTGAAGCAGTGGCAGGCCATGATGGCAGCGTTGTAGATCGGCCGCCGGCTGGGGCGGAATTCCTGCGCATTACCGGACTCCACGCCTTCTATGGCGAATCCCACATCCTGCACGGCATGGACTTCACCGTCAACCGTGGGGAATTGGTCACCTTGCTGGGCAGGAACGGTGCCGGACGGACCACAACGCTCAAATCGGTTCTTGGATTGGTGCAAAAGAGAAGTGGTTCTGTCATGGTCAACGGCCAGGAGGTGATTCAATGGCCGGCTTACCGCATCGCGCGGCTTGGGGTGGGATATTGTCCGGAGGAGCGCGGTATTTTTGCCAGTTTGAGCGCGGAAGAGAATCTCCTGCTGCCTCCCCGGTTCTCCAGCCAGGGCATGTCTCTGGAAGAGATTTATTCCATGTTTCCCCAATTGAAGGAGCGCCGGCATAGCCAGGGTAGCCGGTTATCGGGCGGCGAACAGCAGATGCTTGCGATGGCGCGAATCCTTCGTACCGGCGCGCGCCTGCTTCTGCTGGACGAGGTTTCGGAAGGCCTGGCGCCAGTGATTGTGCAAACGCTTCAGAAGGTCATGGAACAGCTCAAGCAGCGCGGCTTCACCATGATTCTGGTGGAACAGAACTTCCGCTTCGCGTCAGAATTGGCTGATCGCATGTATGTGGTTGAACGTGGCCGTATAGTTCTGGGGGTCGGGAAAGAACAATTGGATGAAAAGCGGGAAGCTCTGCAAGAATTGCTGGGGATTTGAAGGAACACTCGAGAAAGAATAATCGGGCCGAGGCGGTCTAAGGAGAATACGATGCACAATAAGCTGATCAGAATGGCAGTCGTCGGTTGTTTACTGGGGTTGGCGGGTATCTCAACATTTGCGCAGGCAAAGCCGGGCGACGCAAAGATTTCCGGCGATGTGGTCAAAATTGCCGTACTGACAGATATGTCCGGCCTCTACTCAGATATCGGCGGTCAGGGCTCGGTCACGGCAGCGCAACTTGCTATCGACGACTTTGGCGGCAAGGTGCTGGGCAAACCGATTCAACTTGTCTATGCCGATCACCAGAACAAAGCGGATGTGGGCGCTAACAAAGCACGCGAGTGGTTTGATACCCAGGGCGTAGACATGATCGTGGATGTGCCCAATTCGGGCGTGGCTATTGCAGTGAGCAAAGTAGCGAATGAGAAGCACAAATTGTTCATGGTCGCCAATGCCGGCAGTACGCGGCTAACGAATGAGGATTGCAATCCCTACATCATTCATTATGTCTATGACACCTACGCCACGGGCGGCGTTACGGGTAGAGCAGTTGTGCAGAACGGCGGCAACTCATGGTTTTTCATTACCGCGGACTACGCCTTCGGTCATTCACTTCAGGATGACACATCAAAAGCAGTCAAGGCTGCCGGCGGAAAAGTTGTTGGTTCAGTTCTCCATCCTCTCAGTACCCCGGATTTCTCCTCTTACCTGTTGCAGGCCCAGTCCTCAGGCGCCAAAGTCATTGGCCTGGCCAACGCCGGAGGCGACACCATTAACGCAATTAAGTCCGCCGCCGAATTTGGAATTAACAAGAAGCAACAATTGGCGGGACTGCTGGTCTTCATTACTGACATTCACGCTCTTGGCCTGCAGACCACGCAAGGCATGTACGTATCTGAGGGCTATTACTGGGATATGAACGACGACACGCGCAAGCTAGCAAAAAGATATTTCGCAAAGATGAACAAGATGCCGAATATGAGCCAGGCCGGCGTTTATTCTTCCGTGCTGCAATATCTCAAAGCGATTGAGGCCACAGGCACCGATGACGCTGACACAGTGATCAAGAAGCTGAAAGCGACGACCCTGAACGACGATTTTGTCAAAAATGGCAAGATCCGCGAGGACGGCCGCATGGTGCATGAGTTCTATCTTTTTCAGGTGAAGGCCCCGGGCGAATCTAAATATCCATGGGACTATTACAAGCTTGTCGGCAAGGTTCCGGGTGAGCAGGCATTTCAGCCTTTATCTGAATCCCGCTGCCCACTCGTCAAGAAATAGAGCCCTGCCTCCGACATGACAACAATCTTTGGCATACCGGTCACAGCGCTCTACGGGCAGCTCGTGGTCGGGCTGGTCAACGGATGTTTTTATGCCATGCTCAGCCTGGGTCTGTCCATCATCTTTGGCATGCTGGACATCGTGAATTTCGCCCACGGCGCGTTCTACATGCTGGGCGCCGTGCTGACCTGGTTTGCTTTTGAGCAATTTGGAATTGGCTATTGGTGGGCATTACTGCTGGTACCACTGGTGCTGGCTGCTGTCGGGGCCGCCGTTGAACGGAGTTTGTTGCGGCGGCTCTATCGTCTTGATCCCATTTACGGCTTGTTGCTTACCTTCGGCCTGGCGCTCGTGATCGAAGGGTTGTTGCGCTACAAGTATGGAGTGGCCGGATTGCCCTACTCCATTCCCGACAAGCTCCAGGGCGCTTTCAATCTCGGCTTCATGTTCTTGCCGAGATACCGCGCCTGGGTGGTGGGCGCAACGCTTCTGGTTTCGACTACTACGTGGCTTGTCATTGAGAAGACGTCACTGGGAGCGTACCTGCGCGCTGCTACGGAAAACCCTTCTCTGGTAAGTGCATTCGGCATCAATGTTCCAGCCATGACAACGATTACCTACGCGGTTGGCGTGGCCCTGGCCGGTCTTGCCGGAGTGCTCGCGGCGCCGGCAACACAAATCAGTCCGCTGATGGGTTCGAATCTCATCATTGTTGTATTTGCGGTTGTGGTGATCGGAGGCATGGGTTCAATCAGAGGATCAATCATTACGGGCCTGGCGCTCGGCCTGATTGAAGGTCTCACCAAAGTGTTCTACCCGCAGGCATCAAGCACGATGGTTTTCTTCATTATGGCGATTGTTCTGCTGGTGCGCCCGGCAGGACTGTTTGGCAGGGAGCGATAAGCGTGAACATAACGCCGAAGGTCATCCAGTACGTTGGTTACTTCCTGCTGCTGGTAGCGGGGTTAACAGCTCCCTTCATTGTTTACCCCGTGTTCCTGATGAAAGCGCTCTGCTTTGCGCTTTTCGCATGTGCTTTCAATCTCATGCTGGGCTATACCGGCTTGCTTTCTTTTGGTCACGCCTCATTTTTTGGCACGGCAGGCTATGTGGCCGGCTACCTTATGAGGCAAAACACTTTCGGTCCCGGACTGGGAATTCTCGCAGGGACTTTGGCAGCGGGCGCGCTTGGTTTTGTCATCGGTAGCCTGGTGATCAGGCGGCAAGGGATTTACTTTTCCATGATCACTCTGGCGCTTGCCCAACTCATTTTCTTTCTCTATCTGCAATCGTCGTTCACTGGAGGAGAAGACGGCCTGCAGGCGATTCCCCGCGGGCGCCTGTTCTGGATAGTGGACCTTCGGAACGATCTCACGCTCTATTACGTTGTGCTGGCTATCTTCCTTGGTGGAGTTCTGCTGATCCGGCGCGCTATCCATTCTCCTTTTGGTCATGTCCTCAAAGCCATTCGTGAAAACGAACCTCGGGCCATTTCCCTGGGCTATGATGTAAACCGTTACAAGCTCCTGGCCTTTGTGCTCTCAGCCACAATATCCGGATTGGCGGGGGCGACCAAAGCGCTGGTCTTCACCTTTGTAACACTCACAGATTCAGACTGGCATACTTCAGGTGATGTGGTACTCATGACTCTGATGGGAGGAATGGGCACCATTACTGGCCCGATTGTGGGCGCTTTCTCCATTGTTACCCTGGAAAACGAGCTCTCTGACAAGGTAGGTTCGTTTGTCACGGTAATCATAGGCGCAATTTTCATTTGCAGCGTGCTGCTCTTCCGGCGAGGCATTGTGGGAGAAGTGGCCGCTCTCTACCATCGTGTTGTCGGGCAGAGGGAACCGTAGAACTATCCTTAAATCCGGTCCCATTCACATAGGCTTTTTCTAAAAGCGGCAGGCTTCCGATACCTGTGACCGCGCCGGCTGCGGTGGAATTTCGGGGATTGGCAAATGTTTTTACCTTTTCGGACCGGGATCGCAAGACTCGCGCAACGATCTCCTTATATATAGATACAATCCCTGCCCTTTCAACCGGCATGCTCAAGCCCGAGCCAGGCCGTCAAGCTGCTGCGTCGGCTCGCTGGTTGCCGCTTATGGATATAATTTAGAAAAGGCCTGATGTCGGCGGCCAGGTAGCGTCACCACTTGCGCGCTTCCGCGGCCGGGCGCATCGGAATACGATTGAATATGACCAAGACTGATCAACATCCTCTGGAAAAGATTCTCAAGGAACGCATCGCCATCATCGATGGCGCGATGGGCACGACCATCCGCACCTACGGCATGACCGAGGCAGACATCCGCGGGGAAAGATTCAAGCACGCGAGCAAGGGCCTGCTGAACAACGGCGACCTCTTCACCCTGACCAAGCCGGAGATGATCGGCGACATCCATCGCCGATTCCTGGAGGCCGGCGCCGACATCATTGAAACCAATACCTTCGGCGGGACCACGATTGCCCAGAGCGAATTTTTTGTTGACGATCCGCGCGAGCACGGCGGGCGCAAGGACCCGGCGTTCTACCAGAAAATCATCGATGACGATTTTCTTGGCGCTCTCGCCTGGGATATCAACGAGCAGTCGGCACGGCAGTGCCGTGAGTGGGCCGATCGGATCGCCAGCGCAACTGGAAGACAGCGCTTTGTGGCCGGGGCCTTGGGGCCGCTGACGGTTTCGCTTTCCAACTCGCCCGATGCTGATGATCCGGGATTCCGGGTGGTCACCTTCGACCAGGTGAAAACCGCTTATGCCCAGCAGGTGCGGGCTCTCATCGCTGGCGGTGCTGACCTGTTGCTGGTTGAGACCATTTTTGATTCGCTCAACGCCAAGGCCGCACTGGTAGCCATCCGCGAGGTCTTCGACCAGGACCGCAAGAGCCTGCCGGTAATGATTTCCGCGGCCGTCGGCCGGGGTGGCGAAACCATGATCTCCGCCCAGACCACGGAAGCATTCTGGAATGCGGTGCGGCACGTGAAACCTTTATCTGTCGGACTTAACTGTTCGCTGGGACCGGACCTGATGTATCCCTTTCTGGAAGAGCTTTCGCAGAAGGCTGATGTGGCCATATCCTGCTATCCCAACGCCGGGCTGCCCAACCCGCTGGCGCCAACAGGATTCGATCTTGGCCCCCAGGACATGGCGCGCTATCTGCGCGATTTCGCCGCGGCCGGGTTGATCAACATAGCCGGCGGCTGTTGTGGGAACACGCCGGAACATATCGCGGCTATTGCGAAAGCACTCGAAGGGCAGCCTCCGCGAAAGTGGGGAGTGGAACGGGCTGAGGAATCTTTCGCCCAGCAGATTGAGAGTCGGGTGTGAGCGTTTCCGATCCTGTAAGGCTGTCAGAGAACGTGAACGCGGGCGCGCCCATCAAGGCTAAGCCGCTTCGTCTTTCAGGTTCACAGCCATTCACGCAGCAGGCCAACGTCTTCATCATGATCGGCGAGCGCACCAACCTGGCCGGGTCGCCGCGCTTTGCCCGCCTGGTCAAGGAAGGGAAATTCGAGGATGCGGTGAGCATCGCCCGGCAGCAGGTGGAGAACGGCGCCAACGTGCTCGACATCTGCATGGATGAGGGCATGATTGACGGTGTCTCCGCCATGACGCGCTATCTGCAGCTGCTGGGCAGCGAGCCCGAGGTCGCCAAGGTGCCCTTCATGCTGGATTCATCCAACTGGGCGGTGATCGAAGCCGGGCTCAAGTGCCTGCAGGGAAAAGGCATCGTCAATTCCATCTCCCTGAAGGAAGGCGAAGACAAGTTCCGCCAGCACGCCGCCACCGTCCTGAAATACGGCGCTGCCGTGGTGGTGATGGCCTTTGATGAGCAAGGCCAGGCCGCCAGCTTCGAGGACAAGATCCGCGTGTGTGAGCGCGCCTACCGGATTCTTGTTGACGAGGTCGGGTTTCCGCCCGAAGACATCATCTTCGATCCCAATATCCTGACCGTGGCCACCGGCATGGAGGAGCACAACAACTACGCGGTTGATTTCATCAACGCGACGCTATGGATCAAGGCCAATCTGCCCCACGCCAAGGTGAGCGGCGGCGTATCCAACATTTCTTTCAGCTTCCGCGGCAACAACAAAGTCCGCGAAGCCATGCATTCCGCATTTCTTTATCACGCCATCAGCGCGGGCCTCGACATGGGCATTGTGAATGCCGGAATGCTTGAGGTCTACCAGGAGATTGAGCCCGAGCTCAAAGTGCTGGTTGAGGATGTACTGCTGAACCGCCGCCCCGATGCCACGGAGCGGCTGGTGGAATATGGCGAATCGCTCAAGGGTGCGGACACCGTCGCGACTGAAAAGAAGGCTGAAGAATGGCGCCAGGGTACGGTAGAAGAGCGTCTTTCGCACGCGCTGGTCAAGGGCATCGACACTTACATTGAGATCGACGCGGAGGAAGCCCGGGTCAAGCTGGGCCGACCGCTGTTGGTCATCGAAGGCCCGTTGATGGCCGGCATGAGCGTGGTGGGCGATCTGTTCGGCGCCGGGAAAATGTTCCTGCCTCAGGTGGTCAAGTCGGCACGGGTAATGAAGAAAGCTGTCGCGCACCTCACGCCGTTCATGGAAGCGGAGAAGGTAGAGATGGCTCGTTCCGGCCAGAAAGTCAAGGCGCAGGGAAAGATCCTGCTGGCGACCGTGAAGGGCGATGTACACGATATTGGAAAAAACATTGTTGGCGTGGTCCTCGCCTGCAACAACTACGAAGTGATTGACATGGGCGTGATGGTGTCGTGCGAAAAAATCCTGGAACGAGCCCGCGCGGAGAAAGTGGACCTGATCGGACTGAGCGGCCTGATCACTCCATCGCTCGACGAGATGGTCCACGTGGCCCGTGAGATGGAACGCCAGGGCTTCAAGCTGCCCTTGCTCATCGGCGGCGCCACCACCAGCCGAGCCCACACCGCGGTGAAGATCGCGCCGCACTACAGTGAACCTGTAGTCCACGTGCTCGACGCCAGCCGCGCGGTGCCAGTGACCACCAGCCTTTTGAGTGACGATGGTAAGGCCGGTTTCGTGACCCAGCATCGTGCCGACTACGACGCGCTGCGCAAGAGCCATTCCGCACCGCGCCAAACCGTGGTCTCACTGACGAGAGCGAGGGCCAGGCGCACTCCGATTACATGGCGTGCAGATGATCTCCCGGTACCTGAGTTTACCGGCGTACGCGTGCTGGACAACTTTCCCCTGGCTACGCTGCGCGAGTTCATTGACTGGTCACCCTTCTTTCACACCTGGGGACTCAAGGGCATTTATCCCCGCATTCTCGACCACGAGACCCAAGGCCAACAGGCACGCCTGATCTTTGCCGAAGCCAATGCGCTTCTGGATACGATCATTGCGAAGAAACTGATTACGGCGCGTGGCGTCTATGGCTTATTCCCCGCATACGCTGTGGGCGACGACATTGAGCTATATAAGGATGCAAAACGCAATGAGGCGCTGGAGCGGTTCCATTTCCTGCGCCAGCAGGCCAACAAGGAAGGCAGCGAGCCTTGCCGGTCACTCGCGGACTTTATTGCGCCGAAAGATACCGGGCTGGCTGATCACATCGGCGCGTTCGCGGTAACCAGCGGGATCAGACTGAAAGAGTTGTGTGACCGGTTCCGGTCGAACAACGACGACTATAACGCCATCATGGCGGAAGCGCTGGCCGACCGCCTGGCTGAAGCCTTCGCTGAATGCCTTCACAAACGAGTGCGGGACGAATGGGGTTATGGCCGCGCCGAAGGGCTCAGCAACGCCGAACTCATCCAGGAAAAGTACCGCGGAATCAGGCCGGCTGCCGGCTACCCGGCGTGCCCTGACCACACGGAAAAAGGCACCCTGTGGCGGCTGTTGAATGTGCAGGCCAACACCGGCATGCGCATTACCGAGTCCTTTGCCATATGGCCCGGCTCCAGTGTGAGCGGACTTTACTTCGCCCATCCCGAGTCGCGCTATTTCGCGCTGGGTAAAATTGATCGCGATCAGGTAGCCGACTACGCGCAACGCAAGAGTATGAGCGTTGCGGAGGTGGAACGATGGCTGGGGCAGAACTTGAATTACGATCCCGAAACCTAAGTTTCCCGAACATGACACCACCTACGTGGCGTGAATGCCGGCGTCGCCTGTCGGCACATCCGAAAAGCCACCCGGCATCATGCGAACAGGGACAGCTCCTGCGCCTCCGCCATTTGCGCTTGTGCTATTTCGTCTACTTCGACCTCACTCAGCCGAAACTCTCCCGCCTCGATGATTCCCATCACCTGCTCCTGGCTCCTTACGCCAACGATCGCCCCGGTGACGGCCGGATTATTTAACGTCCATGCGATGGCAACCTCACCCGCCGTTACGTCATGGCGAAGACCAATTTCGCGCAGGAGCTCAACCAGCCGCAGGTTGTGCGACAGGAGAGGTTCCTGGAAATTGCGATTACGACGGCGCCAATCATCTTCCGGAAGGCTGGCAATTCGCTCCCGAGTCATTTTGCCGCTTAAAAGACCCGAATACATTGGCGAATACACGATTACGCCGATGCCCTTGCGCTCAGCGAAGGGCAGTATCCCGCCTTCGGCCTGGCGCGCGAGCAAGGAGTAGGGGGGCTGCAAAGAAGTGATTGGAGCAATATCCGTCGCGCGCTGCATCTGCTGCGCGTCAAAGTTCGAAACCCCGATGTAGCGGACCTTGCCTTCCTCTTTCAGCCGCGCAAGCTCTGTCCATGCTTCCTCAATGTCTTCGTCCGGAATGGGCCAGTGGATCTGATAAAGGTCGATCGCGTCAACTTTCAGCCGGCGAAGGCTTTGCTCGCACTCGTGCCGGATGGATGCTGCTTTCAGCGAATGCCCGATCTCCCCGCGCTCATTCCACACCAGAGAACACTTGGTGAAAATATAAGGACGGCTGCTTCGTCCCTGCAATGCACGTGCTACCACCTCCTCTGAATGGCCCAGGCCATAAGCAGCCGCCGTGTCGATCCAGTTGATGCCCCGGTCGAGTCCTTCGTGAATGGCGGCAATTGAGTCCTGGTCTTCCTGCGGGCCCCACCCAAACTCCCAGCCTCCTCCGCCGATCGCCCACGCTCCCAACCCAATTGGAGTAATTTCAAGATCGCTGTTTCCTAATTTTCGTTTTTTCATAATGGTGTCCTTTCGATTTGTCCTTTTCTCGAGTCTGGCATCGCGCTCAGCGCTCGCTGATGACTGTTAAACCTTTCGTGTTTAAAGAACCTTGCCTTCCCGCCGGCTTACTGCTCCGCTACGTGCCAGCTTGGATCAGGGTCGTACTGTGTCATTGAAGTCGCGAGTTTTTCCGTTTCCGGGCCGAGATCTTTTTCATAGACAATTCCCTTCGGGCCGGTGATGAACGTTTTCACGCCTGAGGAGCGATACTCCGCCGGATAGGCTATGAAGGCGAATCCGCCAGTCATCTGGCCATTGGAGGCATAGCTTTTCGCTCCTCCTGGCGCGTGCTTCCCCTGTGCTTTTAGAATGCGGAAATAATAGCCGTAATATGGAGCGGCGGAATTCACGGCGCCGTGATCTGAGACGCCTGCCTTTACCAGCGCTTCTGGGAGAGCTCCATCGAGCTGCCAATTCAGTCCGTTATATTCGCCCTTTACGCCGATAAAACGTGTTGCATAGGAAGACACCGAATCTGCATTAGTGGACCTTGCGAAATGCTCCTGCTGCGCCAGAACAAGCAGGCGAAAGGCCCCGATCGTCATTGCTTCGTTCTGACCAATTCGCCGGAACATGATTTCGTCGCGGCCGCTCCCCGCAGCAAAATGCCATTTACCGTTCTCTGCCACAAGCGGGATTGGAAATGGCCAGTTTTCGGCACCGACATATAGAACTGTGGTTTTGTCCGGCTCACGTACCAGGCGGTGCATCTCCTGATATTTCTGGACAAAGCCATCGCGCTCGAGCTTGTCCTCGATTTCGTCGTTCGAAGAGGTGATCTCCTTACCTCCTCCAAGGATTGCCTGAAGCGCCTGCTCATCGTCATTCTGCACTGCCTGGAAGAGAGCGTTGCTGGCTGCTGCGGGGGAGGAGAACGTCTTTGGCGCGGATGCTTGAGCAAAACCCGGCCGGGCAAACCCCAACATCACGAGCGGAAAAACGATCGCTGCCATCATCCATGAAAGTCTTGGTTTAAGTTTCAAATTCGTAGTCATAAATTTCATCTCCACTTAAAATTTCTGCACAAAGAGCTGCTGAATTACCGGTGGCCCCCGCCACCATGACCTCCGCCACCATGGAAGCCGCCTCCGCCATGGAATCCCCCACCGAAGCTCGAGCGCCCGGCAGAAGAGAGGCCTCTGGTTTCGCCGCCGTGGCCAAACCCACTGAACGCTCCGCTATGCGTGCCCGTAGAGCTGTGCTGCGTTCCAATTCCATGCTGCGGCGCTGCGTTCCTGCCGAAGTCGTGGCCGCCGTCTGAACCCCGATTCGAAAGTCCATTTCCACCCGGGACTCCTCCACCATGAAAACTCTGACTCCTGTTGCCGAAATCAGGCCGGCGATAATCGAAGCCGCCTCGTCCGCGATTGAACGCCTCGTGGTTGAAAAACGTTCTGCTATGGGATTCAAAGTGGCGGTGGTCAAAAAGAATATCGTGGTGATTCCAGTCAGATCCCCAGTGGTGCCATCCCCAGCCAAATCCGCCAAAGAAGCCGATGCCAAAACCCGAGCCGAACTCTATTCCTGGGCCAGCAATAAACAACCCGGGATAGTCATACCAGCCTGGCCACACGCCAATAGGCGCTCCATACACGATCCACGGATCGTATTCCGGAACGTAAACGATCTCGGGATCGACTGGTTCAATCACGATCGTCGTTCCTTGCTGAGACACTTTTTCCTGTGAAGTGGCATCTAAGCTCCCAGCATCCTTCGCGCGCTGGCGCATCAACTGCACGGCATTCATCACGTCCTGAGGCTGGTTGACGTAAGCGTCGCCGAGCGATGAAGTCCAGGAAAGATTCTTGTCCATATTGCCGAGCACCGACGGAAATTCCGCGAGAGCTTTGATACTTGGGTCCCACAGCTGTTTGTCGACTTCCTCGCCGAGCTGATCTCCCTTAATATCCGGGTTCTGTTGTAGCCAGCGATCGGCTTCCACAACCTGATCGGGATAAGTTGCGCCCGCCAGGATCTGTGCGACCAGGCCGTCTGGATACAGCGCAATCGGCGCTACCAGTTGCTGCAGCTGTGCCGGAGTTTGCTTCGCTTCCTGAACAGGCACCTGGGTGGATGGGTCACTTTGATAAGCAAGCGCGACAGGCGCCATGGCCAATACAAAACAACATAAAAGTAAGACCGATAGATTTTGTTTTAAACGTTTCATAACTATTTCTCCTGGTGGCGTGTTTGCCCTGGGACAGTAGCCACCGCAATAACACATGGGCAGGCCAGATGGTCGCATTGACAGGCTCTCTCCACGTTGTCGCGCCCTCGGGCGCTGCAAGCATCCCCGCAATACTCGTCTTCACGTCTCACATCACAGAGGCATGTTATGTTTGCGCACTTCTTTGCACCCAACTTCATGCCTAATCCTGTGACAGCGTTCCCAGAAGAACGGCGCAGACTAAGCCAGATACCGCTGGTACTTTCCACTTTCGCGAATTGAGTTTCACTGAACTTCCTCCGCTAGTTGAACTTCAAGCGCAACGAAGTGCGCTAGCTTTCGTTTTGTATCAATGCATGTTCTTTGCCATTGTTCGGAGGGACCGTCACCCGGTGGAACTGATTGATTACGCGGCCATTCACAATGCTTAACAATTCTGGAGTCGCAGCCAGGCGTCTTTAGTTCGACGCCTGGCGAACCGGTGACAATCGTCTGTAGCCCCGTTCCGCTCATGCCCGGCGAAATTCGCCTCAAATGTCACCCATCAGCTTTGGCACAGCAAGTGCTTCTAGAAGTTTGGCGGCGGTTCTTAGTAATAAGCGCACCGCCAATGAAAAGGAGAGACTATGAAACCCGATGCTATCGAATTCATTTACCAGGCCATGAACGAAATCGCCAGCGGCAAACACAATCCTGAAATGGAGCAGTGCCTGGCTGATGCCATTGAAGAAGAACTTCTCGCAATCAATGCTGGCTTGATGCTGCCGAGGTGGCGGCAAAACAACATATCCACGCCTGAAATCGAAGCTTACCTTGCCTGAGCTGAGGGCGTGGACCGAGAAGAAGGAGGACCTATGAACCGAATGCTTATATGCACCCTGTCGTTGCTCGGTACCTCGATGATCGGCCAGCAGCAGTGGCAAAACCCAGACCAGACGGTTCCAAACGCGCAAGTTTCACCTGAAAACAGCGCGCAGACGGACCAGTCAGAGCAGCCACTTCAGAACAAGGCGGCAGGAAATGAGCGTATTCAGGGCAATCTCCAGTCTGCCTTTGACGACGATCCCATTCTGAACGGAACTGACATCATGGCAAATGTGGATGATAAGAGCGTTACTCTCACCGGAACGGTGCAGAGCTATTTACAGCACCAGAGGGTCTTGCAGCTGGCATCGCCCTATAGCCGCAACCGTGAGATCGTGGATAAAGTGACGATTCAATAGTGGTGGCTGTTGATGTGTACAACGTCAAAGCCAAGGGTCGTTCAACCATTGTTGCCTATTTATGTTGCCTATTCACAAAGTACTTTCGGTGCCATCCTCTTCGAAGGTTCTTTGGCGTTGCCATGCACTTTGTTTTCGACACACTGTCGAAAGGCAGCCGTTTCTCCCACCTCCTGAATTCGGCTCCATCCCCGTGAATCGCCTTCAACCTTCGGCACTGAAACACTTTACCGACCTTTGGCCGGAAAAGAGCGTTTTGGGCCTGTAGTTGCTATTCATACGGCGTATTCAAACCCGTGCCGAAAAATCGGTAGCGGGCCAGGACTCGTAAGGAGGCGATATGTCCACGGAAGGAACGAAATCAATCAGCGGGTTTTCAAACTGTGGTTGGCGTGTGCTGTGCGTCGACGATGCTGAACCAGCGCTCGCGCTCCGGGCGCTCATTCTGGAAACCAGAGGTTACGCTGTGACTACCTCGAGTGACGCGTTCCAGGTGGCGGAGACGTTCGAAAACGGCAGATTCGATCTGGCCGTTCTGGACTATGAGATGCCTGCCATGAACGGTGGCCAGCTTGCGGCACGGCTAAAGACTGCCTGTCCTGATTTGAAAGTCGTCCTTTATACTGGCGCTTCATCGGTAGGCAGGCATGATCTGCACTTCATAGACGCAATCGTCCACAAGTCTGCGGGCATTGAAGAGTTGCTGGCTACGATCGAAACTTTTCTGCCGCGATGGCAACAGAACACCAACTCGGGCGTACTCAGTTCGGTGGCGCTGGCCTAGCAGGTGAGGGAGGGCGGCATGAGAAAACGTAATCTTCCATCTAATCTCGGGAATGTGTTGCCGCGCACAATGCTGGCGTTCACACTCACCTTGGTTGCTCTTCGGGCCCAGGCACAGACAACGTCACTACCGGTTCCACCCGAGGTAAGATCTCACGATCACGTAGCGTCTCTGACTCTTCACGCGGTGCGCGCTAATGACGGTCGCGACAGCTTTGCTTTCGACGGACGGATCGTAGCGCCCACTATCCGTGTTTCTCCTGGAGACACACTCAGGATCACTTATGTGAATGACCTGCCAAAGCCGTCCGGCGAGCAATGCTCTGTTGGCCCGTGCATGAACATGACGAATCTTCACTTTCACGGACTGGGCATTTCTCCCAAAGCGCCGGCGGATGATGTTCTGAACATGATTGCAATGCCGGGACAAGCCCTGAACTATATCGTTCATATTCCTGTGGACCAGGAGCCGGGACTGTACTGGTATCACACTCACCCGCATGGTGAGAGCGAGCAACAGGTTCTGGATGGGATGTCGGGCGCAATCATCGTGGAAGGAATGGAACGCTATGCACCCATGGTCCGCGGCCTGCCTGAAAGGATGCTCATCCTCCGCGGACCAGCGATCAGGCAGGACGCGATCGGACACGCGGCGGTGAAGAAAGTCGAAGCAGAGGTGACCGGTTGCGGAAACTCAGAACCGCCCGAGCGGGTATTCACCATCAATGGCGAACTTCGTCCAACCATCAATATTGCGCCCGGAGAGCGTCAGTTCTGGCGCATTGTAAATGCTTCAGCGGACCGCTATGCCGACTTACATCTCGATGGGCAGACGTGGGAGATTGTTGCGCTGGACGGAATGCCTCTCGCGTATCACAATCCTCAACGTCCAGTACGCGTGGCTGATCATGTCCTGTTACCGCCAGCTTCACGGCTGGAAGCGGTTGTGACTGGGCCTCCTGCTGGATCACGTGCGGCTCTGCGGACCGGTTGCGTCGACGCCGGCCCTGACGGTGATTCCACTCCGGCGATGGTTGTGGCCGATATCAACCCGACCTCATCTTCTTCCCGGCCACTTCATAGAAATAATCTTTCTGCCAGCAGGCCTTCCGCGCACAAAGAACCACAGCTCGCTTCGCTTGAATCAATCCCGCCGCACTTTGTCGCTGTCTTCACGGAAGATAAAAAAGGTTTTTACATCAACAGCCAGCGTTATGAGCCGGATGCCGCGCCTATGACCGAAGCGGTAGTCGGAACTTACCAGCACTGGCGCGTTGTGAACCAGACGAAGGAGCTGCACCCCATGCATCTTCATCAAGTGCACTTTCTCGTGTACGCAGTGAACGGAATTCACCTGCCCAATCCGGAATGGGTTGATACCGCCAACGTTCCCTACGGCGGCTCGATTGACATGATCGTGGACTTCACAAATCCTGCGATCCGCGG
>Ga0209863_10000442_pt1 | contig 21182 bp, 20 predicted proteins | sample OrgsoiDNA2013046_FD_185796 | JGI IMG/M metagenome (GOLD analysis project Ga0209863, IMG submission 185796) | Permafrost soil microbial communities from the Arctic, to analyse light accelerated degradation of dissolved organic matter (DOM) -... | ecosystem: Environmental > Terrestrial > Soil >...
TAAACATGTAGAAAGCTTTTGAAGAATATGTTTGGACAGGAGTTCGATTCTCCTCACCTCCACTTTTTAGTGTATTGATTATGTTTGAAAGCTCGTGAAACGCAGTGTTTACGGGCTTTTTGCTTTTTAGGACCCACCGGATTTCACCGAAAATTAGCCTTGTTGGGGTGTAAAATTCGGTTACAGTGATTTTTTTGAAAATAATTGTAACCGAATCCGCTACAAGCAGTTGAAATTCAACTTGTTCAAAAAATGAACATCTTGATTTCAGCTTGGTGAAAAGTGTCACAAGTGACGGGTGTGGGGACAATTATTGCATCGATATGGATCCCGACAACGGAGGCTGTGTGGGACAAATAATGTCAATGCTGCACGACGCAGCAGTGCGGAAGCTAAAAAGCACATCGTTTGAAAGCTGGGTAATCCAATATGCTATGGAATTAGGGCAAGGAAAATATGTATATGAAAGCCAACTTGGCATTTGGAAAAAGGTTGATGTTTAAATCTTGTGGTAGTCAATAAAGATAACTGTTTGAAAAACATAGGTCGATTCTGCTATAATAGGGGACAGTTTTCCAAATCAAAAAACTTTTTTTCGACTCAATCGGTATTGACCGGTGCCTTTGTAATATTTTTAATTTACCATTTGCCGATAACATTTTAAGAATTTGCTAAATGGCAAACACCATAATACTATGAAATATATAGTTTTGGGATTATTTATGACATCACTTTTTCTGTTATCCTGCGACGAGTATAAGCCATCGCCTAGTATTAGCCCAGACTACATTTCTTCTCTAAATAAAACATTATCTGAGGGGCAGCAGCACGGCGCCAGCTGGGCAAATTCTCCCGAAGAAATTGGAAGACACTTCTTTCCGCCGGTTTCACACGATGGTGGACCTAAACTGTATGAAGTGAAAAAGGAAATTAAGTCAGCGACAGACTATGTCGTAATAATTTTAGAAGAAGGAGCAATCGATGATGAGGTTTCTGGGGAAAAACATACAATACATTTTCAAGATAACAACGGACACTGGACAATTGGGGATTTAAAACTCGAGATAAAGCGGCGACACTAAAAACTGTTTGAAACGTGGTTCAATGTTTGCGTAATCTTTTCGTGCGTCCCACATTTGTTTTAGTGCTATAGCCTTGAAATCCTTTAAACTGGACGATTTTATATGTGTAGTTTTGTGAGTTTCGAATATTACTTAAATTGCCTGTAATACAGGTGTAAAATTCGGTGACAGTCGTTTCCGGAAGCTCTCAAACATACTAGGGGTGCTGTTTACAAAAAACAGTTCGAAGCTCGTCGCCTCCAGAACTATCAATGAAACTGATAAATTTTAAGCAGGAATTGTCTTAACAACAATATGCAATGTATAACGAAATGGATTGTTTTAACGGCAATATGAAAAGTATAACGGTAACAAATTGAATTTCAGCAGTAATATTTTATAAACGCAACCTTATAACATAAATTTGAATGTTGCCAGCCATTTTAAATGACACACAGTTTCAAAAGATATTTAATATCCGATCAACAATTAATAGATAAAATTGTGGGAGAGTCAACTCTTGTTCACAGTGACAAAGATAAATGGACAAAAACTTATTTGAATAGTACCACTGGTGATAAATGGATCTGTTTTTCTGTAGATACAGGACAACAAGGTGGTGGATACAAAATTCTCGGTAGACTCCCATTGCCAAACACGGATGAACTAATTGAAATTGCTTTGCAGTCGCACTTTGACGATGAAATATTTGCCGCTTGTCGCACGTTAACAGACAAAGAACAGTCTAAAAACAAGGAATTCCGAAAGGCCATTATTGATAAACTTGAACAAATTGATGACAAAATCCGACAGAAAAAGATAATTGAATCAGTTGGACTGACTTCTTCATTAAATAGAAGAGATATTTTAGGCAAGACTTTTGAACAGATAAATTCTGACGCAAAATATTTTGAGGATATAGCAAAAAGAGCGAAGAAACTATAATAAAAAAAACGGCTGGCAACATTTGCAGTGACGCTATGCCGCCAGAGTAAGGGTATTTGTGTAGTTGGAATTCTTTTGAACTTTAGTACATTGGCCGTTAGGTAAACCAAATCTACGGCCAAACCAGCATTAGGAATTCTATTGCCGGCACAGTCCCAATGCATACGCATTGTATTCTATGCCTTGACAAACTTAAAATCTAGTGGCAGTTTTTAAAAATACTTCTGACGAAAAGCAAAGACTTGACTGGCAAGTTTTACAAAATGGCTGGACAAGTTTGTACTGGCAAGAGAGTATTTTAGATAAGGATCTTGACTGGTTTCAAAAAGAGAAATATATAGTTATTGACATTGACTCCACTAAATGGACAGACGAAAGTCGACTTCATAAAGATCTCAAAAAGCAACTTAACTTTCCGAATTATTACGGAGAAAACTTAAATGCATTAAATGATTGCCTTTCTGACCTTGAAATTAAGGAAGCAGGACTTGTTATTGCATTCCGGCACTTTCAATTTGTTGACAAATACTTTGCACACAGATTGCTTGACATTTTTGCCTGCAAGTCAAGGCTTCACAGTTTATTTGGCAAAAGACTATTGTTACTTATCCAGGTAGACAACCCAAAATATCAAATTGAACCTGTAGGTTCAAGTTCAGTATTATGGAATGGTGCGGAATGGTTGGACTCCAAGAGAAGCTTGTAAACGGTGTAGCATTGAGACCGATAGAACAGCATAGCACACAACATTTGCATTGGCGCTAACTGGGATAAGGAATCGAGTTTTGTGCTTTCTATTGCCTAGGATCAGACTATCGGAATTCTATTGATCTATTATTATTATCTTCAATAACAGTAATTCTTATCGGCTTCGGTTGTAGGCCGGGTATTCAACGAGTATCGGCACGGCAGCAAGCCGGCGGCGTTGTGCGTCATGCGGTCGAACATTCTAATAACTTAACCGATAAAAATAAATGCTTGATAATACAAACGAAGGACATTTAGATATTCCGATAAATATTCAATCGGAAATTCTTTCTGAGGACATTACTCTTACCACTGATACAGAGACCATTAACCCAAATCAAGAATCAGTAAATATGGAAGTACATAAACATCCCCACCATGTATCACATAAGAAGAAATGGGGTGAATATTTGCTGGAATTTTTGATGATATTTCTTGCAGTATTTTTGGGTTTTTTGGCTGAGTATCAATTAGAGCATGTAATAGAAAAACAAAGAGCAAATGATTTTGCACTATCACTACAAAGAGATTTAGTAACTGACACGGCTGTTTTCAACATGAACATTGAGCGGTTGATAATTTCTAAAAAAAAAATTGATACTTTAGTCGGCATACTCAATAATACAAAAGAAGCTCAAAAAAAAGTTTCATTTATATACAATTTGAGTGCATATGCTTTTATCTTACCAATTTCAACACCCACTGAATCCACACTTCAGCAGTTATTAAATTCCGGATCACTTCGTTATTTGAAAGACAATTTACTCGTTGACTCGATAAAAATATATAATAGCAACATTCAATTATTCAAAAATTTTGCTGCCACTTCGTCAAGTTTTAACAATGAATTCAGGAAAAGCCAACTCCAGGTTATAGAAATCAATCCGGTGATTCAGTTTTTAGAGGAAGATGGTTTACTTTCTAATAGTACAGCCAGAAATATCAGTGATAGTACTTTTTTCAGTAACAGACAATTGTTGACCATTGAACCTTTACGGCTTAAAGAATATGCAAACTGGTGTGCTTTAAAAAATTTTTATTTGACAAATACTATCATCTTTTATAAAAAATTGAATCAACAGGCAACTGACGTACTACGTCTGCTTAATAAACAATACATCGTGGAATAGTTCATAAAAGCACGAACGCACTACGATAGGTTTGGCATTAGGTATACCGGTCCCTTATAAACTGGACAGTTTCATAATGCAGTTTAGATGTTTTTGATTTTTTAGTAAATTGCGTTTAAGTCAGTTGTAAAATTCGGTGACAGCGGTTTATAAGAGTTCTCAAACATATTAGGGTGCGGTTTCTCAAACACGGTTCGAATCTCCTCACCTCCACATTAACATCAAATCAATATTGTTTAAAGCCCGTCCCGCCTCAGGCGCGACGGGCTTTTTGTTTTTTACACAGCTCCAAGCACTATATTGTATTTAATCATTATCAGTTACTCGGTACAAAGTGATTTAAAGGGTGATATTACAATATGCGATCCTTACTAATTGTAAACTTCGAATCGCAAAAATATAACTATGGGGCGAAATTAAAAGTTGGTCGAGATATAAGTTTAATGGTTTTTATAAATTAAATTCAGTTAGGAGATGACCGCATCGTGAATCTTCTTGATTTATCAGAACACGAAGCGACCTCGCGCCGGAAAGACAATTCGAACTTGCTACATTTAAATAAAAGGAAAACGTTTATATCCTTTAAATGGAAAACAAAAAGAAACACGATAATCGAATTCAGATCCTTCTGGCCTTTGCAGCGATCTATATCATTTGGGGAACCACCTACCTGGCGATCAAAATCGGGATCCGGGATTTTCCTTCATTTATCATGGCTTCGATCCGGTATTTTTTAGCGGGCAGCATACTGCTTGGCTATTGCCTGCTGAAAAAGGAAAAGATGTTTTTATATAATGTATTGCGAAACATTGCCCTTGGCACTTTCGTCATGACCTTCGGACAGGCGATCGCCTTCTGGTCGGAGAAATATATTTCTTCCGGATTAACCGCTGTTTTCAATTCGATCTTACCGATTTGCTATGTACTTACAGACAAAAGAAACTGGTCATATTATAAACAAAGTAAATTAACCCTTCTGAGTATTGGAATGGGCCTTGTCGGAATTGTTATCTTATTTATCCATCCGTCCGGGACTGAAGTGCACAATTCCGGCATATGGAGTCTGATTGCATCGATTGTTGCCGTTGCGTCCTGCTTTTGCTGGGCATACGGTTCTCTTTATTATAAATATCACATCAAGACGGGCTCACTATTTGGGAACCTCGGCTGGCAATTGGTGGGTGGTATGATATCCTGCGCGATTATAGCGCTGATTTTTGGAGAATGGAAAGTATTCCATATTCAATCGATTTCTTTAACTGCCTGGGTGTCGGTCGTTTACCTCGCGATCGCCGGATCAATCGTTGCACTTTTTGCATTGTATTGGTTGCTCGCTCGCCGGCCTGCAGCTCTCGTGGGTACTTATGCCTATGTTAATCCTGTGATAGCCGTACTGCTCGGTTTTTTTTTAGTGGGCGAAAAAATTACACTATTGCAGATCCTGGGAATGGTGCTTATTATCGCCGCTGCCTACATCGCGAATATGGTGAAGTTTCACGCGGAAGACGTGTAACCTTATTAAAATGGAAGCTGTATCCTGTTCGATACAGCTTCCCGGTTAAACATTACAACGTCGGATCCAATGTTCCTTTATTACCCGGAACATCGGTTGCGATGGCTTGATCTTACTAATAGTAACAATGGCGGAATCACAATGACAACTACGCATCTAATAAAGTCTGGATATCAAATTTTGACATTTTCAAAAACGCAGCGATGACCTTCGGAGCCTTGACGGGATCAGCCATGAGCTGATTCAGAACGGAAGGTACTACCTGCCAGGAATAACCGAATTTGTCGTCCAGCCAACCACACTGGTCATATCGTCCGCCTTCACCCAGCTTTTCCCAATAGTGATCAATTTCTTCCTGTGTCTCGCATTCTAAAACGAAAGAGGTTGCAGGAGTCGCTTTGTATTTTGGTCCGCCATTTAAGCCCATAAATTTGAAGCCATTTAAATCAAAGTTTACGACAATGGGATTTTCTGAAGTGATCTTCGAGTTTTTAAAAATAGAGCAGTAAAAGGTTGCTGCATCTTTGGCTTTCCCGTCAAACCATAAGCAAGGATAAATTTGTTTGATCATAGCGCTGATTTAAATGATTATTGATATCGAAGATAAGGCCACACTTGCAGGGAAAATAGAATGAAACCGACATTATTTGCTTTCGGATACTTCTCCCAAACTGAGATATTCTGTGGGTAAAATATGAGTAAACTCTTTGAATGCACGCACGAAATGGCTTTGATCGGCGTAGCCATTATGAAACGCCAGGTCGGATAGTTTGGAAAAATTCCTGTTGTTTAATTGTTGAAATGCAGAATTGAACTGACAAACCCTTCTGTAAAGGTTCGGAGATATACCAATATTTTTTTCGAACATTCTTTGAAATGTCCTTTCAGTAACATGCAATTCTTTTTGAACCCTTCCCAGAATTTCTGGTGTGGGTTGTGCTGCGATTTTATTTGCGGCATATTGAATGCCCGGACAGTCGCATCGGGCGTCGGCAATCAAACCTGAGATAAATTGATCCAACAGCGCGAGCATCACCTTCGTTGAACCGGCATTCAGCAATTGTATTTCAAGTGCTGCCGTTTTCTTGGGCACAGCCATACAAAGATCTATGGGTGAGTCTGTGAGTTCAGGGGCCATGATACCGAAGACGGATTTTAATGAATATGGTTTAAAAAAATATGCAATTAATATGAATCCTCGGGTAAATGTTAATGTGTCAGGAAAAAGAGTTTGCCCGAAAAGTGTAAGATGAGAAGCGGGTCTATTACCCATAATGCCTTTTGGTGAAATAAAGAGCAATGTGGGTGAACCGTTGGCGAATAACGGTAAGGAAAAAGAATCATTCGACTGAGAATTCTCTATAACAAGCAACCGTTCGACATATTCAGCAATTTGGATGTTTGGTTTCAGGTTTTTTACTTTCATTCTGATGTGATTTACTTTTCGGCAAATAAAATAAGCCTGTTAAACCTCTTTATCTAAAGATAAATATTTTCAGGATGGCAACAGGCTATATCGCATTTTCAATAGAAAAATTGCTCCGACACAATTTTCCCGTTTTCCACTTTGTAAACACAAATTTCATCCATCTGCATCCGGCCTTGTCCCTTCATCGTCGTGTCGATCCACCAGGATATAGAGAAATACTTGTCACTCACCACGGGATCAGAAATTTTGGCGCCATGAAAAGCTTCGACCATCGAATTAAACATCTCGCTTTTTTTAAGGATCGCGGGCAGGCCTTCTACTATTTTGGGCCCCATTTCTTCATTTGGTTCGATACTAACGGCCACTGATGAAAATAGTTCCCGGAGAATATCTTCTATTTTTGCCTGTCTGGCGAGCTCAATAAAACGGTCGGCTACCTTTTGCGTTGTCATGGGTGATCTTTTATTGGTGAAGTAATCTTTCATATGCTGAAAATAATGATCCTGCCAGCCCTTCTCATACTGCCTGCCATGCGGCGGCAGGTTTGAATGCTCCATCGTAAGCAGGGTATGACCACCCCGGTCTTCCAGACGGATATTGATAACAGAATCCTCATCGGCATCCGAGAATTCGGTTGTTCTCCAGGACTGAACAATTTTTGAAAAGGGCACCAGTTCGATGTTTTTTCCTGAGATATAATCCCCGTGTGCGGTGAACGCATCGCCCACTTTCGTGCCGGCAGTCGCCGGCGCACCGGTAATGGCGGCATGTTCTTCACTGTTAAGCCAGGCATTATATATTTTCTCTTTACTGGCAGGAATTTCTGCTGAAACCGTAAATGTTAATGGCATAGATTCAGTATTATTTGTACGACATGGCGTTTAATCCAAGATATTTTCTGATGATACTCATTTGGCCAATATGATAGGATTCGTGGCTCGCAATGAACGAAAGTAGATCCTGAAAAGTTTTGCCCGTTGGCACAGGGAAGGGTATACCCGATGCCAGTTGTTCATCGCTTAAACCGGATATTTTCTCAGTAAATCCCTCAGCCAGCCCGTTCCAGCTATTTTTTATTTCTGTAAGAGAAGGATATTTTACAGAAGCGCTGATGGTCCGGTTATGTGGTGGCGGCTCAGAAGGGTCGGTATACTGTTCATTATAAGGAAAGCTGGCCTTTATTCCGAGTCCGGGTGCCAGCGCATACCGCGAATTGGTTAGATGACCTGCGATCCACTGCAGATGATTCACGTGATCACTTAATCTTTTCGATCCCTTAATATCCTCAATGCCCTCCAGCACATTATTGAAAAGCCTTGTCTGCAGCTCGAATTGTTTAACAACGGGTTGAATCGATGACATATTTTCTGATTTTGATGTGGATACCAAATATCGGGGTAAAATAATTGCCTTAGGGTGTGTGCAAACGGCAATCTTAGGGGTTGTTTGCGGCATGCCATTTTCATATATTTGGTAAATGAAAAGTAAAAAACCTGCAAGAGCTTCTTCGAAAATCACGAGCCGGCATGTTTCCATTTTTGTGCCGGCAGGAGATTTCATTTTAAGCAGTGTCATTGGATCTTATAAAGTATTAACCACAGTAAATAGTCTGGTGCAGGAACAGCATCGGGGATCCCCACCACCTTTCATAGTTCAATTGGTCGGACTGACCAAAGAAACCAATCTGTATGGTGGTGCATTTAATATTTGCCCCCATACAACGATTGATAAAATCGATAAATCAGACCTGGTCATTATTCCTGCCATCAGCGGCGACTATGCGACAGAAATAAAACGCAATAAGCCCGTTCTTGCCTGGATAACGAAACAATACAAACAGGGGGCTGAGATCGCCAGTCTTTGTACAGGAGCATTCCTGTTGGCAGCGACTGGTTTGCTGAAGGGAAAAAAAACCGCAACGCACTGGATCGCCTTTGATGCTTTCAGGAAGATGTATCCTGAAATAGAGTTAGTGAAATCCATCGTACACGAGGAACAGGGAATATGTAGCAGCGGCGGCGCTTATTCATTTCTGAATTTGATTTTACACCTGGTTGAAAAATACGTGAGCCATGAAATGACAGTGCAGTGTTCCAAAATTTTTGAAATCGAGATAAACAGGTATAGCCAGGCATCCTTTTCCATTTTCAGTGGATTTAAAATGCACAAGGATGATGCCGTGAAGCAGGCGCAGCAGTTTATTGAAGAGAATTACGCCGAACGGATCAGTGTGGATGAGCTCGTGACCAGATCCCTGCTGAGTCGCAGGAATTTTGAAAGGCGTTTCAAAAAAGCAACTCAGCATTCTCCCGCGGAATATATGCAGTATTTAAAAATCGAGGCCGCGCGAAGGCAGCTGGAAAGCTCACGTTATCATATCAATGAAGTGATGTATGCCGTTGGATATAATGACACCCGGGCCTTCAGATCCACTTTCAAAAAAATAACCGGTCTCTCTCCGCTGGAATACCGGAAGCGGTTTCAGTCAACTGATGCCCGGTGATATTTTTCAGCTACTGCATCTTATGACATAAATTTGAGTGTTAGCGGTAAGCGCGACGCAACACTTCATAAGCTTCAATCATAACAACAATGAAAAAGAAGATATTTATCAGTCTGACACTTGTCACAACATTCGGACTTGGTTTCGCTTTTAAGTCACTCATTACTAAAAACAATAACGACAAGCCATCGAAAAAGGTAACAGGCATTGGCGGCATCTTTTTCAAATGCAAGGATCCCAAGAAAATGAGAGAATGGTATAAGATACATCTTGGTTTGAATACAAACCAATACGGGACGGTTTTTGAATGGAGGCAAGGTGCTGACACGACAAAAAAGGGTTTTACCCAGTGGAGTCCATTTAAAGAAGCAACGAAATACTTTGAACCTTCAACGAAGGACTTTATGATTAATTATAGAGTAGAGAATTTGGAACAACTCGTTGATCAGCTTAAAAAAGATAGCGTAACGATAGCAGACACCATTGAAACAGTTGAATACGGAAAATTTGTTCATATCATGGATACGGAAGGCAACAAAGTTGAACTATGGGAACCAAACGATATACAATATGAAAAGCTTGGTGAGAAAATGGGCATTAAGACTACAAAATGAGGTTTAATTTTGTTTGAAAGCCCGTCTAGGCTAACATCCAAGGCTATTGTAGGCTTGGGATACATAGAAACACTTAGCTCGACAGCATAAATCTTTATTCACACGATATCTGCTCATTTTCTCATGAAGGTTTGATATTATTGTGCTACTAAAATACCGGAGCCTTTAAAGCGTTATTATCCATTAACCTATAGAGTACTTTATGAAGAATAAGAGTTTATTCTTATTACAGTTTTGCTTTTGTATTTATCTGCACACTGCTCACGCACAGGATTTGACAGATCTTAAGCCTGGAAAAATCACAATGTCCGATTTTGATATCCAGGATAATATACCCGACTCCGGAGCCAGCGCTATCATTTTGTCTGATATTGGGAAACGAACTTTTGAAAAGAATGAAGCAGGAGACTATGACATTCTGTTTAAAAGATTTACCCGTGTAAAAATCATTAATCATAACGGACTCGATGCTGGTGAATTCACGCTGCGTTTGAGTACTCTGGTCCCTTATCACAATATCATAATCAGACTGCCGAAAGAAGGCTTAATCTGGCTGGAGGGCACGACTTACAATCGGGTTAATGGCAGCATTCAATCAGTGAAACTGGATCAGGCTAACGTGATCAGCCAGCAGGAAGGAAAGAACTGGGTGACAGTGAAGTTTGCTATGCCGGCGCTTAAAGAGGGATCTATTTTTGACGTCGAATACAGTAGCCGCTGTGCTTTCATGATTCATAATCTGGATTGGAGTTTTCAACATAAATATCCATGCCTACGGAGCGAATACGATTTAACGCTCCCGGACGCTGATCTGTATTCCATCAAATACCAGGGAGATTCGAGTTTTTTTATTCATACGATGGAAGCCGCATATCACGAGGCCATCGATCCACAATTCCAGGGAAAATTATTACTGAGCCATTTCAAATGGGTAAAAAAGAATGAACCCGCCTTAACCCCCGAACCCTATATCGGTTCGCTGAAAAATTATGAAGACAAAGTAAGCCTGCTGCACAAGTGGGGTATAAGGAGTTTTACGACCTATAAGTTTTATACTTCTGACACCTGGGAGGGTTTCAGCCATATTTATTATATTTTAGAAGGCATTGAGGATTTTGAAGATGATAAGTTTGGCTGGATGAAAAAAGATTTGCAACAGCTAACGGCGGGACTTCAGACGAAAAGAGAAATCTCTTTTGCAATTTTCAAATATGTCAGGGACCATTTTTCATGCACATCTCGCAACGATTATTTCCTGAGTCAGAGACTCAAAGAAACGTTCAGGGATAAATCCGGAAATGTGGCTGATCTGAATCTGCTGCTCACCGCTATGCTGAAACAAATGCATATAGAGGCATATCCCGCTCTTTTAACCACACTGGATAGAGGTGTCGGCAGTCTTAGTTTTCCTTTACCGAATGATTATAATTACCTGATATGCGTGGCCAATTTGGATGGCAGGCAGGTGCCGCTGGATGCAAGCCAGCCTCTGAATCCCTATGGAAAACTGCCCGCCTATTGTTACAATGGCGGGGCCGTGACTCTGGAAACAAAAAAGGCCAGACTGATCTCGCTCATGCCTGATTCTCTGGAGGAACAAAATCGGATAAACGTGATCATGAGCAGCGATGACAAAGGAATTCTATCCGGGAACGTTACGCTAAACTGTAGTTCTCAGATGTCGTATGAATTGAGAGAAGATATAAAGAAGACTTCACTGGACAGATACTTCAATGCAAAAATTAAAAACCGGGTCGTCCGTTTTTCCAATGAAGAGGCCCAGGCACTGAAAGATCCTGATAAACCATTAACTATCGGCTGCGATATCGACTTTGCTGATTCCATTATATCGGATTTATGGTATGTCAATCCCGTGATCTTTTCTTACTTCGATAAGAATCCGTTTAGTGCGATCAAACGGAAATATATAATTGAAATGCCTTACCGGATGGATAATATTTATTTGTTGTCACTGGACATTCCGAAGGGCTATACGGTGGATGAAATGCCCGCCTCCGGAAGGATCCGGCTCAATGATAAGGATGGGTATTTTGAATACATTCTGGAAAAAAACGGAGATATCATACAGCTTCAGATGCGGATGAAAATCAACAAAACTTTCTTTACACCGGAGGAGTATGGGAATTTGCGGGAATTCTTCAGTCAAATCGTAAAAAAAGAAAACGAGCAAATCGTTTTCAGAAAACTAAGGTGATATCGGAATTGACCTACGACACTGTTCAGTTATACGGACAAACGAAAATTTGCTTTACATTTTCAGATTTTACGATAAAGCTGATCCAGATACCGGCATATACCAGTGACCTCGTTAGCTGTAAACCAGCTTCGCTCTTTACCGCTGTCAAATCGAATGATACTTTGAGATTATAATATATTATCAAAAGTAAAAACTGTGCAACCAGGCAAACAATGACGAATCTGATAAATATATATGGGAAAATATCCCTTTTTTTAAAGAACCAGTATAAAAGTGCCAATGATCCGGCCATGGAAAATATGGAAACGCACATTTCCGTAACCAGCACTGCCTGCAGTACGGGCCCGCCGGCGATTCCCAACTGACTCCATACAGAACGTTGGAAATAGTGTTGATCCATGAAGACATATCCCTGATAAAGGAACCTTATGCCGAGCGTAATGGCCAGAAGTATAACTGCACCCTGTATTGGTAAAGCATGTCCCGCAAATTCCTGGTCGGTACGGGATCTTTTATTCAGAAAATTAAAAAGCATGGTTAAAAGAACTCCTGCAAATAAACTGATCCATAGGGTAGTCCAGTTTATATTTCCCTCGGGTTTGAAATTTTTTTGTTTGGAGGGAGGTGCCATCACATCCCTACTGGTAAACGACAGGCTGAATGAACCTGAAATTTCTTTATAGTCGGCCTTATATTGCGCAAGATCCTCCGCGGGAATATAATCCCTGAACGACTTAAAATAGTATTTGAACAACAGATGTTTTCCGTTACCCGAAGGAGTGAAATCGAACTGATAAGATGCATTTTTGATATGGACTTCCTCCATGTTCACGGGCCAGTCATCCGGCATGGTCATCCGCAGCGTGTATTCCAGCGTAGACGGATAATCCAGCGCTACCGGATCTTTTGCTTTGTGATCAGCCGGGTCAGGAAATTTAACTGCCATCAATTTAGCATAAGTGGAAACCACTGTTTTCCCGTCCTGATTTTTTTCCCAAATTTTCGGAATCTTGTAGGATTCCAGAATTTTGATCGCATTTTTCAGGCTATCGTCTTCAATGGAAATGGCTGAATCTGTTTCTATGCCTTCAAAGAATTTACTGTAATAACTAAGATAGTTTTCGTGCATTTCCTTCAGGCTGGATTCTGAAAGACTATTACGCATGCCGTCAGCCGCCCCCCCCTTATATTCTGTGGTTACCTGCAAAAAACTTGTGTCTTCGAGGGAAACTGTCAGGTCTTCAACGGCAAATGTATAATTTAGAAAGCCGGGTTCCACCTGTGAAAGGTTGTTACCGCCGGGTTGCACCACAAGCGCCCAACAATAGGCTGGTATATAATTATTGATCAGTTCACCGCGTTGTAATGACCGGGTGGGATCAATAAAAATAAAATTGCTTCCCCGCTTGAGTGCAACAATCGCGTGATCAAAGGCGAGTGCAGAAGGTGCGGCTTGAGAGAGATTTTCTCTTTCCTGTGTATTGGCGAAAGCGATGTAGGCTTCTATATTTTCGTGTTGTAAAATAACAGATAGCAGGAGGGCCTTGTCCTTGCAGTCACCAAATCCCTGGTCAAATATCATTTCAGGCGGATGCGGCTGATGTGTATTCGATCCAATTTCCAGCCCGAGATAACGGATCTGGTCCTGTATGTAACGAAGAGCAAGGTTGGCAAACATATCCTGATCACCAGCCGAGGCTTTTTTCCAGGCCGCCATTTTTACTAAAAGTTTTTCAGGCAGTTTGTACTGATAGTTTTTAAAAATCGAAAGTGCCCAGTCATTTACCTGTTTCCAATCCCTAAACTCCGTCACGGAAACATAGGGGCTGTTGGTATACCAGCTGGGAACATCAGAACCGGATGAAGAATTCTCCAGAAGAGGATTTTTCCATTGATAAATGACTAGTGAGCCAATAGGCTGCTGAGTGGGTACAATAGCACCATTGAACAATTTGAAATTTAATTTTCTATCCGAAGCAGCTATATAACTCAGGTAATAATTTGAGATCGCTGTGTTGTTGTAGAAATAAGTCTCACCGGAATACAATCCATTAAACACCGGATTGAACCCGATTATGGAATAAGAGATATCAATCTGATCCCCTTTCTGAATATTTTTCAATATGATGTACGCTCTCCTTGTTCCATTATATAAATAACTGGGAGCTTCCGATTCTTCATCCGCAGTTTTGATGGCCGAAGAATTCAGTTGATTAACAGAATGGCCGTTTCGGATGACTGCCACTTTGTGAAAAACGACTTGCTGAAACTGGGGAGAAAAAGTTACCGATACTTCCGATGCTTCCTGCACGCCGGATTCGTTTACAATATGTCGGATTACGTGAACATAAACGGTCTGTTTTTCCAGATTGATCTGACGATCCATCAGATCATAATAATAGCCGCCACTAATATTCTTTGCACCCGGATTTCTTGTTCCATCTACTACAGCGGGCAGAATCCAGGAAGGTTCCGGTTTTATGTTTATCAGACTGCCGGCGGTTGAGAATAAACCAGGAAACAGACAAAAAATCAAAAGTAGGGATCGTGACAAAATCAGTTGGTTGGGGTTTCTCAAACATAATAAATAAGTTGCATTTTTTCTAATAAGGGTAAACACTTATGCTTCTTTTGCAACCAGCTGATAATTAATTCAATTTCATCGAAAAGGCTTCCGCTGTCATTCCTTCGTATTCCACAATAATATCTATTTTTAGATCATTGCCTGACTATTCTCAGATACAAGCTTTCAGGATAAACCAAATAACAATTGCATGATTAATAATTACAAAACCCGTTTAATTCTTTTGTTTTGTGCTTTATCCGCTTGCAAGAAAAATAGTGACCCCGTAGTGGATACTCCTGCGCAGCTAGATGCTTCGGGAACATGGTCAACATCTTCGATTAGTAATAATACAAATGGATTCTCTGTATCCTCAGCTCAATTTCCTTGCCTGGCTAATAATAGACTGGTCTTAAGCCCGGGTGGTACAGCATCAAGGGAATATGATGGTATGGATACCTGTTATATGACGAAAATCCCACCTTATATACTTGGTGTGCCCGGAGACAGCACTCCAGGCACATGGAGCCAGCACGGTGATTCAGTTACCATTCAAATCCAGGGCCTTACCAAACCGGGATTGGGAGTAATTTCAAAAACAAGTACGGGACTTCAACTGCTGATAAAAGACAGTGTGGTAAATTCTATCGCGGTGTCTGTCCTGATAAAATAGACATATACCGGGGTAATGCAACCTTCAGGGTTTTACAATTGTCATAGAACAAAATATACGGTTTGAGAAGTAGATTCAAAATGGTGAAGCTGCTCATGGTTTTCACTGTGCTGATTGTCAGCGACACATCATGCTCAAAACAGGATGCTGCAACAACTGACAATGATTGTATAGCGCGTTCAATACCCCGGTACATAGAAACGGGGCTCACCGATAGTCAACTTGATTCCATTAACAATCTTTTTGGCAAGAATAATTTATCCACCAGTCAGCTTCAATTCTATCATTTTACTTCCAATATATATTCCGATCCGACAAAGCCACCGACATCGCAGGTATGTGCCAACTTATTTTTGAACGATCTACCTGTATTTCGTTTAAATGAAGTTTTTCTTTTCAGTAATGGAGTTTTAGATACAAGTTACTTGTACACAGGCACTCCTTTATCAAATGATACAACGGGCCATCAGTCATTAACAACCTTGCGGAAAACTTTTTTAAGTCATGTTTCAGAAGCAATCACTTATTCACCTGTTTCAAAGCCTTTTGTTCCTTCATCCTCTGCCTATTTAAACGTATGCCTGGTTGCCACATTGGGATATATTGATGTAAGCTATCTCCCGGGGAACACGAAGCCCTGGGGTACTTTAATCAAAGTTTGGTCAATAAAACCTTCAGACAATTTCTATCCCAGTGTTTATGTAAAAGATGAAGACGGATCAGCCTGGGGATCCCCAATAGTTATACCCTGACTGGGATTATTGAAAAACTATTGAGACCAAGGGTGTGTTGAAAATAAACTCGCAGAAACAGCATACATTTAAAAAGAAGAAGCAAAATACAATTCTAAATACTTTCAAAATAAATTGCTGTTTTCGACGGTCTGTTTATCTGGATCACAGACAAATGTATATTTTTCCCCTCTGTCACGCCATATGGTACTTATTGAAGATTTTAAACCCGGAGTTTGCTAACTTCAGGCAGCAAATAAGATTATGATGAATCTATAAAACAGGCAAAAATAATTATTGCAGTAAATCGATGATTAAAAATGCAGGGGTTAAAAATTAATGACTTTCGCCGATAAAGTTATCCGGTTCAACAAGCAATTGAACTACATAGGGGCTGCGTTGCCTGCTGGTATTCGCATCATGAATCCTTTTAAGGAGATTGAACAAACCCTGGAAATATCCGATACTTTTTACCATAAATATTATCAGGATAATCAGCCAAGACATATCATATTGGGTATTAATCCAGGCAGGTTTGGTGGCGGCCTGACGGGCATTCCTTTTACAGATCCCAAACGATTAATAACAGAATGCAATATTCATTATAAAGGTAAACCGGCACACGAGCCCTCATCGGTTTTTGTTTACGAGGTGATTCATGCATATGGCGGAGTGGAAAATTTTTATAAAAAATTCTATATCAATTCTCTTTGTCCGCTTGGTTTTACAGCGACAGATGCCAGGGGGAAGGAGAAGAATTATAATTATTATGACAGCAGGGAACTGGCAGATACGGTGAGAAATTTCATTATTGAGAATATCGGCAAACAGATTGCCTTAGGCGTTAAAACGGATATTTGTTTTTGCTTCGGTACCGGGAAAAACGAACTCTTTCTTACCAGGCTGAATGAAGAGTATGGGTTTTTCAAAAAGATCATTGCATTGGAGCATCCCAGATTTATCATGCAGTATAAATCAGCAGGCAAACAATTCTATATAGATAAATATATCTCAGCTTTTAAAGCCGCAGAGAATGAATAATGATCAGGAAACATTCTTGTTTCAGATATTATTCTTCTTTAATTCACTAACCGCATGGTCGACTGCTCTTGCGGTCAATGCCATATAAGTTAGTGAAGGATTCTGACAGGCACTTGAGACCATACAGGCGCCATCTGTTACAAATACATTGGGAGCGTCCCAAACCTGGTTATATTTATTCAGCACCGAAGTTTTTGGATCATGGCCCATGCGCGCGCTGCCCATTTCATGAATCCCGTCTCCGACCTGATGGCCTCCATCATGCGTTACAACATTTTTTACTCCTCCGGCTTCAAGCATGGCCACGCCTTCGCTTAGAATATCTTTTCGCATTTTATATTCATTGTCTTTTAACTCGGCATCCATCGCAAGCACCGGCAATCCCCATTTGTCTTTGCGATTTTTATCGAGCGTAATCTTGTTTTCATGATAGGGTAATAATTCTCCGAAGCCCCCGATTCCCATAGTCCACTGGCCGGGTTCCGTTAACTCTTCCTTTAATTTTTCGCCAATGCTGTATTCAGCAATATTCCTGCTCCATCCTTCCCGGCTGGCGCCACCCTGATAACCATAGCCACGGAGGAAATCGCGTTTATCTCCATACAAATTGGCGAAGCGGGTTAGATAGATACCATTCGCACGGCGGCCGTATACATATTTATCCTGGTAACCTTCCATAACACCACTCGCACCCAGATTATAATGATGATCCATAATGTTGTGACCCAATTCCCCGCTGCTGCTTCCTAAACCATCGGGCCATATATCCGTAGCAGAATTCATTAATACCCATGTGCTGTTTAGGGCGGATGCATTCAGGAAAATAATTTTTGAATGGTATTCAGAAGTTTTATTTGTTTCGGCATCGAGTATTTCAACGCCTGTCGCTCTTTTCTTGTCCTTGTCGTACAGCACGCGCGTGACGATGCTCCAGGGCCTTACAGTGAGGTTTCCTGTTTTCATGGCAGCGGGTAAAGTAGAAGACTGGGTACTGAAATAACCGCCGAAGGGGCAACCTTCCCAGCAACGGTTTCTGAACTGACAGGCCGTTCTGTCTGGTATCGCCTGCGTCAGGTTTGCACAACGGCCGATGATCATGTGTCTACCATTCTTATAATATGCCTTAATGCGGTCCGCTACATCTTTTTCTACGCAGTTCAATTCCATCGGGGGCAGGAAATGCCCATCGGGCAAATGCGCCAGGCCCTCACGCGATCCGCTTACGCCAATAAATTTTTCGACATGATCGTACCAGGGAGCAATATCATTATAACGGATCGGCCAGTCGATCGCCCATCCGTCTTTTTTATTGGCCTCAAAATCAAAATCGCTCCACCTGTAAGTCTGCCGGCCCCACAGGATCGAGCGACCACCCAACTGGTAAGCACGCCACCATTTAAAAGGTTTTATTTCGGTATAAGGTGCTTCCACATCGTTGGCCCAGTAATCCATGATGGCTTCCTGCTTACCCCAGGTGCGGGCAATGACCGGATGTCTTTTCAATTGCTCCTGTGTAGCGGAGCCCCGGTGCTGAAAATCCCAGGGATCTTTTTTGGCAGAAGTATAATCCTTGATATGTTCGAAATTACGTCCCCGTTCGAGCATCAGAACTTTCAAGCCTTTTTCAGTGAGTTCCTTGGCTGCCCACCCACCACTGATGCCCGAACCTACCACGATTGCGTCAAATGTATTATCGGCCATTGGAGATAATTTTAAGCGAACTTACGAAACTGAACAGCAATTAAGGACTGAATACAGTTTGTTCGAAACGGTAACATGTTAAAATATTTTATTTCTGATACCAGAGAGTCTTGATAACTTCTTCCTGAGAATACCCAATAGGACAATCAGGGGATTTGGTATTGGCGCGGTAACTGCCTTGCGTTTCATTCGGACAACTGATCATACGGTTCCCAGGCATTTCCAGGTGACCGTTAGGATCCGTTTGCCGGATCCAGTTATAAGAATATTTTAACCAGTTATTCCGGTGGGGCTCCGGCTGAAGAGAGAACCAGGAGATTTCATCCCATCCCCAAACGAAAAAAGAAGTAGTGTCCGCTACGTTCGGCGCTTTACCGCGTCCGTAATTATCAAATTCCACGAGGTAGGGCAGGTGATCACATTTCCAGCCACTGGGAGAAATACCGCCCTTGCTTTTGCCGTAGATGCCATCCAGATAATTTACCTGTAGTTTACTTTCATAAGGTTTTTCGGGGATCGCCTTAATGCGAAGCGGGAAAGAATTAAAATCGAGCAGACTGGTATCATCCTTCAACATTCCTCCGTAAGGAACATGTGCGTCTAACAATACCCAATGTCTGCGTGCATGTTCTTTAGCGTATTGGCGAATCTTTTTAATCGTCTCTGCCCATGCCTTTCTGTCAGGATCATTCATCCCGATCAACTCAATCTGACCAAGGTGAAATGCTTCGCAACCCACATTCATATAGGAGCAGGCCAGGAAATAAAACCAAAGTTGTGTTTCCCGTTCACTGATATCCGGAACGCTGCTTCCCTTGCGCCAGTGATCAACAAATTTTCCCTGTTGATTCAGCATGGCCTGGTAGGAGAAATTCCTGGATTCGACAGGCAGCCCGTAGGCCTCGAATACCCATTTCGGAATACCTACCTGATCAACTTCTTCCGTAACGATCTCGAACAAACAACCCTGGAAAATGATATCCGGATCATAAGCATGGAGATTGTTAATATTGGAACGGGCGCTGTCCCAAAAATTTTTGTTGTTAAGGAGGCTTTCTCCTCCCCAGCGATAAATGGCTCTTCCGATGTATTTGGCACCGATATTTTTCACCATTCGAATATCGTCGGCATGCCAGGGATATGCCCTGTTTCCTTCCGGGTTTTCCGGGATCAGCAGATACACCATGGTTATTGCTCTGTCCAGGTAGTTTTCCAGCACTTCCCTCGAAATGCCATTGCCGTCAAATTGATAAGACTTTTTTTGTCCGGTGACGAGGGTCGGAATAAAAAGCCAGCAGATAAAAACAACAATCAGGATTTTCTTCAACAGATTTATTTTATTAATCCTTAGTAATATTTTTCGTGATATTCTTGAACCTGTTACGGGACAGTGTTTTTATTACATCATCATAGGTCCCGGATTTTGGTTTTCCAGTGACAATCACCCTGGAATCTTTCATGCTCTTGGCATTTTTCAGGATATAATCATTGAATTCTTCAATGGTGGTTATATTGAGCGGTTTATCGTTGTAAAATGCATTAATCGTTGTGCCCGCGGTAATGATAAAATAGGGTTGCAGCGAATTTACTTTGACCTTCGCAGTATCCGGACGCTGCGAATATCCCTGTTGGATGCAACACAGGCAAAGCGCAAGGCTTAAGAAGAGAGGTTTCATTGAATTATTAATAAAAACGGTTTACAATTATATACCTTATTAAATGCATATCAGAATTAATTTTTTCTTACATAAATAAAGAATCCCTCCGGGAACGGAAGGATTCTAATCTAAACCGAAATACTAGTGCTTGGTATTTCAGAGACTTACTGTTGTTTTTGGAACAGAATATTTGTGCCAGCTACCGGTTCCTTCTGTGCTTAGCACGATGGTTTCGTCGGCGTTCTTTAACTGAATATAGTAGTATACACCCTGATCGCTGGTTACCTGGAAGAGTTCAGTAACCCAGTAGTTGGAATAATGTTTCTTGATATCCTTGCTGAGATCTGCAGGTAAGCTGCTGGTGAGCATATGATGTACCACACCGATCAGGTTGCCCTGGAAATCATAATACGCATATTGGATTTCATTGTCCATCTGGAAACTGGCCATTATATAATTGTTGTTTGCAGACCAGAGAACTTCAGATGCTTTACGAAAATCATTTTTAAAGGATGCCATTGCGCGATCATTTACTTTGACGGGGGCATTTGCAAATGCAGTGCTGATAACAGCCAGCCCGATTGCGATTGATAAGATTGTCTTTTTCATTTTTTTAGTTTTATAATATTTTCAATTGGTGTCTGTAGATAAGACG
>Ga0209863_10000443_pt1 | contig 21172 bp, 20 predicted proteins | sample OrgsoiDNA2013046_FD_185796 | JGI IMG/M metagenome (GOLD analysis project Ga0209863, IMG submission 185796) | Permafrost soil microbial communities from the Arctic, to analyse light accelerated degradation of dissolved organic matter (DOM) -... | ecosystem: Environmental > Terrestrial > Soil >...
CAACGGTTGTTCCGGGCAGAACGCCTGCAAGGGCAAGGGCTGGATCGAGATGTCCGAGAAGGACTGCAAGGCCAAAGGCGGCCAGGTCGCCAAGTAGACGCAGCGTCGGGCGGGGCGTGCGGCGCGCCAGCGCGGGCGGCGGCCCCGCGGCGCTGGCCTCCTGACGGCCTCGAACGTGTCAGCCCGCTCTGAATTGGAAGTCGCGCTCGCGAACGACCTGTTTTTCGACCAGGTCGACCAGGAAGGCGCGCCCCTCGCCGACCATGCCGTTGAAGGTCAGCAGGTACCAGACGTCGAGGGCCCAGCGGACGTGGCCGCTCTCGCAAGGCGGCGACCACTCAGTCGGCTCGAGATCGCCGAGGCCCGGAGCCCGGATGCGGCCGTTGACACGCAGCTCGCGGAAAGGCGTCGAGGCCCGCACGATGTCGATGGCCTGCGACGAAGCCGCGGGCTGGATCTGGCGCCGCCATTCGCTCACCAGTCGAAGACGCGCCGGACTGCCACCCAGATCCGTTTCGGCCTCGTAGGCCTCGTCGGCGGGAAGCCCGGCGAAGTCGGAGACGTCGAACTCCGGAAACAGATCTTCGGCGGTGATGGCCCGCTCGCGTGCGGCGCAGGCCTCGTCCAGCTCGCGGCGCCCCTCGGCGGTGTAGTACGCGTAAAGGCGCAGCGCCGCGTGGCGGGACGGGAGTCGGTGGTCCCAGTCGATGACCCAGAGCGCGCCCGCATACTCGGCGTCGCCGAACGGCACGAGCGGCGGTATCGCCGCCGCGATTCGCGGACCCGCATCGACCCGGCCGAACAGCCCTTGCTGCACGAGGCGCGGGTGCACCCGCATTTCGCCTCGGAGAACGTCGCGCAGATCGAGAGCCATCGACATGGCATTTTACGTCCAGGCGGCCGCGGCGCCTAGCGGGCCCGCGACCCGAGCGCCCATTTCCGGGCGATACTGGCCGGGTGCGCTCCACGCGCCTGCCCTGGGACCCGCCGGAAAACGCGCTGGCCGCCGTCGCGCGTGCCGCGGCGGCCGGCGGCGCGCTGCTCGATCTGACCGAATCGAATCCGACGGTCGTCGGGCTCCCCTATCCCACCCTGGCGCTCGCGGCCGCGCTGGCTCGGGCGCCGGTGGCCCAATACGCGCCGGCGCCCCTCGGCCTTCCGAGCGCGCGGGCGGCGGTGGCGGCGGACTACGCATGCGCCGGTGTCGCCGTCGATCCGGATCGGATCGTGCTCACCGCGAGCTCCAGCGAATCGTACGGCTTTCTGTTCAAGCTCTGCTGCGATCCCGGTGACGCGGTGCTGGTGCCCGAGCCGAGCTACCCCCTCTTCGAGTACCTGGCGCGTCTCGATGGGGTCGTCCCGCTCGGCTATCGGCTGGCGTTCGACGGCGTCTGGCACATCGACTTCGCCAGCGTCGGCGAGGCGCTTTCGACCGCCCGCCGTGCGGGACAGCGACCCCGCGCCCTGATCGTGGTCAACCCCAACAACCCAACCGGCTCGTTCATCAAGCGCGACGAGCTCGACCGCCTGGCCGCGCTGTGCGGAGAGGCCAATCTGGCGGTGATCTCCGACGAGGTCTTCGCGCCGTACCCGTCGGCCCCCGATTCGACCCGCGTGTCCACCCTCGCCATCGAACCGCTGTTCGAGGCGGCCGGCCCCGCCTTCAGCCTGGGGGGGCTGTCGAAGGCCTGTGGGCTACCGCAGCTCAAGCTCGGGTGGATCGTGGTCGGCGGGAGCGGGCCTTCGCATTCTGTCGCCGCGTTGGAGCTGATTGCCGACACCTACCTTTCGGTCGCGACGCCGGTCCAGGCCGTTGCCGGCGATCTGCTCGCGCTTGGCGTCGAGGTGCGCGCGGCGATCGCGACCCGCGTCGCCCAAAACCGCGCCACCCTCGCCGAGGCGCTGCCAGCGACCTGCCCCTGCACGCTGCTGCCGGCGGAAGGCGGCTGGTCGGCGATCCTGCGCCTTCCGGCCAGCCAGAGCGACGAGGCCTGGGCGACCGCCCTGATCGTCGAAGACCGCGTCCTCACGCACCCGGGCTATTTCTTCGATCTGAGCGGTGGCACGTTCCTGGTCGTGAGCCTGCTTCCCCGACCCGAGGTTTTCAGAACGGCGATCGCGCGTCTTGTCGCCCGAGTGGACGCCGCCCTGAGATAATGGCGCCGTGCTCGCGGCTCTGGTTCCCGCCTACGCCATCGCGATCCTCATGCCCGCGGGGCCCGACGACGGCTGCCCGTCGCCTCGACAGATCGGCGACGCGCTCGGCGCGCACCTACCGGGAATAGTCCTTCCGCTCGGACACGCGACCGGGCCCACCACGCTTGATCTGGCGGTGACGACGGACGCGACCGGCGCCATGCGGATGGATCTGACCGACCCCGAGGGCGTTCCGCTGCTGCACCGATGGCTGCCGGCCATCGGGCACGGCCACGGCGGCGATTGTCCGGCACTGGCCGAGACGGCCGCCCTCATCGTCGAGCGCTACTGGCACGAAGTCGGGTACGACGTCGCGGTCGAGGCGCCAAGCCCGCCGCCCGAGCCACCCGCCCGACCACCGCCGGCGCCCATCGAGAAGCCTTCCGCGAAGCCGAGCGCCAAGCCGATAGCGGCGGTGGTCGAACGGCGCGGGCCGCCGCCATCGCCTCCCGTGCCGCTGCCTCCGCCGCGCTGGTGGATCGGAGCCGGGGCGGGCGGGCGTCTCGGCGACGCCAGCACGCGCGAGGGCTCGGCTTCGATCGCCTTCACGGTGGAACGTCCGATCCGACCACCTCGTGTCGGCCTCCGTCTGTCCGCTGCGACCGACCCCAGCGTTACCTACCAGTGGTCGACCGAGACCGCGACCGACGACGTCACGCTGCGCCAGTTTCCGGTTCGCATGGGCGCCTACCTGGCCGTGCCGCTCGGTCCCGGCCAGCTCGAGCCCGGGATCGGTGTCGACCTCGACGTGATCTCGGCGGCGGTCACCGACACCTCGGGCTCCCGGACGCACCTCTCCGGCAGTCCCGGGGTCGACGCGGCCATCGGCTGGGCGGTGCGGTTCCGGCCCGGCCTCTATTTGCGCCTCCTGGGTGATGCGGGAGCCGAGGTCCCGTATCACTTCGTAACTACGCAGAACCAAACGCCATTCTGGAGTACACCCCGCTTCTACCTCGACCTTGGACTAGAATTGGGCTTCTGGTTTCCGTGATGAAGCGAAACAGGCGCGGTCACTAATCATGCAAGAAGGTCCTGTGAATACGCCTGCCCACCTGCACGCGGTGCCGATCGGCGGAAGCCCGATCGCCGACATGGAAATCGCGGCCCGTTGCCGGCGCGGCGACAGCCACGCTTGGCGCACGCTCTACGATCGTTTCGCGCCGGTCGTCTATCGATTCCTGTCCGCCTTCGGGGTCCCGCTGGAGGATCGGGAAGACGCCTGCCAAGAGGTCTTCGTGGCCGTCTACCGGAGCCTGGGCCACTTTCGCGGCGAGGCGCGCCTGTCGACCTGGATCTACCGGATCGCCGCGCGCCATGCTTCCCGCACCGCACGTCGCCGGCGCGTCCGGAGCTTGCTCTCGACGCTGCTGGTGCGCGAGCCGCCTCCGCCGCCGGCACCGGATCCGTCCGAACGGAGCGAGCGCCTCCAGATCCTCGACGATCTGGTCTCCAAGCTCTCGCCTAAAAAAAGGCTGGTGCTGGTGCTGTTCGAGATCGAGGGCGTACCGATCGAAGAGGTCGCGAAGATCGCGGGGTGCCCCGAGAACACCGCTTGGTCTCGCCTCCATTACGCGCGGGCCGAGCTGACGGCGATGGCGCGGCGGAGGATCCGTTGAACGAGCGGAGCTGGCCCGGCACGTCCGGGTCCGATCCGGCGGAGGTCTTTCTGCGCCGCGCGCTCGACGATGCGGCGCTGCGCGCCCCCGACGACGTAACCCTTCGCCGCGGCTGGACCGCGGTGGCGGAGCCGGTGAAACCGCCCCGCGCGCGGAGCTGGTCGCGAAGCTGGTCATGGTTCGCCGGTGGCGTCGCGACCACGGCGGCGCTCGCCCTGGTCTGCGGCCTCTGGCTGTGGCCGCGCGCGGTGGCGACCTTGACGTTGATCTCGCCGGTGACGACGCCCCGCGCGCCCGCGCAGGTGGCCCCCGGAGCGCGGCGACTGACGCTGGAAGGTGGGGTCGAAGCCCAGCTCGGCTCGTCGGGGGTCATGCGCATCGAAGACGGTGCGCCGCGGGTGGAAAAGGGCGAGGTCCGGTTCAGCGTGCCCCATCGGCCGCCCGGACATCCCTTCGTCGTTCGCGCCGACGACTACAGCGTCGTCGTGGTCGGCACGCGGTTCGGGGTTGTCGTCAATGACCAGGTGGTGGGCGTCGACGTCGACGAGGGCATCGTGGAAGTCCGACAGACCGCGACCCAGCGACGGCTCGCCCGCCTGTCGCCGGGCCAGGTCTGGCATAGCGCCGACGTCTCTGTGGAAACGAGCGGCGCGCCGGCGCCCGAGCCACCGGCGCCCGCCCTGCCCGTCTCTCCGGCCGTGTCGGCGCCGGCATCCGCACCCGAGCCCGGTCATGTCCATGTCCGCATCCATGACCACCGGCAAGCAGCGCGGCCCGCAGCGCGCGCGCTTGCGCTGGCGACGCCCGGCGAGGGATCCGCGACCGCCGGACGCGCGGCGATCACGTCCACGCCGGCGGGGCTCTCGACGGCCAGTGACGAATCGGCCAACGCCGCACGGTCGGCCCTCTCCGCGGGCGATGCGCCGAGGGCGCTTCAGATCTACCGAGCCCTGGCGCTGAAGACCGGACCGGCGGCCGAAAATGCGGCCTACGAAGCGGGAAAGGTCCAGAACGAACGCCTGGGTCAACCGGCAAACGCGGTGGCGACGTGGCGGCGCTATCGGGCCGACTATCCCGACGGAATCCTGCGCGTCGAGGCGGACGTCTCGATCATCGAGACGCTCGCGCGCACCGGCGACGCCGACGATGCGCTCGGTGAGGCGAACGACTTCCTCCGCCGACACCCGGACAGCGAACGCCGCGCCGAGATCGCGCGTCTGGCGGGTGACCTCTATCGCGCGCGCGGCGACTGCCGGCACGCGGTCGGCGCCTACCAGATCGTGCTCGGTGCGTCGCGGCCGCGCGACGTGGTAGAGATCGCCAGCTTCCGCCGCGCCGCCTGTCTGGTCCGGCTCGGCGACGCGGGCGGCGGCGAGGCGGCGCGCGCCTACCTCCGCACCTACCCGACTGGACGCTTCCGTACCGAGGCGGCCGCGCTGGTCGGCGACGGGGCGCGGTCCGTCGACGGGCGCGCGCGCCCCCAGTAGAGGCGGCCGTGCAGGGTCGGGGTCGGATCTCTCTCGATAGCGCGCTCGCGTTCCTGCTTGCCGGGGCCTCGGTTTGGTCTTGCGGGCAGACCGTCGTCCTCGAGGATCAGATCGCCGACGGCGGTACCTCCTCGCCCAAGGATGGCTCGTCCAGCGATCGCTCGTCCAGCGACAGCTCGTCCAACGACGCGCGCTGTTTCGGCAATCCGCCGCCGTTGTTTTTCAACCAAGAGACTCCCGAAATGGTGATCGCCCTGGATCGCTCTTCGGCGATGAGCGATCCGTTCGGTGGTGACCCCAGCCAGGTGTATTCGGCCCTAAATGCCTTGCGTCCGGAGGTTCTGCGCTTCAGCGCCCAGGCCCCGAACAGCCAGCCCCTCATCCGTTTCGCCTTCGTCGACTTTCCCGACAACGCCCCCAACTGCAACGCGGCCCCCAATTGCTGTTCCAGCGACGTCACGCCCACCACCAGCGACAGCGCCTTCGAAGCGGCGGCGGTCTGCAATCCGCCGCGCGACTGCTCTCAGGCTCCGCAACGCCCGACGGCCTATGCCTTGTCGAGGTCTCAGAATTTTCTGCAGATCGAGCCACAGACGGGACAGCGCTTCGTGCTGCTGGTGACCGACGGTCCGCCGAGCGGCTGCAGCACCTCGGGCAGAGACCCCTGCGGCGACGCCATCACGCAGGTCGGATCGCTCTCGAATTCGGGCATCAAGACCATCATCGTCAGCATCGGCGATGGGTCCAATGCCTCCTGCCTTCTCGATCTCGCCAGCGTCGAGGGGGCGCAGGGGGCGCCCTTCTTCTATCCCGCGTCCTCCCCCAACGATCTCACCGCCGCGCTGGCGACGATAGTCAGCAACGTGGCCCAGGGCGCTTGTCGTTTGGATCTGACGACGATGCCCATCGCTCCCGATCAGATCTCCGTCTTGTTCAACGGCGTTTTGGTCCCGCGCGACATCAACAATGGCTGGAGCCTCGGCGGCAATGGCGGATCCCGCCTGATGCTCAACGGCATGGCGTGCCAGGAGCTGATCCAGGAAGGCAGCTTCGGCATCAAGATCTCCGACGGCTGTTCCGGCGGCCACTTCGGGCCGCAGACCCCGTAGCCTGAACCGCCGCCACGGGGCTATCCGAGCGCCGTTTCCAGATCGGCGATCAGGTCGTCGACGTGCTCGATCCCGACGGAGAGACGAATGAGGCCGTCGCCGATGCCGAGCGCGCGCCGGCGCTCGGGCGGGATGGACGCGTGGGTCATCAGCGCGGGGTGCTCCGCCAGCGACTCGACGCCACCGAGCGATTCGGCGCAGGTGAAGACCCGCAGGCCACGCAGGAACTTGCGGGCGCGGGCCAGGACGCCGCGGGATCCGGCCTTGCCACGCAAGATGAAGCTGACCATCCCGCCAAAACCCGTCATCTGCCGCCGCGCCAGCGCGTGCTGAGGATGCGAGCGGAGGCCCGGGTAGAAAACGCGCTCCACTTCGGGGCGCGATTCGAGCCAGCGCGCGATCGCGAGGGCATTTTTTTGGTGGCGCTCCATGCGCACGGCGAGCGTCTTGGTGCCGCGCAACACCAGAAAGCTGTCGAAGGCGGGCTGGCTGCCGCCCATCGAATTCTGGATAAAAGCCAGGCGCGCCCGCAGGTCGGCATCGCGGCCGATCACCGCGCCGCCGACGACGTCGGAATGGCCATTTAGGTACTTGGTCGTCGAGTGCACCACCAGATCGGCGCCCAGATCGAGCGGCCGCTGAAAGAACGGCGTCATGAAGGTGTTGTCGATGCACAGGCAAACCCCGCGCGCGCGACAGACCCGTGCGGCCGCGCGGATGTCGACCAAGCGCAACAGGGGGTTGGTGGGCGTCTCCACCCAACACAAACGGGTGCGGGGCCCGATGGCGGCGGCGACTGCGACCGCGTCGCGCGCGTCGACGTAGGTGAAGGTGACGCCCAGGCGGCGAAAGATCTTGTCGAACAGCCGATACGAGCCGCCGTAGAGATCGTCGCCGGCGACCACGTGATCACCGGCGTCTAGCAGCGCCGCCAGCACCGCCGTCGAGGCCGCCACGCCGGCGTTGAACGCCAGCCCCCAGGCGCCGGCGCCCCCTTCGAGCGCCGCCAGGTTGGCCTCCAGCGCGAAGCGGGTCGGATTCTGCGTGCGCGAGTATTCGAAGCCGGTGTGCACGCCCGGGCCCTTTTGCGCATAGGTCGAGGTCAAGAAGACCGGTGTCATGACCGCCCCGGTGATCGGCTCGGGCCGCTGGCCGGCGTGCACCGCGAGCGTCTCGATCCGCTGGCCGGCCGCCTTGCCGGGTCGGCTCACGTCTTGCGCTCGGCGAGAAACTCGATGAGATCGATCTTGGTGATGACGCCCACGATCGCATCGCCGGTTTCGACGACCACGATCTGCGCGTCGTTGAAGATGTTGCGCAACAGGTGCACCCGGGTCCCCGGCGTCACCGTCGCGTAGTCCGATTCGACCAGCGGATCGATCGGCGAATCGAGCCCCGCCTCGCCCTTGACGAGGAAGTCGAGCAGATCGACCTCGGCGACGATGCCGCACAGGCGCCCCCCCTCGCTCGCCGCCGTTCCCGCCAGTACGGGCATCTGCGAGACGCCGGTGTCGCGCATGGTGGCGATGACGTCGCGGACCGACTCGCCCTTCTTGGCCGTCACGAGCGGCCGTTGCTTCTTGCGGCGCAAGAGCTCCGCCACCGTCCCCAGCGGATCGACTTCGTCGAGGAAGCCGTTTTCGCGCATCCACTTGTCGTCGAAGATCTTGGAGAGGTACTTCTGCGCGCCGTCGGGCAGCAGCACCAGGATGTTCTCCTTGCGCTTCGACGCCTCGGCGTACTTGATCGCGCCCGTCACCGCCGCGCCCGAGCTGCCGCCGACGTAGAGGCCCTCCTGGCGAACCAGCTCGCGGGTCATCAGGAAGCACTCCTTGTCGTCGACGCGCACGATCTCGTCGACGATCTTGAGGTTCATGGTGCTCGGCAAGAAGTCCTCACCAATCCCCTCGACGTAGTAGGCAAAGGGCCGCGTCATCCGTCCGGTCTTGACGTACTCGTAGTAGAGCGATCCGATCGGATCGACGCCGACCAGACGGAACCCGGGCTTTTTTTCTTTGAAGAAGCGCCCGCAGCCCGAGATGGTCCCGCCCGTCCCCATCCCGGCCACGAAGACGTCGAGCTCGCCCGCGGTCTGCGCCCAGATCTCGGGCGCCGTCGAGGTGTAGTGCGCCTCGGGGTTGGCCGGGTTGTGGTACTGGTTCGCGTAGTAGGCACCCGGTGTCTCGGCGACAATCCGCTTGGCGGTCTGGTAGTAGCTGCGCGGGTCTTCAGGCTCGACGGCGGTCGGGCAGATCACCACCCGCGCGCCGAACGCACGCAGCCCCGCCACCTTTTCGGGCGACATCTTGTCGGGCATGACGAACACGCAGGCGTAGCCGCGCAGCGCCGCCACCAGCGCCAGCCCCATGCCGGTGTTGCCGCTGGTCGCCTCGACGATGGTGCCACCGGGGCCGATCAACCCGCGCCGCTCGGCATCGGCGACGATGTTGCCCGCCACCCGATCCTTCATCGAGCCGCCCGGGTTCAGGAACTCGCACTTGACGTAGATGTCGGCGGCCACGTGGCGCGCCAGCTTCTGCAACTTGACGATCGGCGTGCCGCCGACCGCCTCCAGGATGTTGTTCTTAGCGCCGGTCACGACACGCGCCGGTCGCCACCCTCAAGCCTTGAAATGATCCCGGCCGTGCGCCGAGCGGAAGTGTTCGACCACGCTCTCTTCGAGGAGCTCCTGCATGGTCTGGCCACCGTAGCGGGCCGCGATCCGATCGTCGTATTCGTCGGCGATGATCGCCACGTCCCGGATGGTGGTGTTCAGCTCTTCCTCGTCGAGGGTGGCCCCGCCGAGCAGCGTGTGCGAAAAAATAATGACGTCGCCGGCCGGAACGTAGGCGAAGGCGCCAAACCGGAGCAGCGCGTTCATCTCGAGGAGCTGCAGCGCCAGCGGCACCTCCATGGTGACGCCTTTGACCAGCTGGGCCACGCAGCGGACCACCGCGCGGTCGGGGTTCCAGGCGATGACGTTGATCATCACGATCGACGACCCCTGTTTGACGACGTAGAGGCCCTCGTCCACTTTCTTGAACGCGGGACTCTTTCGCAAGGTCTTCTCGATGAGCTGGCAGCTGGTCTTCGCCGCGGCGTTCATGTCCAAATCGGTACCACGGATAAAGTAAACTGACCACCGCGATGCGTCCCTGCCGGCACTGCGCGCACGAGAGCGCGGATCACCTCAGCTTCTGCTCCCAATGCGGGCACCGGTTTGCGGGTACCAGCCCGGGCCTGCCGGCCTTGGGCTCGGTCGGACCCCGGGGGCTCGATCGGGCCTACGCCAGCGCGGCCTTTTCGCGCACGCTGGTCGCAACGGCCCGGGGAGCCGGTAGCACAGGCCGCGCCACGGTGGCCGGCACCCCGTCCGGGACCGGGAGAACGAGAACCAATGGCCAGCCCAACGCCCGCGTCCAGACGGATTCCTCCGGCCGGCCGGTCTCCCGATCGCGGCTACGCTGGGCGGCCGGGTCGATCGGGTACATCTACGTCTTCCTGCGCGACAAGCTGGACGCGGGCGAGCGGCGGCGGCGGCTCATCGAGGAGCGGGTGGGCGCCGAGGCGCTCCTGTCGGGCGCCCTGAACGAGCTGGCCCTGGTGGTTCTGCGCGAGGGGGTGCAACACGCCGATCTCACCGGATTGCTCGAAGCCATCGGGCGCGCCTACGCGCGCCGCGAGTCGGCCGCGGCCGACATGGCGGCTTCTGGCACGCTCCAGCAAGCGGAGGCGGCCCGGCTCGGGGCGCAGGAGGCGGCGGCCGAGACCCAGTGGACCGCGAGCGACCGGGCCAGCCGCGATGCCGACGAGATTCTGCGCGCCACCGCGGCGGATCGGAATTCCGCCAGCGTGCGGCTGGCGCGGCTGAAGGACGAGCGGAGTCGCATCGCGCGCGAGAAGACCAACAACGACGCGGGGGGGGATGCGCGCGCCGCGCAGCTCGCCCACGAAGCGGTCGGTCTGGCCGACGAGCAGCGCGCGCTGGACGAGCAGATCGAGCGTCTCGACCGACAGCTCGCCGATCTGCGGGACAGCTCGGCCGCCTCGCGCGCCGCGGCCGCCGCCGCCAGGGCCAAGCTGGAACAAGCGGTGGCCGCCCGCCGCGACGCCGCTTCGGCGATGGCCACCAGCATCGCGGGTCGGCAGCGCGATCGGGCCGATGCCGAGCGGGAGGCCGCCGACCTGACCGACCAGCTCGGCCGAGCCACCAACGAGCTGCGCCCCCCGCACGGCGTCCTGCTCTCGGCGTACCAAAACATCGATCGCCTCAACGAAACCATCGCCGATCGGAGCGCGCAGATCGCGGCGATCGAACAAGCACAGGCCCACTACGATCAGCGCAAGCTGCTGACCGGCGTCGGCCTCCTGACCAGCATGCTGATCGCCACGGCAGCCGCCTTGTGGGCGGCCTTCAAGTAATCGGCGGTCCGGACACCCCGCGGGGCGGCAGGGCTTCGGCGGCCACCAGCGCCCAGCCCGCCAGGAGCATGAGCCCGCCCAGCGGCGTCACGGCGCCGAGCGCGGACACCCCCGTCAGCGCGAGCGCGTAGAGGCTTCCCGAAAACACCACCACCCCCGTCGTGAAGAGGCCGAGGATGAGGCCCCCCCGGCGCAGGCGATCCCCGCCCAGCGCCACCGCCAGCGCCGCGACCGCGTGAATCAAGTGGTAGAGCGCGCCGGTCCGGTAGATCTCCAGGAGCGGCGGCGTGAGCCGCCCGCGTAGCCCGTGCGCGCCGAACGCCCCCAGCGCGACCGCCGAGAACCCCAGCGCCCCGGCGACGCCGAGCCCGCCGCGCTTCACGTCGGCTGGCCCTGGCTGTCGCGCGAGAGCCCCAGCGCCCGCATCTTCTTGTGCAGGTTGGTGCGCTCGATGCCGAGCAGCGTCGCCGTCCGCGAGATGTTCCAGCCGTTCTCGTCGAGCTTGATCCGGATGTACTCGCGCTCCATGTGATCGCGGAACTCGCGCAGCGGCAGCGCGCGCGCCTCGGCGGGCAACTCCACGCGCGGCAGCATCGCCGGCGCGTCGGTCGATTCGCGCCGCTTGCGGGCCACCTCCGCCACGATCTCCTCGGGCAGATCGCCGACGCCGATGCTCTCCTCCGACAGGATCACCAGCCGCTCGATCACGTTGCGCAGCTCGCGCACGTTGCCGGGCCAGGGATAGGCCGAGAGCATCGCCACCGCCTCGTCGGAGATGACCTTGACCTTCATGCCGTTTTCACGGCAGGCGAGCTCGACGAACGCCGCCGAAAGGAGCGGCACGTCGTCGGCGCGATCGCGCAGCGGCGGCGCCCGCAGCGGCACCACGTTGAGTCGAAAATAGAGATCCTCGCGGAACTCGCCGGCCGCGACCGCCGCCTGCAGATCCCGGTTGGTGGCGGCAATCACCCGCACGTCCACCTTGAGCGCCTGCTCACCGCCCACCCGCGAAAACTCACCCGACTGTAAAACCCGCAAGACCTTGGCCTGCGCCGACGAGATCATGTCGCCGACCTCGTCGAGGAAGATCGTCCCGCCGTCGGCGATCTCGAACAGCCCCCGCTTGCGTGCCGTCGCACCAGTGAAGGCGCCGCGCTCGTGCCCGAACAGCTCCGACTCGATCAGCTCTTTCGGAATGGCGGCGCAGTTGACCTTGACGAACGGCTTGTCGTGGAGCGCGCTGGCGCGGTGCAGGGCGCGTGCGATCAGCTCCTTGCCGGTGCCCGATTCGCCGGTGATGAGGACGCGGGTCCGCGTGGGCGCCACCTTGGCGATCTGGGCGAAGAGCGCCGTGATCGCCGCGCTCCGGCCGACCATCTCGAAGCGCTCCTCGGCCATCGCGCGGAGCCCTTCCACCTCGCGCGCCATCGCGCGCCGCTCGAGGGCGTTGCGCAGCGCCACCATCAGCCGCTCGCGATCGAGGGGCTTTTCGATCAGGTCGTAGGCGCCGGCCTTGGTCGCGCGAACGGCGTCGGCCAGCGTCGCGTGGCCCGAAATCATGATGATGGTCGGCTGGGATTCCTGGTTCTTGAGCTTGCTGATCCGCTCGATCGTGTCGAGCCCCGAGATGCCGGGCAGCTGCACGTCCAGCAATAGCACGTCGGCGGCCACCTCCGGCAGCCGCGCCAGCGCCTCCTCGCCGCTCGACGCCTCCTCGACCGTGAACCCCTCCCCCTCCAGCACCATCCGCACCGTCCGCCGGATGTTCTTTTCGTCGTCGACGATGAAGATCGTGGAAGGCATCTCTGACGGAACCCTAACAGGGTTCACGACCTGCCGCGATGGGATCGGGCGTCGCTCTTAGCCCATCGGGAGGACGGCGACTTCGTCGCCGGGGATCACGCCGAGCAGCTGGCGGATCTCGGGCGGGAGCGCCACGACGGCCCCCCCGTCCTCTTGCCAGGGTGGCGGGGCGATCACCTGCACCGCGATGAAGCGGGGGACCGCCGGCCGTTCCCGCGCGACCAACAACCTCTCCGGCGGGGCGTTCGCCGGTTTCGATTCCGTCGGCCCTTCCGGCGCGGCGGCCACCACCTGAGCGACCCGCGTCTGCCGCACCAGCGTGATGTCGTCGGTCTTGGCGTGAAAATGCGGACCGCCGTCGAACGGGTCGATCCGATGCGCGAACGAGAACCCGACCTCCAGCAGCAGCTTCTCGACCCCCTTGGTGTCGGGACCGACCTGCCCGATCAGGGCCTGGACGTGCGCGGGCAGAAGCGTGAGATAGATCGGATCCTGCGGGAAGAGTGTGCGGATGAACTCCTTGTTCACCTGGGAGAGGCGATCGGCCTCTTGGTAGGTGAGACCGGTAAACTTCCGACCCAGCGACTCCCAGAGCAGGCTGGTTCCGTCGGGCTCGAGCGGCGGCATCAGCTCGGACAGCACCTCGTCGCGAAACAGGTTCCGGTGGCGCGCCAGATACAGAAAGCGGACGGACGCCAGCTGGCGGCCCAGACGTTCGGGGTGGCGGCGAAACTCCGGGCGCAGCACCAGGCCCCCGACCTCCGTGAGGCCCTTGTAGTTGTACCCGATCCGGAGCACCCGGTGCGCGAAGTGGCGGTCCAGCGTCTCGCTGTAGCGCTCTTCTTCGAGCACGTCGAAGAAGACGTGGGGCGCCCGCCGGCTGCCATGCTGCGCAAAGATCATCGACGTCCCCACCACCTCGCCGCTGTCGGCGTCGGCCGCGACGAACACGAAGCAGCGATCCCCGACCGGCAGCTCGCCCGCGAACGACGCCCGCGAGCGCTCGATGATCGCCGCCAGCGCCTCGCGATCGTCGGGCAGGTTCACCGAATCCAGGTGGACCGCCGCCCGCTGAAGATCGCCCAGATCGGCGGCTGCGATGTCGCGGAGCAGGAACATGATCGGCGATCGACCGCGGGGCCTGCGGTCGGAAGACAGCCTCAGCGCAGATGCCGCTCGACCGACCCGGCGGCGTCGGCGAAGAGCGCGCCGATCAGCTCCGGCAGACCGCTTGGCGCGATGGACCGCCGCGGAAGAACCGCGGTGTAGTCGATGACATTGACCGGCGGCCGCCCCTCCTGCGCGTCGCGCGTGTTCTCGCGCGCCAGCCAGTCGAGCACCCGCGGCAGCGCGTGCACCGACGCCAGGTGCGTGTCGTGCATCAAGAGGATCCCGCGTCCCTTCAAGCCGCCGAGCTTGTTGGTGAGGTAAGCGAAAACCGCATCCTCGTTGTCGCTTTTCCAGTCTTGCGGATCGATGTTCCAGCCGATGTCCGGGAGCTCACGCGCCGCCAGCGCCGCCTCCAGGCTGTGGCAGAACGCGCCGTACGGCGACCGGAACAGGAGGGGCCGCACGCCGGTCGTCTGCGCGATGAGCTCGGTGTTGGCGTCGATCTCGGCCGCCTGCTCGGTGGGATTCTGACAGAGATCGTGGTGGTTCATGGTGTGGTTCGCGACCAGGTGACCGTGCGCGGCGATCTTGCGCACCAGATCGCGTCGCGCGACGTCCTCGGGACGTTGCCCAAGGAGCCGCCAGCCGGTTACGAAGAAGATCGCCTTCAGCCCGCGGCGGTCGAGCTCCTCCAGAATCAGCGGTGTGCCGCGCAGGTCCGGGCCGTCGTCAAACGAGAGCAGCAGCTCACGCGGCGCGGTGGCCGGATGAAACGCGGTGTGCGCACCGTGGCCGGGCGAGATGAGCGTGACCGCCTCGGCGGCGGAGTCTGCCGGGGCCATCGGTCGGCCGCCCGCGTGCGTTCTAAAGTGGGCCCGGGTCACGCTGGGCGCATCGCTGCCGCCACCCTGCGCGGGGAACAAAAGCGGCACCAAGAGGGCCGATAGCGCAGTGAGCCGACGAACCACCAGCATGAGATCTTAGCGAAATCATCGGCGGTTCGCGAATCGACCCTGAGCGGGCCGCCCCTATTCAAAAGGGGATGTCGTCGTCGGAGGCCGGCGTGCTGGGGCCCGCATCCGGGTCTTCGGCGGGCCCGGAGTCGCCCCGACCCGAGAATCCCCCCGACTTTCCGCCACCGCCGCGCCCTTCGCCCCCTCCGGCACCGGCGCCGCCGCCGCTACCCAGGAAGACGACGCGATCGGCCACGATGTCGGTGGCGTAGTGCTTTTGTCCGTCCTTGTCGTACGTCCGAGTCTGCAGTCGACCCTCGACGTAAACCGAACGGCCCTTCGACAGGTACTTATTGCAATTCTCCGCTTGGTCTCCCCAGACCGTCACCCGGTGCCACTCGGTCTTCTCCTGCTTCTGTCCCGACTTGTCCTTGTAGACGTCGGTGGTGGCGATCCGCAGGTTGCAGAGAGGGCGACTGGACGGCGTGTACTTCAGCTCCGGATCCGCGCCCAGATTCCCGATCAGAATGACTTTGTTTACGCTTCCCATCGAATCCTCCTTGTATCACGGGTCATCGGTCGCGTGGGACGGCGGTTGCTGGTAGCGTCCAAGAATGTTGGCGCTGGTACTGGCGCTGGTCGCGGGGTCGTCCGCCACCCCGGTGCAAAGCTCGAAGATCTCCGATCTCGGCCGGGGGTTCGCCGCGTATCGGTCCGGCAGCTACCACGACGCCGCCCGGCTTCTGCGTGGCGCGCTCGACAAGGGACTGCGCAACCAGGACTGGGCCGCGTTCTTGCTCGGCGAGAGCGAGTTCTACGACGGCGACTACCGCGCCGCCGGCGCTGCCTTCGAGCGTGCCGCGCACGCGCACGGCGGACGGCCCGCCGAGATGGCGCCGTTCCGCCTGGCCGACTGTCTGTGGATGGAGGGCGATCGGGTGGCGGCGGCGAAGGCCTACGCGCGTCTGTCGAAGAAGGTGACGCCGGCGCTGGGCGACGCCGCGCTCGGGCGCTTCCGGATCGCCGAGGAGGCTGCCGCGCGCGATGCGGCCGGGGCGCGCCGGCAATTCTTGGCGATCGCGCGGGATTTTCCCGCCCACCCGCTGGCCGACGAAGCCCTGCGACGCTCGGCCGTTCCGCCAGCCCCCGCGACCCAGAGCCCGGCACCCGCGACGCCGGCCGCGAATCCCGCCACCGCCAGCCCGGCCCCGACGAACCCCGCCGCCGCCGTCCCCCCGCCCTCCACCGACCTGAGCGCCGCCGATCGCCTGGGGCGCGCCGAGGCCCTGACCAAGGATCGCCACTGGGACGAAGCGCTGGCCGAGCTCGGCACGCTGCCCGCGACGCTGCCGCCGGACCAGGCGGCCGAGCGCGACTACCAGATCGGGATGACCAAGTTCCACATGCGTCGGGACTACGCCAAGGCGGGCGAGCTGCTGCTGGCCGCCGTTCCGCACCTGCCGGGCGACAAGGCGGCCTCTGCCGCGTTTCATGGCGCCCGGGCGCTGTCGCGCGCCGATCGCGACGACGAGGCGATCGTCGGGTATCGGAAGGTCATCGCCCAATTTCCCCATTGCCGGTTCGCGGCCGAGGCGCAATACCTCTCCGGCTGGCTCGACTACAACCGCGGGCGTTTTCGCGAGAGCCTCCCGGCCCTGCAGGCGACGCTCGATCATTTTGGCAGCAGCGCCTTCGCCGACGACGCCGCCTGGTGCCTGGCCTTCGCCCACTACCTGCTCGGCGACGCGGCGGCGGCGGCGGCTGGCCTGGAACGCTATGCGAGGCTGCCCGCGACCGGTATCACCTCCGACGAGCGGACGGATCGGGTCGCCTACTGGCGCGCCCGCATGCGCGACAAGCTCGGCAAAAAGGACGAAGCGCTCGACGGTTACCAGAAGCTGGTCCGCCGCGCGCCGCTGTCGTTCTACGGCCTGCTCGCCGGCGCGCGACTCAAGGAAGCGGGGCATGCCGAGCCGATCGCACTCCCCGCCAAAAAGACGACTGCCGTGACGCCCGCGCAACCCGAGCGAGATCCGGCGGTGGCGCGCGCCGAGGAGCTGATCGGGGCCGGGATGGACGCGGAGGCCGGCGCCGAGATCGAGCGGGGCGAAAAAGAGATCTTGAAGCGCGCCGGCGGCGACAAGGCGGCCACCTGGCTGCTGGGCCTCTACCGCCGCGCCAACGACTTCCACCGCGCCTACCATTTCGCCGAGACGCACGGGGCGGCGGCCCTGGCCGCCGATCCGCACGCCGACGACGGCGTCCGGGCGTTCTGGGAGGCGGCGTTCCCGCGCGCCTACGCCCCGCTGGTCGACGCCTACGGGCCGGCGGCGGGCAATCCGGACCTCTACCTCTACGCGATCATGCGCAAGGAATCGGGGTTCGATCCGCACGACGTCTCCTACGCCGACGCGCGCGGCCTTCTGCAGATGATCCCGCCGACCAGCTCCCGGATCGCCGCCACCACCGGCGAGCCGTTCTTCCCCGACCAGCTCTACGACCCCACGGTGAACATCCGGCTGGGCGCGCTGTACATCGGCTCGCTGTTCAAGAAGTTTGGCGGCGAGGTGCCGCTGGCCGCGGGCGCGTACAACGCCGGTCCCCGCGCGATGGGCCGCTGGTGTCAGCAGCACGCCGGGCACCCCACCGACGAGTTCGTCGAGCTGATCGCCTTCGCGCAGACCCGCGAGTACGCCAAGCGCGTCACCAGCCTGTACGCGAAATACCGATTCCTCTACGGACCCACCCCCTTCGAGATTCCGCTCAGCCTCGATACCAAGGTCGCCGCGGGCGGCCCGGACTACTGACCGGGTCCGGCGAGCCCTCGCGCCGGGCTCAACGTATACTGCGGGGCATGGCGAAGTTTCGCGGGACGGTTCGCAAGAATGACCTCGAAGGCGGGCACTGGCAGCTCGAGGCCGACGATGGCACGGCCTACGTCCTGGAAGGCGCGCTGCAAGGAATCGAACAGGACGGCGCCAAGGTCGAAATCGATGGCGCGGTCGACAAGAACGCGATGGGATTCGCGATGACCGGCCCCATACTGCGGGTCAAGAGCGGGAAGAAAATCTAGGCGGGTCGGAATCGCAATCGGATGGTCGGAGGGTCACGATGTCCAAGGCAAAGATGTTGGTCTGTGCGCTGGTCGCCTGCGGGAGCGCCACCCGCGCCGAGGCGTCGATCCGGCGCGTTCCGCAAGTCTATCGAACGATCCAGGCGGCGGTGGACGCATCCCGGCCGGGCGACGTCGTCGAGGTCGGTCCGGGCAGCTACTGCGGCGCGACCGTCGACGTGCGCGTCGACTTGATCGGGCACCAGACGGCCATCGTCGGTTGCGACACAGGTCCGATCCTGTTCGGCGAGCTGCGGGCTGGGTTCTATCTGCCCGGTGCCGGTGGGAGCAGCGGAGCCAGCGGCACACATATCGAAGGTTTTCTGTTCGATGGCCGCGACATCTCGGACGAGAACCTCGAGCCGCTGGCCCTGGGCGTGTTCGCGCGCTTCGCGAACGACGTCCGGGTCGAAGGCAACCTCTTCCTGGGCGGGGTCCAGGCCATCACCAACACCGCCGGCGATCGCTGGAGGATCTCGGGGAACCGGATCGACGGCTTGACCCTGTTCGACTGCACGGACGGCGCGCTCTGCGCGGGCGGGGACGGCATCGTCATCCAGATCGCCCACGGCGATATCGCCGCGCCCGGCGGTCCGGCCGCCGAGGTGAACCGGCCTCAGGGAAACATCGTGGTCGACAACCACGTGGATGGTGCGATCCCCGATGGCTTCGACGAGTTCTCGATGGTGGGGATCTTCATCTTCGCGGCGGACAACACGCTCGTCGCGCGGAACCGCCTGGCGATCCCCGACAATCCGGCCGCCGACGCTTCAGGCGACGGGGTGCTGATCTCGAACGAGTGCTGCGGAGAGCCCGCCCTGGCGCCGGGCGCCCGCAACACGGTGGTCTTCGAGAACGACGGCCGAGCCAGCCAGTTCGCGGTGGTGGTCGAAGGAACCGGCGGCGCCAACACCGCCGGCCTCTTTCTGCGCGACGATCCGGGCACCGTGATGGTCGAGGGACAGCTGATCGTCACCACCGGCGGCAGGCGTCTGACCCGCACCCACCACGGCTTCCGGCGGGCGTTCTTCTAGCCGCGGGGCCGCGCGGACGTTCGGGCGATGGAGACCGTTCACCAGGCCACCCGCCGATACGAGGAGTGGCTGAGGGGGTTCATGCCGCTCGTGGAGGCCGATCTCGAGGCGAAGCACGGCCGCATGCGCCTCGCGCCCTTCCGCTTCATGCGCGCGACGTTCTACCGGTGGTGCCAGCTCTGGCGCGCCGGCGCCGGCGATCTGGCGCGGGCGGCGCCGGTCACGGCGGTGGGCGACCTGCACCTCGAGAACTTCGGCACCTGGCGGGACGCGGACGGACGCTTGATCTGGGGCATCAACGACTTCGACGAGACGACCACCCTGCCCTGGACCCAGGATCTGGTGCGCCTCGCGGTGAGCGCGCACCTGGCCGTGCGCGACGACCACCTCGCCATCCGGCGGCGCACGGCTTGTGACGCCATCCTGGACGGCTACCGCGACGGCCTCGAGGTGGGGGGACGACCGTTCGTGCTCGAGGAGTCACACGGCTGGCTCCGTCGAATGGCGACCGGCGAGCTCCGCCACGCGACCGCGTTCTGGAAAAGGATGAGCGCGCTCGAAACCGCGGCCGACGTCGATCCCTCGGCGGCCGCGGCCATCATCGCGGCCATGCCGGCCCGCAATCTCCAGGTGCGCCAGACCCGCCGCGTCGCGGGCATGGGGTGCCTCGGGCGCCCGCGCTTCGTCGGGATCGCAGAATGGCGCGGCGGCCAGGTCGCCCGCGAGGCCAAGGCGATGGCCCCCTCGGCCTGGCATTGGGCCTGCGGACGCCGCGCGGGGACCGGCGACGCGTATACCAAGGTCATCACGCGCGCGGTCCGCGTCCCCGATCCCACCATGCGGGTCGTGGGCGGGTGGTTGGTGCGCCGCCTCGCGCCCCATTGCACGCGCATCGAGCTCGACGACCTGCCGTCGATCCGCGACGAGGTGCGGCTGCTCTACGCCATGGGGTTCGAGACGGCCAACGTGCACCTCGGAACGCCGGAAGCGGGTCGGCTCATCCAAAAGGAGCTGGGGGCGCGCAAGCGGGGCTGGCTACACGACAGCGCGAAGGGGCCCGTCCGCGAGATCTTGCAAGACTGGAACGCCTGGCGCTCGACCGCCAGAAGCTAGCTGAAGCTTCGGCCATGAAGCAGATTGCCTCCGCGTCGTCTCCGAATTCGTGAAAATCGGGCATGGACCGCGGCAGCTTCTTGCGACCGAGGAGGTAGTCCGGCACGTGACTATTGGCATTTCGTGCGGCGGCGTCCGCGTCCCGCCCGATCTCCATGAGACGGCCGACGAGAATCTGGCGGATGCCTTCCCCACTTGCGCGCGTTAGGCGCAGCGGTGTTGTCGTGTACGATGATCTCCGTGGGACGCGCTCGCAATTGCAAGGAGGGGCCGTGATGACGAAGGCTTTGGGAAAGGCGGCACTACTGGCATGGATCGCGCTTGGAGCTGATTGTGGCAGCAGCTCGACTTCCGCGAGCAGTCCTCCAGCGGATTCGAGCACGATTGTCAGCTTGGGGGACGGAGAGCTCGGGGCGTTCTGCGCAGAGCTGGCGTCCGTCGAGGGAGGGTACGGCAAGACCCATGACCTCTCGTGCGAAGGTGGCACTTCCTCCGTCAGTTTTCAGATCGGGACTGACCAAGCATCGTGCAAGACCGTCTTCAAGGCTTTACCCGCGAGTTGCGCGACCTTGACCGTCGGTCAGCTCAAGACCTGCGTCGCCGACACCTACGCCTCGACCTGCGACACCAGCAACGCAGCCATTCCGTCTTGCGATCCCTTTTTCACCTGCGCGCTCGGCGCTTAGCAGGATAACCGCGCCATTCGCGCGGGTGCACCTCCTATCACGACCGCCGCAAGCAGACGGATTCGAAGGCATCGCGTTCACAAGACCTGAAGCGCCCCTCACGTCAGACGTCTAGGCCCAGTTTTCGACCGACAGGCCAGGCACCTTCGAGAAATGGCGGACGTTGTTGGTCACCAGCGTGCGCCGAAGGGCCACCGCGTGGGCGGCGATCAAGACGTCGAATTCGCCAATCGGAGTTCCGCGCTCTGCGAGAACGCTTCCGATGCGCCCGAAGTCGACGGCTGCGAGCTCGTCGAACGGCGCCACTTCGACGGCACTCGTGAAGGTATCGATGAGGGCGTGCAGCTTCCGCGATCCCTTGCGATCGGCACCGTAGCGAAGCTCGGCAAGTGTGATGGCGCTGATGGAAAGATCGGAGGGCTTGCGGGTGCGCAGGTGTGCCCCGACTTCCCCCTGGCCGCGCAGCGCGAAACTGACCGTGTCGGTGTCGAGTAAGTATTTCACCGACGCAACCTCACCGGCGATCAAAAG
>Ga0209863_10000444_pt1 | contig 21070 bp, 16 predicted proteins | sample OrgsoiDNA2013046_FD_185796 | JGI IMG/M metagenome (GOLD analysis project Ga0209863, IMG submission 185796) | Permafrost soil microbial communities from the Arctic, to analyse light accelerated degradation of dissolved organic matter (DOM) -... | ecosystem: Environmental > Terrestrial > Soil >...
CAACGCGGCTATAAGTATCGATGACCGTTTGCTGATAGATGCGACCCACCCCTTTAATCGTTCCAACATAATAGGTATCCTGGGCAACCAGATAACCGGTGCTTCTGACTTTGTCCAGTCTTTGTATAAGATTCTTATGAATAATTCTCGATAGTTCATCTTCGGTAAGCGCTTCTTTCTTGACGACTTTCTCTGTAATCTTATAGAAGTAAAAAGGTTCTTTAGTAGTCCACCCATTTGCCTTTGCGTAGTGGTAAAGCTTTTTCATAATATCCATCTGTTTTTTAGTTGTGTTGTGACCACAAACCTTTGTTTTAAAGTACATCTCCAACTCTTGTAGGAATGAAACAGTAACCTGGTCGAAAGTTACGTCTGTCAAACCCTTAGATAGTAGAAAAATTTGAAGATGTCTTGAAAAAGCGTGGTGTCTTTGTAGCGAAGATTTAGAACTATCCCCGAGCTTTACTTCTGTTTTACAACGTTCTATCATCCTTGACAGCTCAACCATGATAGTGTGTATCTCTATATTTTTGTTCGAATAGGCATCCCTTATTGCCGAAGGTGTAATAGCGCTATTTTCTGAGACCAGTGAGTTATGCACTCGGATAAGCTTCTTCCTTATGTTGTGTGTAAACTCCATAATATCGTTATCCTTATCCCACGTATCTGGGTTAACCTTTAGACCAGAGGATAATTCACTAACCTCTCCATTTATAATAATCTTGACATAAAGAGTCCAGGACAAAGTAATACCCTTAGACTGCTTCGGATAGAAGTAGACTTGCATAGAATTCTTAAAGTGTTTTAGATTTTTGAGGAACCTGTATAGTTAGGTTCATTAGGTTTGCGATCTAAGGTTAGGTGTACATGAATCTTTAAAACGGAGAGCGTTTAATAAGACTTTGGTTAAAAGAACCTATTGTGAAGATATTTGTCAATTTAGTGTTCAAACCTTCGAAGGATTAGATCGACCCTAAAAGTTAGATTTGACCAGGGTGCAAGAAACCTATAGAAGAAATATAGCTAAACTCGTGCAAAAGGTTTATCCTTTTCGTAACCATTAATGTCAGTAAGAACTTCAATATCTTGATCTTGATCTGTACGTTGATCTCTTATGAAACCCAAAGTTTGCATATCTGGTATATGTTTCAATTTATCGTTTACTAAACCATAAACCCGTCCTCTATAATTCAAGAGTCGCATATTTTTTATGCTCGTGATTGGGGATGCAATTTTATAAGACGACAGTTCTTTGTCAGTTACATCGAGCACCTCAGACCAATTTAAACCCAGCGCGTCAAAAGTTGCCGGATCTGGAACATGTTTGAGTTGATCCTTTGAATACAAATACATCTTGCCAGATCCGGTGTCATGTAACACCAATTCACTTGTATCGGCGTTAGATATTTTACCAAGGACTACTAACAGATTTAATCCAACCAAGTTCGCGCCAAAAGATAAGAACACTATCTTGATGTCCACATTGGGATAATTGAGCAACAACAATGTTAGAACGGTCAAAAGCTGAACCATTAGTACTATAGCTATGGTTTTTGTTTTAAACAGGTAAAATCGTAGAGTTCTAAACAGTTTACCTAACACACTACTGCCCCTTAGATTTAACTGCGTAAGTGAGACAAATAATCCTAAAATAAGTGTACCAACCCAGATGGGAGTCTTGTGAATATCATAGTAGTTTTTTGAAACAAGTTCGATTATACCAGGTAGTCCCAAAACTGTTATAATTATTAGTAAGATCTCGCCAATCTTTTTCATAATATGCTCGTTAGATTTGTTGCTTCGCCACTCTATTGATCCTGAGAATTCTTCTTTGCGTCCACGATTTCTGACCAGGTACTTCTAACCCAAATATTTTCTTTCTTATCGAAAACAAATCGACAGGTTGGTATATAACCAGAAGTACCTCCACATCCTGCAGCAAAGTTTGAATGTATTGAGGTGGGTTTTCCGTTTTTGATCTTAAAACTTGTCACTTTTACAGTCCATCCAGATATGTCAATATTTATCGTGTCTTGAACTTTAACGACAGTAATTTTGTCAAGTACACCTCTTCTGTCTTTAGTTAAACTAATTTTTTCCAACGCTTCTTGTTGCGTCAAAAAGTGAATTATAAACTGATCATATTGAGTTCTCAAGCTTTGCGTTACGTCACTTTTTAGAACAAGGAGATTTCTCGGTTTATGCGAAACGGCTTTTAAACTGTCGTTTGGCCTGGCGACCTCTGTATAATAATACTCTATAGTTGAATTACAGAAACTGTCAATAAGAGCTTTAGAATAGCCTTGTCCAAGTGAGGTTGAGCAGACAAACACTGTTGAAATGACTGAGAGAAGGACTTTCACGATATTTTTTCTGTGTTATTAAATATACACAGTAATTTCGATCCTTTAAACTCATTATATACCAACGTATTAACACTTTTTGGAGCGACTATACCTATAAACATTGGCTCTTCAAGATTAACGTACAACTTGAGTCAATTCACTAAGGGGTCTTGGGTTCAGGTCCCAAAAGAACCCGACTTTTGAGTTCTTTTTTTACAAAAAAGACAGGTTCGAAAAACCATGTCTTAAAAAATATCTTGTGAGTATGCTTTTAAGAGAAACCCGTAAACGAATGAGTATCAATAAATGGGGGTCGAGGGTTCGAGTCCCAGCGGGATCACAGTTTTATGTTTAGATTGGTAGTTGTAGACAGAAAATGTAGAATCGAATAAAAAAATTCTACAAATTTATTCTTCTCTTCACTACACAAAGAGATTAGAAATAGAACCCGCACTGCATAAGGCTTTGCGGGTTTTGTGTTTTTATTTGGGACTCACCCAAAAATAAAAAACTCTCCAGGAAATTTCCTGAAGGGTTCTAACCAAAAACCACCAAGAGGTTTATTGTCTGTCTGACTTAGAAATGAATGTTGGAGCAGGGTTAGCTGCTGGATTATACAAGAAGATCTTAGGCTGTTGGGTTCCGAGTCCTACTTGGAACTAAACCCGTCGCGACTCCGAGTATTGTCTCCCTGATTAAAATCGTTCGCCATCTTACCCTGCGTAAACATAATCTATGCATACCCCACTAGAATTAATAGAAGTTCCCATGACGCATTACGCACTACTTACCTTGTGAAGCAAGTACTTTTTATTGGAATAGTAGGTTTAATTATTTTGTTGTTGACATTGCGGCTACCATATTTAGCCTTCTTCTTGGAACAATTCCGCTAACTATTCTCCTTGGTTTTAAATACATTATATCGGTGAACTATTTCCCTGAGATCTTTATATTTTAAAACTTTATTCTTAACCAGGCTCATCAATTCCGCATCATCGGAAATACATGATTCCATGATTTCCATAAAATTCTTTTTTATTACTTCCCATTGCCCCGGACCCTTTTTTAAGATGAATACCCTTACATCATTAAAACTGGTCCCATTACCTCCTACCGATGCGTATTCAAATAATTCGATCGTTCCTGTTTCCAGCACTTGGGCAAACTCCTTTGGATAGACAGATCCAAATACATGTACATTATTTATTACTGCAAAAGAATCATCATTGATAACAAAGCCCATAATAAGACCTGAATTAAATTTAATTTTATCTGCATCTATTATTGCTTTATAGATTAATCGCGAATCACCGTATTTATGATCTGCAAAACGGTCATAGCCAATATTGTACTTTAATAACCCTGAAATGTGGTTTCCGGAACTGTCTATATAATATCCCGATTTAAAAATTCCGTAACTTTTAAATTGTCCAAACCCTTTTGAAAGAAAAAGAATCAATAGAGCCGAAATAATAGTTGGTTTCATAAAAACAGTAAAAATATCAATAAAAAAGTCTGACGATCAAATGTATGTGTAATCATACAGAATAGATATAAGGGGAAACCCTTATACAGTCTAATCATAAATCCTTCATAAAAGGAATATAAAATGGATGAACGGACTTTGATCTCTGGAAAAACGGAAATCTAGATGAAAGCTTCCCTCAGTTTAAAACCCGTTAAAAACTTATTTTTCCCATTTAACTCTTTACAAATATCGGTTCAATTGTTTACTGGTTCGCTTGATCAAAAATGATATATTGTTGATTATCATGTATATAAACAAATTAATTAATCCCTTTCAAAATTCGCTAAAGATATATTTTTTGCTTCAGCTTAGAAATTATACTTTAGCTTAAAGGCTAATTAAAGAGAATAACCATATAAAATGCGCGTTATTTCACGTAAGCCCTTATACGATTTTGCCACCCGGTTTCCTGCGTCGTCTAATGCCTTAAACAAATGGTGGAAAAAAACAGAAGCTGCTGATTGGAATAATTATGCTGACATTAAGAAGACTTTCAATTCTGTTGATTCTATCGGGGACTGCAGATTTGTGTTTAATATCAAGGGAAATAATATTAGGCTTGTAGGAATGATTTTTTTTGAAAAAAAGAAAGTTTACATAAGGGGAGTTTTAACTCATCCGGAATATGATACATTAAATGAAAGTGATAACTTAAAAACTTTATGATTATGTCAACAGCTGCAATTAAAAATATAGAAAATCAGGTTTTTACTCCTAGTCAATACCATGCCGCTATGTCAGAAATAGAAAATTATATTTCCAGGGGTTTTGAAAATTTAAACAAGAATGAAGCGAATCATTTAGACGAACTATCTGACAAGGTGCATGAATATGAATCTCGCAAATATCCAATGCCAATGGCTAATTCGGTATCTGGTTTACTACAAGGATACATGACAGCCAATAATTTGAATAGAGCTAAATTAGGAAGTGTCCTTAAAGTTTCCGGATCCACTATTTCAGATATTCTTAACGAAAAAAAAGGTATTAGCTTCCCGCTGGCAGTCAGAATGCATCAAATTCTAAAGATAGATGCTGAGGAGTTGCTTAATGTGAAACTTGTGTCTTCTTCCCCGGTTCGAAAAGTTGGCTTTTCACAAAGTCAAAAAGCGAGTGCAGGGCATATTAAAATAAGCTATAGAAAAAGGTCAACGGCTAACAAATCCGCGGTTAAAAAAGCTGCTAAGAAAAAATGAATACAAAATCCGTTGGCTGATATTTAATTGGAAAACCCACGCAAATTTATCCCCTATCCCTACGAAAATTTAAAGCTAATTTCCCGTGGAAGAGAGGGGTCAATGTAACCGGGTATTCCAATAGTGCCAAACATCAACTTTGGATTATAAATTAAGCCCTGATTCCCTGCGGATACTTGATCACTTTCCCAGCAATGCGCAGCCCCGAGCACAGTACAAAATTGCATATGAGCTCTAAATATTAAAACGATTTTATTGGAATAAATACCAATAATTGGTACTTTTATAAAAAAATATATGGCACGTAATACTTCTATTTTATTAGGCCAACATTTTGAAGAATTTATTTCAACTAAAATATCATCTGGCAAATATTCTTCAGCAAGCGAAGTAATTAGGACTGCCCTAAGGCTTTTGGAAGCAGAGGAATCCAAAATGAAAGATCTTAACAAAGCTCTTTCTAAAGGCGAAAAGAGCGGAATGGAAAAGAATTTTGATTCAAAAGCTCATTTAAAAAAACTTCACAACAAGTTTTTATGAAAACGCTGCCATTTGTTATCAGCAAAAAGGCAGTTTCTGACCTGGAAGAAATTTGGTTTTATACATTTGAAAAATGGTCAAAGCAACAAGCGGATCGCTACTACAATTTGATATTCAATGAAATTAACTATATCCGCAAAAATGTCAGCACAGGCAAATCGATGGAGCATGTTCGCAAGGGCTATCGAGCAACGAAGGTCAAATCTCATCTTATTTTCTACAAAATCGTAAATGATACGATAGAAATAATTAGGATTTTGCATGAGCAAATGGATATAGAAAATAGGCTTAATGATTAAGTGGAAAACCCACGCTAATTTACCCCCTATCCCCACGAGAATTTAAAGCCAATTTTCCGTGGACGAGACACTGATTCAAAAAACAGACATTTCCTGCATCAGAATCGTACAGTGAGGTCTACTTGAATAAACCTTTCAAATTGATTATTAGGAGTTTAGCAAACTGGCATTTTTTTAGGTCTGCAATATCGGTTTTTAATAAACAATGCTATGCTCAAAAATTATTTGCTCGTAGCCCTGCGCAATTTCTGGCGGAACAAGGTCTTCGCCCTCATCAACATCCTTGGCCTCGCTATTGGCATCAGCGCTGCCCTCGTCATCTTCCTGATCGTCGATTACGACTTTAGTTTCGACCATTTTGAAAAGGACCGTGACCGTATCTACCGCGTCGGCTCAGACTTTACATCCGGTGGCCATACTGCCCGCTGGGGCGATGTCTCCGCGCCGATGCCGGCCGCCATGCAAAAGGAGATGACGGGAATCGAGCTGGTGGCCCCCTTCAGAACCTGGGACGAAACAAAAGTGACCATCCCCTATCCCGATGCCAACCGCCCAACCGTCCTCAAAAAACAAAAGGACCAGGTCTACGCAGATGACCGGTATTTCAGCCTGATCCACTATGATTGGCTGGCGGGTTCCCCCGCTACTTCGTTACGGCAACCCTACCAGGTAGTGCTCACCGAAAAAAATGCCCACCTCTTCTTCCCCGGTCTTTCCTATCAGGATATCGTAGGCAGGTCTATTGTCTTTAATGACAGCATCCGCGCCACCGTCACAGGCATCGTAAAGGACATCGCGCACAATACCGATTTCAATTTCGGGACCTTTTTTTCCCGCGCAACCCTGGAGACAAGCAGGCTAAAACCCCAGGGCTGGGATTCCTGGGGCAACACCAACTCCGCCGATCAGGTCTTCCTCCGCCTCTCGCCTGGCACCACTACCCAGCAGGTGATCCCCCAGCTAAACCATCTTCTGAAAAAACATCGCACGCCTGATCCGGATAACCACAGCAGCATCCTTTGCAATCTGCAACCGCTCAGCGATCTCCATTTTGATTCGCTTTACGGGGCCTTCGACAACAGCCGCATGGCCCACAAACCCACTTTATACGGGCTGCTGGCCGTGGCCGCCTTCCTGCTCCTGCTCGCCTGTATTAATTTTATCAACCTGACAACGGCCCAAGCCTCCCAACGTGCGAAAGAGATCGGCATCCGCAAGACCCTGGGCGGCCAAAGGAGCCAGCTCATCCTCCAGTTCCTTAGCGAGACCTTTCTGCTCACATTGATCGCCACCCTCCTTTCGATCGTCATTGCCCCCCTGTTGCTAAAAGTCTTTGCTGACTTCATCCCGCCTGATTTACATTTCAGCCTTACCGGCCAACCGCAGATCATCCTCTTCCTGCTGGCCCTGATCGTCCTCGTCGGCCTGCTCTCCGGGTGTTACCCCGCCCTCGTCATGTCGGCTTATCGACCCATCCAGGTGCTAAAGAATCAGTCCTGGTCCAATACCGGCAAAAGCCGCTCGGCCTGGCTCCGTAAATCGCTTACGGTCTCGCAGTTCGTCATCGCCCAGGTCTTTATCATCGCCACCATGCTGGTAGGCAAACAGATCAGCTACGCGCTCAACAAGGATCTCGGATTTAAAAAGGAGGCCATCCTCTACTTCCATACCAGGTACAACGGGCCCAAGACAAAAAGGGTATTGCTGATGGACAAATTGAAGGCCATACCCGGCATCACAATGATCAGCCTCGCAACCGATCCCCCTTCCAACAACAACGAATGGTCCAGCACGATGAAATACAACGATGGAAAAAAGCAGATTGTGCAGGACGTACAGATCAAGGAGGCGGATACCACCTATCTTCGGCTTTTTGGGTTCCACCTGCTGTCCGGAGCCAATATCACCCAAAGCGACACCACCAATTCTCTGCTCATCAACGAGAATTTCGCGCATATCCTCGGCTTCACCGACCCCCGGCAGGCTGTTGACAAGCAGATCGATTGGGGCAGAAAGGTCCGCGTAGCCGGTGTCGTCGCCGACTTCCACCCAAAGTCCCTCCACGATCCCATCGGGCCCGTAGCGATCGCAAACGGAACGGCCGACGCCATCAGTTTCAACATCGCGCTGCAACCGCAAAACACCGACGGCACCGCCTGGACAACGAGCATCAACAGCATCCAAAAGGCTTTTAGATCGGTCTATCCCGAGGACGATTTCGATTACGAATTCGTCGATGATACGATCGCCAAATTCTACACCGCAGAAAAGAATACCTCCCGCCTCTTGTTTTGGGCGACAGGCCTGGCCATATTTATTAGCTGTCTCGGCCTGCTCGGGCTCGCTATCTATATTACCAACCAGCGCACAAAAGAGATCGGCATCCGCAAGGTCATCGGTGCCACCGTCACCCAGATCGTCGTCCTGATCTCCAACGATTTCATGAAATTGATCGCCCTGGCCATCCTGATCGCCATGCCCATCGCCTGGTGGGGCAGTAATAAATGGCTGGAGAACTTCGTTTACCGGACCACGCTGAGCTGGTGGGTGTTTGCAGTCAGCGGATTGCTCCTGGTGCTGTTTGCGCTTATCACACTGAGTATTCAGACGATCCGAGCAGCCGCTGCTAACCCGGTCAATGGGTTAAGGGCGGATTAATTTTTCCCTTAAAGCGGAGCTCATACCAAATCGGAAATATCCGCCATTTTGAAGAATCAAATAACTGTAAGATTTAGTTATGACCTAAAACTGGATTGCCAGTTATCAAAACCTAATGTGGAGATTTTGCGTGGTATGTGCATCTCCAGGTTTCACGTCAAAATTATAAGTTTTGGTTTTGGATCCATCGATCACACTCGTTGCTGCGATCGAATATTTTCCTGGCTTTAAATAAATGGTACTGATATCATTTTGGGATATATCCCAATCGATCACTTCATCTAAATCTGTATTCGTGATTTTGAGTTTGCACGACTCATCAGTCGTGAACTTTATCAACAGCTGCGCCACAGGTCTATTTCGATCTATGGGTATTTGAATTGTTTGCTCTGGTTTTTCTTCGGTTTGAATGTCTGCCGAATTACCATTTTGCGTTGCTGGTTGAGGCTTTTCACTATTGCTTTTTACAGAATCGGTCACCGCAGGTATTGGCTTCCGGGACCGCGGCATAACGAATGCGCTAGGAACAGTATCATCGAGTAGAATATCCACAGGTTGAGTCGTTTCTTTTTTATATTCCGGTGCTGGATCAGATGTTCGTGCTTTCCGGAAATAAAAAACTATAATTAATAGTCCAATGATAGCCATCGCCAGAATAAAGATTGGCCTCACAATTCGACTTGTTTTTTTCTTGATTGCGATGATTTCGCTCTTTATGCCCCTTTTCTGTATTCCCACATTTATTCTTATCAAATACATAGAATAATTCTCCGTTGTCTTTTCAAAAGCCAACCGCCTGAAAGACCCGGTCAGATCGATATTTGCTTTATCGTTTTGGCTGATCAATAATTTGATATCATCATCCGTTACATTTTCTATTAAGCCTTTACTACAAAGCAAAAAATAATCACCATCCTGCACGTCATCAATCCATTTTGTTTCTGCATATATTGGTGAATTATCAGCTTTGATGCCGCGTACAATATCAGTATTCTGTATTGTTTCATTGACGAGCGAATTATCTTGCGTTCTAAAAAGAATTTCCCCTCCCCGCAAATGATAAATCGGGCTATCTCCGTACCAGGACATGAGCACCTTTTGATCATATAGAATAAGCATTGAAAAAGTTGTGGCCAGATCGGTGTCCAATCTGTATTCCCGGGCATAAGTAATCAATCGGTCTCTCGCTTCAATTAATAATTTATCGATCAGTTCTCCAGACATTTTCGGTTCGCCAAATTTCAAAACCTTCGCTGCCATAAACTGGCAGATCAATTTACTCGCAATTCCGCCGTTAGAGAAGCTTCCAGCACCGTCACAAACAATGAAAACTTTGTCATTCACGGTTGCCTTTCCGGCAATAGGCCATATGTAATCTTCCTGTTTGTCCTTAATGCCAAACTCAAATAAATAATATATGCTTTCAGGATTCATCATCAAGCAAATTAAAATACGTTCGTAAAGGAAAGCCGTAAACGCGTGCTGTCTTCATATCAAAGATATTTCTTTTTTAAATCCTTAAATCTCTTATCGTCCTGCAGTGATCCCAACAGCCTATCCTGGTCCACAAAACTTCTTTTCAATGCATTTGTCTTAAAAGATCTTTCAAACCATTTCAGAGACTCTTCAATATTTCCGCGTAAGTAAATACAACTAGCCATACTATATAGAATATATGCATTAGATGGATCACTTTGATAGGATCTGACTAAGTAGCTATGGGCAGTGTCGTATTTACCTATGTTCATATAAATATTGCCAATTTCATAATTAAATGAAGAAGGAATTTCCTTCGGGTGAAATGCAAGAAATTTCCTGTAATTCTCCAAAGCCTTTGGATAATTCATTATCCTGTAATAAGCTTTGCCAATCGTGTTATAAATCTCCAAGATCGTTTTAGCCGAATTTGCCTCCTTGAGCGAACTCATCTCAAGGCAAGCTTCAAGGCTCGTTGCGCACTTTTTATAATCGTTCAGCGCAAAATATGCATCGCCAATTCCTTTTTGTGCTAAATAAAATTGCGGATTATATTGAATAGTCTTGGTAAAGTCAGCGATAGCATCAGTAGCCTTTCCCAACTGAAGATTTGCTAATCCCCTTTTATAATATGCTCCCTGATAATTGGTCGATAACCCTATTGCAAGTGAATACGCTTTGATTGATTCTTTAAAATCATTTTTTGAAAAATAGCACTCACCCCTGGCGTAATAATAATAGCTCTTATTTGGATTTACATTTATTGCAGCATCAATAAATATCAGAGCCGAATCGTAATTACCAATGCTGAGGGCATACACTCCGCGTTCAAATATTATTTGTGCAGAACTATCTATTTCCATAATATTTGTTGAGCCAAAACCTTTTCGTCTGGCAGAAATAAGATCACTTGCAGCGCTTTGAATCTTGTTCATTTTGATTCTGGCTATACCACGATTATAATATGCAAAAGCACTATTGCTATCCAAAGCAATAGCACGAGTGAAATATTCTTCTGCGCTGGAATAATCCTTCTTTTGTGCGTACAATACCCCTCTTCCAGTATTCAGTTTTGATTTAAAAACCGGATCAATATTCCCCTGAGATAGTGCGGGGTCGCTATCTTTTATTGCCTGGTCTAAGTTCCCGCTGAGCATGTGAAGATCCGACATTGCTTCGTAAACAGATATATCGGTTGGATCCTTTGCCAGGTAAGTCCTGTATTCGGTAAGCGCTTCAACATTTCTATTCATGCGCCTATACAGATCAGCCCGGCACCGGATTGTTTCCATATTATCATTGTCATATTCGTATGATTTACCGTAGTCTTTCAGGGCTTCATGGTAATTTCTGACTTGTTCGTTATAAGATTTTGTCAACTGTCCCATTTTGTCAAAGCATTTTGCTCTTCCTAAATAATAATCTGAATTGGAATAATCAGAATTCATTTTAGGCTTTTTGAGCAGTTCTGAAAATCCCCTGATAGCATCCTTATAATATCCTGCTCTGTATTTCTCTTCGAGATCAGCAAGTATCCTGAAGAAAGTATTGAGTTCTTTTATCCGGGCTTCATAAATATCCCTCTTCTCTGGCGCGAGGTCTATTGCACTGGAGTATAAATTAATTGCTGTTTGATAATTTCTTTTCTTCTCCTCGAAACGTGCCTGATCAATATATTGGCTGAATTTGTCATCCGAGTCCATTGTTTCATCCATACGCCCGGACGAATTGATTTGTTTTATTGCGTCTGCTATTACGATATTGTCTAAAAAATCATTTAGGGTATCGGCCGGATTAAAGAAGCCAATTCTTGAAATAAATAAAAGCCATTTGTTGTTAGTGCTTCGTTTTATAAAAATCTCTGCTACCCGTTTTGTAGGCTTGTATGGGGTAGACGGTCTTGACAAGCATATATTTTTGTAAAAAGAAGTGAAATAGACATTTATGTAAATATTCTTTTTACCTCTTTTAACAGAAGAAGATCTGACATCACTGAAGTATACAGAATTTGCATCACTCTTTCCATAAAAAGTATTAAAAGCGTTTAGATATTGGATAACGGATACGTCGGGAGAATTCGAGGAATTTGAGTAATCAGGATCGCTTATATCATCAGCAATGGCGATTTGGTTATTGAGAAATAATTGCTTGTCACTATCTTCAAAACTTTGGTTGATCAACACCTTAATATCGGTATTTTCAGCGCCTGCATAAGAAATAGTATTTAGCAGGCTGTTAAAGTATCTTTCTATTGTAATTTCTGATCTTGCTTTGATAACCTTTACGTCGTTGATAGTTATAGAATCCTGGGCACAGCACATATGAACCAAGCAATTGAATCCAACAAAGAAAAGAATTACCCTATACATCCAAATAACAGTTTTATCGTTAGATCAAGATTTTTGAACCTTAGTTACCACTTAATAATTTGTTTCTATAGTTTTCCATCTCGAACGCAGAAACTCTTTGTATATAATTAATAAGCCAACCTGAGTTAAGCGCCTCCCGGGGGAAATTTTCCACTGTAAATATCCATTTGTCTGCCAGCAAAAAATGATATTTTATTTTGATTACGTCCAGAAATTCAATTTCACGATTCAAAATAGCGTTGTAAAATTCTAACATATTGGACCTTTTAAAATGAATGCTTTCAAAGTAATTGGATAAATTCTCTTTGTCTTCAAAAGCTCTCTTTAATGAAACAAAATTTGTACCATGGCTGGTCGGGCTGATGAATTTTGTTTTAATTTTGCTTTGTGCCATTTCTGTTACAACTATCTTTGATTTTAACGTGCTGGATCCGACGGCGGCAATCATCCATTTAGATCCTTTGTTTTGGGTCATTTCAATTTTCATTATAATAGGGATTACAATAGAAGAAGAATTGTATTTGAATTTGCATGACAGTTCAGCGTACCAGTTGTCTCCGTAAAAATCGAGATAAATTGGTTTTTTCTTCTTTGTAACTTCCGAGATAAACTTATTCATTATAACGCTGTCCCACGACATGTTTTCATAGTTAAATAAACTCCTGATCAATTGTTGCCTGTCAATATTGAATTTGGTATGATGGGTTTTATAAACGTCCCTTATGAATGAGCCCGGGTCGTCATTAAACCTCTCAAAAAATTCATCTATTTCCTTAACCTCGTAAATAAAATGTTTCTCTTTAGCACCGTCATTATTTGAATACACCTGGCTGAAGAGGTGATGTTGGCAAATAGAAAAGGAAATAAAAATCCAAAATTTTAAAACATAAGTTTTTGCCATATTAAAATGCGATTACTATTTTGGGGCTTTCGTGCCCAATACCTCAACATCTGATAACATCACATCCCACTGTTGGATGGCATTTCCACGGAGATTTCTTTCGTAAACAATCAGTTGGACCTCGGTCGTTTTTTTTGTTTCATCTTCATAAATCAAACGTCCATCACTGTAGGCACGGAAAGTTTGTTCAAAGCTGACCAATCCATAATACTTGCCGTCGGCTCCTTTACGAATATTGCTAACGTAATCCACGTGGGAGAAAGTGATGACAATGCGCTCGTAGCGAAGGTTTCTTAATTTCTCCAGAAAATCCCGAACTTTTAAGTGTTTCTTTTCATCGCTATGTACAGATGAAACTTCTATAATTGCCCCATCAACAAATAAACTGGTGGCCTGATCCACAGCGTTATCCTGTGCAACATTTCCTGACTTTTTATCGCATAGAATATATAGACAGCCTTGAAACTCCTTTATTTTAGTAAGTGCCTTTTTCTTAAATTCATCTTTAGAAACTTTACCCGGCAATGCTTCAGATGCAGGCTTTGCAGTAGTATCCATATTTTTTGTAAAGTCAGTAACTACATCACTAGCATGAACCGGTCTGGAATAAGCATGTATTTTATCGAAAGAGTTTAAAAGCAGCGAAATAAATAAAAGAATCATGAGACCCAAAGAACGCGCAGATCCCATAAAATATCCGTGTTTGTTGGTTTGGCGGGTCAATAAATCTCGCATATAAATTATATTTTTTTGTTATTAATTCCCTTCCTGTGCTTTCAATAAATCTATTTTGGATAAGAACCTTTATTATTATTTCTTCTCCATAAGAATCCAAGTACTATTTCATGTGTACCACTGCTAACTGTGTTCAGTTGGGTTGTGGTATAATCATAAGAATAGCCGAGATTAATCGTGCCGCTGATGTTGACTCCCAACATCGCTGCGTATCCCTGATGATAGCGATATGAAAATCCCAACCAGAGCAAATCCTGGTATTGGATTTTAGCGTTCACATCGAAACCAATGGGCAGCGGTTGTACATAGCTGATCATGACGGAAGGCAGAATGTTGATGTCATCACTTACTAATATCTTATACCCCGCAGTCAAAAACGTATGTGGAATCAGTTTCCCTTTGAGCAACGTAACGCCGTTGGACGAGGTTGTTCCATTACTGGAATTAATCGGAACAGGAACAATTTGTTGAGCAGACAATCCCAAAAAAAAACTTTTATTCGATAACCAAAGACCAGCATTGACATCTGGTTCCAGCTTATTTAGATACCCGCTTCCCAAAGCAGCGGGATCAATGGGATTAGCCTGTCCGAAATCTACCGTGGTTACGTCAACGATTACTTCCTGTACACCAAGAGACAGGCCAAAACTCAAACTGGTTTTGACGCCCACTGGAACGTGATATGCGTAAGAGCCATACGCGGCAATTCGACTAAGGGGACCTGTTTTATCATTTAGAATCGTAAAGCCAACTCCATGATGGGCCGGTGGCGCGGTAAACTCCATCGAGAATTGTTTTGCACCCAGATTCTTAGCTTGAAGATCCGGGACCGTGGTAGGCGTTTCGTTGTCATATTCTGTTTTTCCAAGTGGAGCGTTCACAGTAAGATACAGCGTCGTAGGCGCACCATTTAAACCGACCCACTGATTGCGGTAACTGACCTTACAGTCCCAGTAATTTTCTATTCCTGCGAGCGCAGGATTTAGGATGAAATTGTTCAAAATATATTGTGTGTAATAAGGTTGTTGCTGGGCAGACACGCACCCCACCATTAAAAAACTCACGCAATAGATTACAAATTTCTTTCCCAGCATCACAATTGTAAAATTATGAGTTACTTAAATATGGTGACAGAACCCGCTATTTTCTTTTCATTGTTTTTGGGTTCGATGATATAGTAATAAGTTCCCATTGGAAGGGGCTTGCCATTATAAGTTCCATCCCACGCTTTGTTAGAATTTTCTGAATGAAAAACATGCTGACCATACCGGTTGAACACATCAACGGTTGCTCCGGGATAAGCTGAAAGATTGGTGATAATCCATGTATCGTTGATACCGTCACCATTTGGCGAAAAAGCATTGGGCACGAAAATTTTTGATGTTCCCCCTGACACAGTAATCTTAACGCTCCCGCTGGTTTCACATTTATTGTCATCAATAATATCCAGCGTATAATCCGTAGTAAAAGATGGGCTTGCAACAGGATCTTTAATGGTCGAATCATTCAGTCCAATGGATGGCTTCCATTGATAAGAGACTATATTACCCGTCACCGAGACGTTCAGCGTAGTATTTGCACCGGGAGCAATGGTTACATCCGGCCCCATGATCAACGCGGGAAGTGGGTTGACCACTATGGCGATCTGCGAAGATGTTCCACACTGACCCGCCGCGGGAGTAAAAGTATATAAAGTACGGCCGACGTTTGTGGTGTTGATCGAAGCAGGACTCCAGGTTCCGTTAACTCCTTCCTTCGATGTTAGTGGCAGTACCGGCGCCGTCGTATTTTGACAAAGCGGCCCGATTTCATCAAATGTTGGTGCTGCCGCCGCGTTTACATTTAACACGATAATATTTGATGTATCGGAGCCGCCAGCACACGGCCCACTGGCGGATACGACACAGCTAACTGCGTCGTTGTTGACAAAGCCGCTGCTGCTATATACCGGGCTATTTGTACCTACTTTTTTGCCATTTAATAGCCATTGATAACTGGGTGAATTTCCGGCATTGGAAACGGTTGCAGTAAAGCTGACTTCAGCGCCTGTACAAATATTAGTTGCCGAAGAAGTGATATTTACTATCGGAGAAACAGTGGGATTGATAACTACTGTCGTGCTGGCCGTTATTGGACCGCTGCCCGGACCCGGACATGAACCGCTAATTTGAACTGTATATACAGCATCAACATTAGGATTAACCACGATTACTGAATCACCATCGTATTGCTTTAATCCCTGCCATTTGAAGTTGTAGGGAGGTATGCCATAGTACCCTCTTGCAGTCAAGGTCACCGAAGCACCTGCACAACTACTTTCCGGCGATGCACTCACGGAAGCAGAGTCAAATGTTCGCCCCACTAAGGTTATCGTTAAATCTTCTGCGGCTCCAATGCATGATCCATCACAACCATCAGGGCCATGGCACTTTCTAAAGAAATAAAAAGTAAAAGGAATATTAGAGGGTGGACCGCAAGCTGGTATTGGAAAACAGCCCGCCAGGCTGGCTCCGTTATTCAATAACATACTTTGATTTGTAAAATACTGTGATCCCGTACCGGGAGCAGTACCTACCCACATTTTAGAGGCACACCCACCATTTATTGCAAATGAGAAAGCCGCGTCCTGGCCAACACAGGGAGCATTTGCAGTAAATCCAAACGAAAACAATGCATCAATAAGAGTTGCCGCAGGAGGTGCTGGTACCATAAAATTGTATTGGCAAGCAGTATCCAGGTTGCAATCCTGATTGGAGTGTGATCCTTTAATCTTGTTCTGCATCAGGATGCCCATGTCCTGCACCAGGGGATCTATTACTACATTGTCAATCTTAACCTGAGCATTTAGGAAATCGCTATTGATGGCCAGTGTCAATTTGTTATGGTCAAGATAATACGGAATGAATTGGTAGGTGGAAGATGGGTTTTTCTTCTGGTACATGACCCCCTCTTTTATGTTAAAAACGGTCCTTGCGCTCACACGGAAATCAGCCGAAGAGGCTAAACCATTTCCAGGGAGTCCATTTGAGAAAGTGAAATTGCCCGGATGCCTGCCCAAAAAAGAATCTCTGAATAGCAGGGTTTTATAAGTGGGAAATTTGTTGGCATGTACTATAAAATTGGTTTTAATTGAACCTCTCGACACTTTCATTTCTGCGTCGATTCCGGGAAAAATATTTTTTATAGCAATCCCGTCATCCCCTGCTGTATAATGGGTCCAATCGGCGGAGGCTAATAAAGTTTCAGCGCCTCCATTTTTTCCATACAATTTCCAATCGTTGAAATAAGTTCTACCATCAGGAGTAGTGATATAGGATGATTTTCTTTTAATATCAAAACCCAACGGATCTTCTTGGTTCGATGCTTCATAGAGTAATGGACCTTTTGGACTAAGCCGGGCGTCAATTGTAATCCATTGTCCATCTTTATTGAAGTGCATGGGGCTTGATGACTGTTGAACATAACAAATCGATGGAGTGTCTTTATTTATGAAGAATTTGGAATCAATCGTTCTTTTATCAAAAAGTTCAACCGCATTGTTATTCGGACTGTATTTATCACAAAAATTAGCGTCGGGATGGCGCAGGTAATCGATATTTTTTGCCATCCATAATTTTCCACGGTCTGTATATTTTCTTGTGAAGATGGAAAAGTTATTTTTCTTAACTGTCATCTGGAGGCTCCCATTCTGGGCGCGTAAGGCAAAACCATTTAAGAGTGCGGTAAACTCCACCAAAAGAAATACAATTATGAAAGAACTTTTCATTTGAATCGCCATCTTTGAAGAATGAATCATCGATAACCGAGATTAAGTTCCTGTGCTTGTTTAACCAGGATTTGTTCTTCCTATTTTCTGCAATTTTTTGTTGATATCCAATAAGATGTTTTAATTCAATCCTCCTATGGGTTCCGTCTTCTTAAATGGGATTAGTCCAACTTCCAGAAGTTTAAACAAGTGTGGCCTGGATACATTCAACATATCTGCTGCTTGTTGGGTGCTTATTTCCGAATCAGAAGAAATTAACGTAAATGATTTGCCTTGAGCCATATTGTCTAATATTTCAAATAATAATAAAACGGCCTTTTTTGGAATTTTAAAAATATCGCCATTCTCCTGAATCTTGATCTTGACAGAACTGATTTTATTTTTCACTAATATCCTCGATGTTTCATGGAATGTTGAGATAGAAGTCCTTGCAATCTTCTGTTCCTATATATTGTTCATTCTAATACTACTTTCATATACTTAATTTACTAACACTAAACTAAGTAAGCGAATAAACGAACAAGTAAAAATAGGTAAATTTATACTTCATTGATATTCATCTTATTACAATCACCTTATAAACGATGGAGTTGATACCCGGTGACCTTTCTGTAAGAAAGATACAAAAGGAAAACAGGCAACTATGATCGTAGAATCATAAATTTATAACAACAACGATCAAGGGGATTATACATGGAACACAAACGATATCTATGATCATGCCAGAGACCGCGTAAATTATTTGCATATGGACAAATGAGAAATTTAATTTTACGTTTGATTTTTGCTATTGGATGCAATCCAAAAACAAAAGAGCAAACGACAACTAACAATATGGAAAACTGGAACAAATACTTTGTCATTATCTATGATAACTTCAATAAGAGAAACATTGATTTTGTCATTCACAAGATGACTTCTGACGTAAAATGGGCTGATGGCATGGACGGAGGCTTTGTTTACGGACACGAAGGTGTAAGGGAATATTGGACAAGGCAGTTTAAGTTAGTTAGTTCCAACGTGACACCTTTAGACGTAAGGGAAAACAATGGAAAAATTATTATCAAAGTACATCAGGTAGTTCAAGACATTGACGGAAAACTAATTGCGGACGAAACGGTCACGCACATCTTTAAATTAGAGGGTGACAAAATAGCCCATTTTGATATAGAGAAATAATCAAAATCAATAAAGGCACTATAAGCTCCCCCGATCCCGGATCATTCGCTATTAAAGTTTTCCAGTTTGAATATATTAACCATTACAGATTCATGCAATATTTTCAAAAGCCCGCAGAATAAAAATCCTGCAGGCCCCTTTCTTAACCCTTTCATTCATTTAAAAATCCTCCTGATTTCATGAAGGGACGAAACCCAAATGATCAAAATAAATGAGAATAGGTCTTTAAATATTCATTACAAGTTCCCGAATCTTATTTTGTTAAAACCATCTGTTTGGTACTGATCATTTTTTCATCCACATAAAGAGTATAATTATAAACACCGGAAGAAAGACCGGATGCATCCAGGTTCATATTTCCACGGCCTGCACTGCCTATCACCATGGATTTGATGATCCGGCCGGACATATCCGAAACCTCTAGTCTGGCACGGCCGAAAGACTGCGGAATAGTATAATTGATAGACGTGGAACTGGTAAAAGGATTGGGTAGGTTCTGGCCGAGGGAGGCATCCGACAAGGAAGAGCTGGCGGATGATGACCCTTTAACCAGTTCTTCCAGGCGGTCGAGCCGGGCCTGGAGGGAATCGTTTTTTGCACTCAGTTCCTGCATGGCTTTCACCAGCGGCACCACGAATTCAGAATAAGCCAGGCCATAGAGATCCTTATCATTCTGAGGGGTATGCACTCCACTGAAATCATAGTTCAAAGATTTCGCAGCTGTTTCCACTTCCTGTGCAACGAACCCTGAATACAGGATTTTTTCTTTCGCATCTATGGCTGCTTCCTCTGCCTGATCCGCTGAACTACCGCTTCCGGAAGGCAAAATAGATTTAGCCATTTGTTTTGTCTGGCTGACCCCCGTATAATCGTTCATACCATGAATATTATAATGATAGGTCACGGGCCGGAGGGCCTTTATAAATTCGATGCCGGGTACATTCTCCTTAATATCTTTTTTAAAACGCCCATCGGAGGTAATGACAATACTGCCGGCGGATTTTACCGAATTCACAGAGGTATTCCCTAACATGATCTGATTGCTGGCCGTGGCCAGGGCACTATTTCCGATGGCCGTCGCATTGGTTAATCCGTCCTGGTTCATATTCGCACTATAGCCCAGTGCGGTATTATAGGTGCCCGTTACAGAACTGGATCCTGCTAAAGCTGTAAATCCAATCCCGGTATTTCCATCACCGGTCGTATTTGCATTTAATGAAGCCGTTCCCAGGGCCGTGTTAAAAAAACTGGTTGTATTGGCATATTGCGCATACCAGCCAATCGCCGTATTGGAGAAACTGGTGGTATTATTATATAATGCATTGTACCCCACTGCTGTATTCGCATCACCCGAAATATGAGCATTCATGGCGCCGGATCCTTCCGCTGTATTTTGGCCTCCCGTCTGGTTATAGTGTAGTGCAGTATATCCTATGGCCGTGTTATCATTTCCGGTGGTGTTGGTAAAAAGGGATGAATATCCCATGGAAGTGTTTGAAAGGCCGGTGCTATTCTGGTAAAGGGCTGCATACCCATTGGCCGTATTGTAACTCCCTGTGGTATTATAAAACAAAGAATAAGCCCCTGTCGCTGTTTCGTAACTTCCATCTGTAATGAAACTCAGGGCACCAAATCCATTGGCTGTATTATAACTGCCGGTGGTATTGTTGCCCAGCGCATAGTATCCTTCGGCTATATTATAGACTCCGGAAGTATTTGAACCCAGGGCATGGCTCCCAACCGCCGCGTTGCCACCACCTGCTGTATTGGATGTGAGGGCGTAGGAACCAACGGCCGTATTATCCTGTCCATTGGTCGTGGCCATCAGGGCCTCTGTGCCGACAGCCACATTCCGTCCGTCATCAACCCCATTATAATTAAATAAAGCAGATTCTCCGATAGCCACCTGATTGCCGGTTGATGTGTTATTATACAGGGCCTTCAGTCCGATCGCTATATTCGTACTGCCCGTCGTATTGTTATCGAGGGCAAAGGAACCAATACCCACATTGCTGATACCTGTCGTATTCAGGAACAAGGCACCGTGGCCGATCGCATCATTATCTTTTCCGGTAGTG
>Ga0209863_10000446_pt1 | contig 20980 bp, 21 predicted proteins | sample OrgsoiDNA2013046_FD_185796 | JGI IMG/M metagenome (GOLD analysis project Ga0209863, IMG submission 185796) | Permafrost soil microbial communities from the Arctic, to analyse light accelerated degradation of dissolved organic matter (DOM) -... | ecosystem: Environmental > Terrestrial > Soil >...
TGGGTCTTCGCCTGCTCTATGAGCTTCGGGGGATCCCTTCCGTGGCTTGGGAAGAAACGAAATCTGCCAGGAAAAACATCTGCACATCCCGTTCATTTGGAAACCGGATCGCGGAAAAAAGCCGCATTGCGGAAGCCATGGCCAACTATGCCGCGAGTTGTGCGGCAAAACTCCGGTCTGACAAAACCTGTTGCCGCAGCATCCAGGTTTTCATTCAGACAAATCCTCATAAGACGGAGGAGGCACAATATCTGCGTTCGGTTGATATTGATCTCGAAAGGCCCTCCAATCACAGTGGAGAGATGATCAAAGCCGCGCTCCGGGGGCTGGACCTGATTTTTAAACACGGTTTTTTATATATGAAATGCGGGGTGACGGCGATGGACCTCGTTCCCGAATCCGCTGTGCAGGCCAGTTTTTTTGATGGGACGGATCACGAAAAGAACAGACAGGTCATGCGGACCGTTGATAAAATCAACCATTCCCTCGGGAAGGAAATCGTTCGAACGGCAGTCCAGGGATTTGAGCGCCCGTACAGGCTCAAGACGGATTATTTGTCTCCCCGTTATACGACGAGGATGGGGGAGATTCTGAAAATAAAGATTTGAGGAAAGTATGAAAGTATGGAAGCATGGAAGTCTGGAAGTGCAACTTTCACTACCTCTTCAAACAATCACTTTCATTCTTCCAAACTTTCATACTTCCATACTTTCATAGTTGAGTTATGCTTCAACCATTCGAGGACTTCAGGCCCAACTACATTCCCCGCCTCCTTGAATTGGGAAGGCGATACCTGGTTTCCCAAACCTATTACAGGATCAGGGAATTGGAGACTGATTCAACAAGTTCCCGCGTGAACTTATTGTTGTCAGATTATGTGGAACTCGGAGAGGCGAGGCTTCATATGAATGCGGTGAAGAAAGACAGCTATGCCGCCATCATTGATTTGAAAAATCCAGCGCATCTGAAAAAAATACAGGAAATGCTGATGGCCGGTTCCCGTTACCGCATTTTTTTTGCCGTTGTCCGAAGTGCGAAGGAATTGGAAAACCTGGTCAACAAAAAGTATAAGGATAAGCTCAAACAATACGTGGATAAACAAACCAACTGGCGGATTTCCCATGATGCCGTTGTGAAACCAACCATCCAGCTGAGTTTTGGTGAACTGTTTATCATTATGAAACATGGGAACCAGCGTATCCGGATTAAATTCGAAGAAATTGAAGAAAGTAGGGGAGAATGAGAGTATGGGAGTATGGGAGTATGGGGCGAAACTCTTACTCTCCCACATTTTCAATCTCATACTCCCATTCTCTCATACTAAATTGAGACTTATCTTTGAGGGGAAACACGCCGATACGCATGTGCTACGATATCTCCTTTACGGTTAAGCTCAAGGAACTACCTGCCTATTTTCCGGATCTTGAAACTAAACTTCAGCTTGAGCTGGATTTTGACGGCACGCATATCATGGGCCATAGTTTTAATGAACATCCCATTTTATATTTGGACAGAGAAACAAGAAAAATTACGGTTCGACCGATGGAGTGGGGGGTAATCCCTTTTTATGTGAAGGATGAAAATAGCTTTCTTCCTCAGCGGGCTTCCATGTTAAATACACGGAGTGAACGCATCCTGGGGGACGCAAAAAGTTATTGGTATAAAATTCGTAACCGCCGCTGTCTCATTCCTGTTACAGGGGTCTATGAGCACCGTGCAATTAAAGGCTGGAAGAAGAAAGTACCTTATTTCATTTATTTGAAAGATCAGCCACTCTTTTTTCTTCCCGGTTTATATTCCGTCACTGACCTGCCCGACCAGCAAACAGGTGAAATGATCAAGCGACATACATTCAGCCTGATCACCCGGGATGGCAACGACCTGATGAAAAAAATTCATAATGATGGCGACAACCGCGGACGGATGCCCTTATTTCTGCCTTTGGAATTGTCAAGGGAATTTTTAGCAGATGAGCTCTCGTCTGAACGGTACCAGGAAATTTTGCAATTCGAAATGCCGGAATCTAATATGGAGGCTATAACGGTCTATACCATACGCAGTGCAAAACCCCGGTCCGATGGGAAAGCAAAAAATGAATACTGGGAATGGGAAAAGCTTCCTGCGCCAGGAACAGGAGATCCTGTAATTGACGCTGAACGCTGAACGCGGGAATTTTTATTGGTAAACCCTTACGTAATCAATGTAGAAATGTTGCGGAAGTGCATTTATATTCACACCTTTCGTTCCGCCCCAGTCTCCACCAAATGCCAGGTTCAGAATAATAAATTGAGGCTTATCGTAAGGCCATGCGCCTGCTCCTTTATTTTGATTTGAATAGGTAAATACCTTAGTTCCGTCAAAAAACCAGTCTATGCGATCCGGATACCATTCTACCGCATAAATATGGAAATCTTTTTCCGGAGAGGGGTAATAAATGCGGGTACCGTAATCTGTACTCGCTGAATGTTCATTGAAATGTAAAGTATCGGGCATGAAACCAACATGTTCCATGATGTCAATTTCACCGCAGGCAGGCCAGCCGACTTTTGTTATGTTGCTACCAAGTGTCCAGATAGCAGGCCATGTGCCAAGTGAGGAGGGGATTTTGGCACGAACTTCTATACGGCCATAGGTCCAGTCCTTAATTCCCTGGGTACTTACATCAGCAGAAGTAATGGGATATATATGACCGTTAGACATGAAAGAATCATTGCTGGCGATAATATCAAGCATCCCGTTACTTATCGAGGCATTCTCCTTCCTGCTAAGAGTATAATATTGAAGTTCATGGTTTCGGATATAGCCTGTGTCATATTTCCATTTTGTATGATCCGGAAGTCCCGGATTATCAAATTCATCCTGCCAAACCAGTTTAGTATACTTAGTCGGCGTGTTAGCAGATGAATTTGATTGAGCCTTCGCGCAATCCTGAAGAGCAGAAATAAAAAATAATATGAACAGGTAATTGCAGGATTTTTGAAGAACTGTATTCATTATTTCCAGCGGAACTTTTTTCCGGTTCCGGCCCGTTGAAGATAATATTTTTTATTGGCCGGAAGATTATTCGTCCGGGTATACCGGTAAACGCCATTAAAAAATGTGCAAATGTGCAAATGTGCAAATGTGCAAATGTGCAAGTGAGCAAATTATTTCTAACCTCTCATCGCAATAAAAAGGAAAGTCATTACACTTATAACCTGACATTCCTGTATTTGCCCATTTGCCCATTTGCAAATTGTCTTTCATATCTTCGAATTCAATTCTGTAAATATGAAATCGATTGCTATAGTATCCTGCCTTTTTTTAACGACCCTATTTGCATCCGCACAATTAAGTTCAAATGGCAGTCTGCCTACGGTGAAAACAGCCAATGGCGTCCTGCAGGGTACACAGGTTTCCGGGATCTCTATATTTAAAGGCGTCCCTTTTGCACAACCACCCGTTGGTGATTTACGCTGGAAAGAACCACAGCCTGTAAAAAACTGGGAGGGAACGCTAAAGGCTGATCATTTTTCGGCCAGACCGATGCAACTGCCTATTTATAGTGACATGAATTTCAGGTCACCCGGTATTAGCGAGGACTGCCTTTACCTGAATATCTGGACGCCGGCAAAAACCGGGAAAGAAGAATTACCGGTACTGGTTTTTTTCTTTGGAGGTGGAATGAAAGCAGGAGATGCCTCGGAATACCGTTATGATGGTGAATCCATGTCCAGGAAAGGTATCGTAGCCGTTACGGTGAATTACAGACTTGGCGTTTTCGGATTTCTCGCTTATCCCGAACTCAGTAAGGAGTCATCGCACCATGCTTCAGGCAATTATGGACTTATGGATCAGACAGAAGCACTTCGGTGGCTGCATAAAAATATTGAGGTATTTGGAGGGAACCCGGATAATATTACAATAGCCGGGGAGTCAGCAGGCTCTTCATCCGTTTGCGCCCAGATAGTTTCTCCATTGCCCAGAAACTTATTTGCCGGGGCCATTGGCGAAAGCGGTTCTATCCTGAAATTTAAATCGGTAGTGACTTTAGCGGAAGCCGAAAAAATAGGCCTGGATTATTCCAAAACTGTTTCCGCTAATTCCTTAAAGGAGTTACGCGCCATGCCCGCGGAGCAACTCCTAAATGCAACTGCAAAACCGGCGTTGGATGATTTTCCAATAGATATAGATGGATATTTTTTCCCGGAATCGCCACTTGCCATATATAAATCGGGCCGGGTCGCCAAAGTTCCGGCGATCATTGGCTGGAACTCTGAAGAGTCGGGATGGAAATCCATTTTGGGTGATGCAGAACCGACTATGGAAAATTATACAAAAGCAGTCAGGAAATTATATCCCGCAAATGCAGATGAGATTTTAAAACTATATGGTGTAGGTAACGATTCTGATGTAGTAATCGTTGCAACATCTCTGGCGAGCGACCGGACGAATGCCTTTGGATCCTGGAGATGGGTTGACCTGCATACAAAAACCAACAGTCCGGTCTATCGTTATTTTTTTACAAAAGCAAGGCCCGGATTGATGGCAGATATAAATAAACCGAAACATCCGGATGCGCAAGTTGAGACATCTGAGAAAAATTTTAACGGACTTGGTTTTTTTCAGGGAGCCGTCCATTCTGCAGAAATTGAATATGCCCTTGGCAATCTGCCCAGTAACAGAGTTTATGACTGGCAACCCGGGGATTATATGGTTTCAACTGTCATGCAGGATTATTTCGCGAATTTTATTAAATTCAAGAACCCCAATGGAATCGGTTTACCCTATTGGCCATTATATCAAAGCTGGCAGAAGGATCCCATCATGTATCTTGGATATGATACTCATCGTGCACCGGATAAAACCAGGGATCGTTATTTGTATTTTGAAAAGTTAAACAGTAACTGACAGAATATTCATCCGATTTTTAATTCCACATCACCCATCTGCGGGTGGCCCGTGCAGGTCAATATCAGTCCCTGAGCAAGATCTTTATCAGTCAGGACTTCGTTATTTGACAGCCATACATTTCCGGATTTGCAAATGGCTGCGCAGCTGCCGCATTTACCCGTTTCGCAACTATAAGGCAGATTCAATTTAAATTTTTTTGCCGCCTGAAGGATAGTATCCGGATAGATCGCCGGAAATTGATAAATTATCCCATGTAAATCAATCGAAACCTGGTAGGTATTTTTATCCGGTGCTGAGCGGTGCCAAAGTTTTTTATTTCCCGGGTTGAAATCCTCCTTTTTAATATTTTCTTTTGGAAATCCTTCTTCCATTAATAGAAAAATAATCATCCGCATATAATTTTCGGGGCCGCAGGTGTAAAACAATGTTTTATCCCGGTCAAAACGGTTGATGGTTAGGAATTCAAGAAGAAGTTCGCGATTCAAGCGTGCTTTTCTCAGATTTGCTTCCGAACTGAATAGAAAATCAATGTGTATTTGATTTGAATGATTCTCCTCCATACTTTTCAATACATCATAAAACGCCGTGGCATCGACTGAAGGATTGCTGTAAATCAGGAATATAAAAATATCCGGATAGAGATGCAGTATTGTTTTTATCAGGGATAATATGGGCGCAATACCGCTGCCTGCTGCAAAAAAGAAAATGCTTGCAAAAGATTCTATATTTTTCGGAAGACGAAAAAATCCTGCTGCACCAGTTGTAAAAACTTTGTCGCCGACCTTTGCCCGGTCCACCAGTTTTCTTGAGAGAAAACCATTATCGATTCGTTTTACTGCGATCGACAAGGGTTCTTTTAAAACCGGAGAAGAGATGATTGAATAGGATCTGCGGATTTCTTGCTTTCCTGAATTATCCATCAGCGTAATAAACTGGCCGGATTCATATTTTAATGATTGTGGTTCTGTGAAAGTAAAGGTTTTGAAATTCTTCGTTTCCTCCCTGATACTTTCAATCGTCAGGAGCTCATAACCTGTATTTGGATTTGAATGAATCTGATTCAATTTTAATTCTGTTTCCTGATTTAAGTTAAGATACTGATTTGACAGGTTTCGTAGCGACAGATATTAAAATTAATGTATAAGTGTGGTGCGTGTTTTGATGTAAATAGTAATGATTAAATAGTTAATATAAAACAAAGGATGATAGTAAAACGCCCCAAAATCAGACCCTGGATGCTCAAAAAGGAAATACTCATTCTTTATTACGGACTGAGGGACAGCCGAGCGACTGTGACCGCGAAATTGCCTGCCTTTTTTTCAATCCTTTACCTGCTGAGTCCGATTGACCTGATCCCTGATTTTATTCCTTTTTTTGGTTATGTCGACGATATTATCATCGTTCCCCTGTTATTGAATTTATCCATTAAACTGTTGCCCGCTGAAGTGAGAGAAGAAAGTATTTTAAAAGCCACGAGGAATCAGGACAGGTTTAAACTGTTAATGCTGGCAGTTATTCTGATCATTATTGCCTGGTTTGCAGGGTTATACTTCCTGATCCAGTATCTTATTGGGAATTGATAAATTGTTTTTGCTTCATGGCATCATTTTTTAAGCATAAGCATGGATTTAATTTTTAATTTAAATAAAGTGTTTATGAAAAAGTTAGGAATCATATTATTTGTAATGCTGGGTATTGTTTTTACCACCGAGGCTCAGGTGGACAGCACAGCAAAAAAAGTGGGAAATAAAACAGCGGAACTGGCTTCCAAAGGGAAATCCTCTGTAGTTGACGAGGTTTACAAGGATAAAATCGGACCCGACGGACAATCGCCCATATACATTGACCACAATTCCAAATACTATTATGTGGATAAAAAGGGAAAAAAAGTATACGTTCCTAAATCTTCTCTGAAGGATAAGCCGAAAAGTTAATCGCGATCATAGCCATATTTTAAAAAGCACTTCAGATCAAGTGCTTTTTTTATTTCAGAAACCGAAGTAAATGTGCAAATGGGCAAATGAGGGAAGCAGCGAATCTATTTTGCTTTTTTAGTCCTTTTTGCGGCGGAGACGGATTTTACCATTGTCTTTCCTTCCATTATCTGTTTTGGATCTTTCACTTTAAGCATTGAAATGACAAAGGCCTCTTTCATCAATTTTGTTATATAGATTTTCGGAAAATCTTTTCTGTCCTTTACCAGGATATATCGATACTGATTTCCATTTCCAATCAATTTTTTTTCCGGGTCAGCAATCTGGCTTCCCCAATAGAATCCAAAATGGACATTGAAGCTGGTTCTGCCTACCGCGATATTGCAAAATACATGTCCGACCCTGTCAGTCGGGGACCATCCAAATGCCAGTGCATTATAATTATCATAAATAAGTTCATTTGATTTGGGATATTGTTTCCAAACGAAATCCCTTAGCCACAGCGCTGTTTCCTGCACATCCGGCGGGAATGGCTTTAGAAATTTTTTCAGATCGGCAACATCCTGTTGTGCCACAGTGAGTGGTTTGACATCTTAAGATAGTTATTTTTAGTTGACTGTTGACAGTTGAAAGTTGACCGTTGAGCTTACGCGTTGAGCGTTACGCGTTGAGCGTTACGCGTTAGGCGTTAAGCTCTAAACGCTGATAGTCTTCCACTTTCCTTTTCTGAAATAATACCAGGCGATCAGGGCAATCATTGTCTCTGCCACTGGAACGGCAATAAAGGCACCGGTTGCTTTCAAATGGAAATTGTAAGCCAGTATATAAGCCAGGGGAATCTGAAATAGCCAGAAACAGAAAAAATTGATCAGGGTTGGCGTTCTGGTGTCTCCGGCGCCATTCAACGCCTGCATCATAACCATACTGATACCATAAAAAATATTCGCTGAGCCAAACCACCGAAGCGTAAGCGTTCCATACTTAATTATGTCCTCGTCATGGGTATAAATACGCATAATAAAGTCCGGAAAAAAAATGAATATAAACATCACAGAACCTGTTAATATCGCGCTATATTTTGCAGTCATGTTAACGGATTGCTCAGCCCTTTTTGGATTTTTTGCTCCCAGGTTCTGGCCGACCAGCGTAGCAGCGGCATTACTTAATCCCCATACCGGCAACAGAAAGAATATAAAATTTCGTATTGCCAGCTGATAGCCCGCAGAGGCCGTAGTTCCACCGGTTTCAGCGACCAGCCGGGTAAGAAATATCCAACTGCCACTGTTAATGAGAAATTGCAAAGTAGCGGGCCACGCAATGGTGACAATGGATTTTAAAAGTTTCGGATCGTAATTAAAATGAATCGCCTTAAGGCGGATTATGCCTTTCCCTTTAAATAAATGGTAGCATTGGTATAGAACGCCACCGGTCCTGCCAATTACGGTTGCAATGGCGGCCCCTTTCAACCCAAAAAAATGAATAAAAAGGGGGCACAGGATAATATTCAGGATGCTGGCCAGCCAAAGACTTTTCATAGCCATGGCAGCATCACCTGCTCCCCTGAATATTCCATTGATCAGAAACAGTAACATGATCACCAGGCTGCCGCCAAACATGATTTTTGTAAAAATTGCTCCTTCAAGTACAACCTTTGCATCAGCACCCATCAGGGATAATATATTTCCGGCGAAAACTACTCCCAGAATACTGATAATAGCCGTTACGATAAAGGCAATGATCAAAGACTGGGCACCGGCGTGTGCAGCCGCATCCGGATTTTTCTCGCCAATTCTCCTGGCTACGACAGCTGTGGCAGCGGTACTCAATCCGATAGCGATCGAATATACCAGTGAGATGACGGATTCGGTTAGTCCGACAGTTGCAATGGCGTGTTGCCCCAGTTTACTTACAAAAAATATATCCACAACAGCGAATACACTTTCGAGACTCAATTCCAGAATCATTGGGATAGCCAGCAAAAAAATCGCTTTGGATAAATTTCCCTGGGTATAATCGCGCTGTTCGCCATTAAGGGACGTACGAATAATATTAAATATTCTATTAAATATCGACCGTTGAGACATGGGTGGAGGATGAATATAATTGATTTATTTATATTACAAGTTGATTCATCGATATGGAACAGATCAAAATCATTACGGAAGAATTATTATCAGACAATTGGTATACGCTTAAAAAATATACCTACGAAATATCAAAACGGAACGGGACCCGGCAGGTGCAGACAAGAGAAGTTTATGACCGCGGAAACGGAGCTGTGATATTGCTTTATAATAAAGAGTTTAAAACTGTCATCCTGACCAGGCAATTCCGTTTACCCAGTTTTGTAAACGGAAATAAAAAGGGGGTCCTAATTGAAGCCTGTGCCGGTCTCCTGGACGCAGATAATCCGGAGGAGGCCATTAAAAGGGAAACAGAAGAAGAAACCGGTTACCGGATTAAAGACGTCAGGAAAATATTCGAAGCCTATATGTCTCCCGGGTCGGTCAGCGAAATCCTTTATTTTTTTATCGCGGAATATACCCTGTCCATGAAAGTTCACGATGGAGGTGGTATCGAACACGAACAGGAGGATATTGAAGTGCTTGAAATTTCGTTTGATAAAACATTCGCCATGATTGAGACAGGCGAGATCAGAGATGCAAAAACCATTATGTTGCTCCAGTATATGAAAATCGGGCAGATTTTATTTACCTAGTCTTTTTCTCTTCATTCGATCCGAACCCCAATTGGGATCTTTAAACATCGCTTTACGCTTTGAGCTTAGTTAACCGTTAAATGCCTCCATATTGATTTTTCAATTTTATCCAAAGAAGATATCTTGGGTAGTTAAGTTATAAACTCAACAAATGGATAAAAAATTACTGGGCCAGGTGGCCATAATTACCGGAGCAAGCAGCGGAATCGGGGCCGGCGTGGCAAAATCTCTTTCTGCCGCCGGAGCCACTGTAGTTGTAAATTATCCCGTTAATCCTGTTAAAGATGCTGCTGAAGCTGTGCTGGCTGAAATTATCGCGGCCGGTGGAACAGGAATGACGGCTGTTTGCGATGTGAGCAAAGAAGATGAAGTTCAAAAAATGTTTGCAGATACCATTCAGCAATATGGTACTGTGGACATTTTGATTAATAATGCCGGACTTCAAAGAGATTCGCCCTTTGAAAAAATGACACTGGAACAATGGAATTATGTAATCTCCGTGAACTTAACGGGACAATTTCTTTGTGCAAGGGAGGCGATCAGGGAGTTTTTAAGAAGGGGAGTAGTTGCGACCCGTTCCAAAGCTGCCGGAAAAATTATCCATATGAGCAGTGTACATGAAGTAATTCCCTGGGCGGGCCATGCGAATTACGCTGCTTCGAAAGGTGGGATCATGATGCTGATGAAAACCCTGGCGCAGGAATTTGCCTGGAAAAAAATCCGGGTTAATAGTATTTGTCCGGGCGCTATCCAGACACCGATCAATCGCCCGGCCTGGGATACACCGGAAGCATTAAAATCATTACTAACACTGATTCCCTACCAAAGAATCGGGGAGCCGGATGATATCGGTAATGCAGCCGTATGGCTTTGCAGCGATGAAAGTGACTATATAAATGGCACTTCATTGTTTGTAGATGGAGGCATGACCTTATATCCTGGATTTACAACGAAAGGTTAAAGAATTTAATGAATCCTGAACAAGCGCGCATCGACCAGCCACTATGGAAAAAGTGGGGACCTTATGTAACCGATCGTCAGTGGGGAACTGTGCGGGAAGATTATAGTGCCGACGGGACTGCATGGGAATTTGTGAGTCATGATATGGCGAGGAGCAAGACCTATCGTTGGGGCGAGGAGGGCATAGGAGGAATTTGCGATGAAAAGCAATTCCTGTGTTTTGCACTCAGTTTATGGAATAAAAAAGATCCGATTCTTAAAGAACGTTATTTTGGGCTGACAGGAAATCAGGGAAACCATGGGGAGGATGTTAAGGAATGTTACTATTATTTAGACAGCACGCCTACACATTCCTACATGAAGATGCTATATAAATACCCACAGTCGCCTTTTCCTTACGATCAGCTGATAAACGATAATAACAGCCGGGGCAAAACCGATCCCGAATTTGAATTGATGGATACCGGGATCTTTAACCAGGATCAATATTTTGACATTTTCATTGAATACGTAAAAAATGGCCCCGAAGATATACTGATAAAAATCACGGTTGAGAATCGTTTTTCACATGATGCTCCCTTAAACGTTTTACCCACCATCTGGTTCCGGAATACCTGGATTTGGGGCTATGATTCAAACAAGCCAATCCTTTCGGCATCTGGTCAGTCTTCTATTCATATACAACATTCGATACATGGTGATTATTTCCTTTACTGTGCAAATAATCCTGAGTTATTATTTACAGATAACGAAAGCAATATTAAAAAACTTTATGGAGTGGAAGGAGGGGGCGGATATTTCAAGGATGGCATCGATAACCGGGTCGTTCAGGGTGATCATTCTGTTAACCCTTTATTAAAGGGCACGAAGGCCTCCGCCAATTATGACCTCATCATTCCGGGAGGCAGTTCAAAAATCGTTTTACTTCGATTGACAAATTCAGAAAACAAGAACCCATTCGGTGATTTCAGTTCAATTTTTGAAGAAAGAAAAAAGGAGGCCGATCTTTTTTATGACGAAATGCAGGAAGGCATTGAATCTGAGGATGCGAGAAACGTACAGCGCCAGGCATTCGCCGGACTTTTATGGAGTAAACAGTTTTACTATTTCAATATACATCAGTGGATTCACGGTGATCCTGCTCAACCCGTTCCGCCCAAAGAAAGAAAACAAGGAAGAAACAGGGAATGGAAACACCTGAATAATGCAGGTATTATCAGCATGCCCGATAAATGGGAATACCCATGGTTTGCTGCCTGGGATCTTGCCTTTCATGCGGTTGCTTTTATTCCCATTGATCCGGCATTTTCCAAATCCCAGCTATTACTGCTAACCCGGGAATGGTATATGCATCCCAATGGTCAGCTGCCAGCCTATGAGTGGGCCTTTAGTGATGTAAATCCTCCCGTCCATGCCTGGGCCACCTGGCGTGTTTACCGGGCTGAACAGAGATTTCATGAATCATCCGGAGACAGAGAATTCCTGGAAGCCATGTTTCATAAACTGTCACTCAATTTCACCTGGTGGGTGAACCGGAAAGATGAAGCGGGTAATAATCTTTTTGAAGGAGGATTTCTGGGGCTGGATAATATTGGTGTGTTTGACAGAAATCTAAAGCTACCCACGGGTGTTTCACTTGCGCAATCTGACGGTACCAGCTGGATGGCCATGTATTCATTAAATATGATGCGTATTGCTTTGGAGTTGGCAAAGGAAAATCATATTTACCAGGATATGGCTACCAAGTTTTTTGAACACTTCCTATATATTGCTGAAGCCATGTTCAGGAACGGCGTGAAAAAGGAAGGTCTCTGGGACGACGAAGACCAGTTTTACTATGACATGTTATATAGTGATGATGGGCGATTCCTGAGTTTAAAGCTTCGTTCGATGGTCGGCCTGATTCCGTTGTTTGCGGTGGAAGTATTGGAAGATGATATTTTTCTTCAGCAAAAAGAATTTGTGAGCCGCCTGAACTGGTTCCTTGACAACCGGCCTGACCTGGCTTCATTGGTTTCGAGGTGGAATGAAAAAAGTACGGGCGAAAAGCATTTGCTTTCGCTTCTTCGTGGAACGAGGCTAAAAAAAATATTGTTAAGGATGCTGGACGAATCGGAATTTCTTTCTCCATACGGCATACGGGCATTAAGTAAAAGCCATGAAGAAACAGCTTTTAGCATTTCCCTTCAGGGTCAAAATCTTTCAGCCAGATATACACCTGCAGAAGGCGATAGCTATATGTTTGGAGGAAACTCAAATTGGCGGGGACCTATCTGGATGCCGATGAATTATCTGATTCTTGAATCCCTCCGTCGGTTTTATCAATATTATGGGGATGATTTTCAAATAGAATATCCAACACATTCCGGTAAATACAGGAACCTTTTTGAAATTTGTATTGATCTTGCATCCAGGATGACCAGGATTTTTTTACGGGATGAGAATGGAAAACGCGCGGTTTTCGGAGCAAATGAAAAAATGCAGACGGATCCTTACTTTAAAGATTATATTTTATTTTATGAATACTTTCACGGAGATTCAGGAAGAGGTGCAGGCGCCTCGCACCAAACCGGTTGGACCGCTATAATCGCCAGGCTTTTGTTCCCGTTGAGCAATGAGGAAAAATGGAAACATGCTAACTGAAAATTTAACGCATCAAGATCATGAACAACTCTGAAACACAAAAGCCATTCAATGTCAAATCAAAACAAATCATACAGATAGCGCTTCAGTTACTTGCCCTGGCTTTTTTATTATCCTGGTGCTTTCATATTGTGGCTCCTTTTTTTAATCCCATCATTTGGGCAGCCATACTGGCTGTTACACTATATCCCCTCCATCAAAAACTAACCAGAAAGTTAAATAAAAGGGGAATGCTGGCAGCCATCCTGATAACAGCTGTGATTTTCCTTTTATTCCTGGTAATTGGAAGTTGGCTTGGTGTCAGAACGGGCACCGAAATTAAAACGACGATCGGAAATTACCAGGAGGGCAAATTAAAGATACCGAAGCCGCCGGAATCTGTTAAACAATGGCCCGTAATTGGGAACAAGGCCTTCCTTTTCTGGACCCAGCTGACAACTGGTGCCGACAGCATTGTCCAAAAATATCCGGAAGAAGTGAGATCGTTATCCAGTACAGGCATCGGATTGCTGGCGACAACCGGTAAGGGTCTATTTGTCTTTGCTATTTCCATTGTCATCAGTGGAATATTCCTGGCTTATGCTGATCAGTCTGCGTCTTTTGCCCGGATGGTTTTTAACCGGTTAATGAACAGTACCAAATTTGATATGGCAACCATAGCGGCGGTCACTATCCGGAATGTGGTGAGGGGAATATTGGGTGTAGCGATTATTCAAAGTACCTGCGCAGGCCTGGGATTCGCAGTTGCCGGAATTCCTTATGCTGGTATATGGACCTTACTTTGTCTGATTCTTGCAATCATTCAGATCGGGATTTTCCCGATCGTTCTGGGTGTGTTGATTTATATCTGGACAACAGACCATACTACAACAGCCGTCCTTCTTACTATTTATATGATACCCGTTGGACTTTTGGATAATATTTTAAAACCGCTGATGATGGGCAAGGGCGCTCCTGTTCCCATGCTGATTATCTTTCTTGGTTCGCTGGGCGGATTTATGTATACCGGTTTTATCGGACTATTTACCGGCGCCGTAATACTTTCACTTGGATACAGATTATTTGATGTATGGTTAAAAGAAGCTGAACTTTAATTAGCGGATGGTGGATGGAACTAATTTAAATATATATATGCAACCAAGCCATTTTGATTTGATGCCGGCATTTTATTTAGCCATCCCGTTTTTGTTTTTATTGATTTTAATTAACTACCTGGGTTACCGGTTTAAAGGACACCATATCAGGAAATTCCCAGGTACGCAGCACGTCGGGATCGGGCCGACCGAGGGCTCTTTGCTGGGTTTAACCGCCTTGCTGCTTTCGTTTACGTTTGGTATGTCTGCCACAAAATTTGAGGCTCGCCGTGTGAATATTGTTTTAGAAACAAATAATATTGGAACAACCATACTCAGATGTGATATGTATCCGGATAGTGTCAGGGATCTGTTGAAAAAGGATTTGAAAAACTACCTGGAAACGAGAATCGCCTATTACGATGCAAAAGATAACGAGGAACAAATTAAACAGACGCTGGAACAATCGGATTCCATTTCAAGAGTTATCTGGAGCCGGGTTGCCTTGCTCTCCCACGATGTGAATAATCGCGTAGCCAGCGAACAGATGGTGCCTTCATTGAATTCTATGATAGACATTGTGACAACCCGGGAGGCAGCTCGCAACGCACAGGTTCCAGGAATGATATTGGTTGTTCTTTGCATTTTAATCCTGGTTTCCGCTTTTCTTTCAGGATACGGAAGTAAGAACATGGAGAGGAACAAGGTACTGGTAATAGCTTTTGCACTCATTACTACCCTTGCTTTGTACCTGGTTGTGGATTTGGACAAACCAAGGCAGGGATTTGTCAATCTTAGTAAAACCGAAAAGTTGCTGGTGGATCTGAGGGGGCTTTTTATGGAAAATAAATGAGCACTATTTTATTCTGGATTCGCGTATTACCATAATAAAAGGGAATATAAATGTTATTGTATGGAATTGATTCCTATTCTGGAACATATGGATGATAATCCGGAATTTGTAAATAATCCTCGCTGCAGGAAAAGCCTGCAGATGACCGTTGACTTTTATAAAAGGATTGGATTCTTACCTCCCTGGATAGGTTATTATGTAAAAGAAAATGAAATACTGATAGGATGTGCCGCATTTAAAGGAAAGCCTGTCAACGGAATGATTGAAATAGCTTATGGCACATTTGAAGAATTCAGAAACCAGGGAGTCGGAACAAATATTTGTAAAATTTTAGTTGACCTGGCATTAAAAACGGATCCGGCTGTACGCGTTACGGCCAGAACATTGGCTGAAAATAATTATTCAACCAAAATCCTGAAGAAAAACAAATTTCAGTTCAAAGGTGGCCTCGTTGATCCTGAAGACGGTGATATATGGGAATGGGAATATAAATCCGGGAATAATAATGAAATATAAATACAATCTTTCGCTGGCGGTTTTTGTCGGTTTTTTTTGTTTTTTAAGCTCTCCCGCGTTTTCCATATCCAGAGACACATTGTTCGCTTCGTCTCTTCATCCCTATGGCAGGTTCATAAAAAATTCGACGGGAAACCTGGAACTGATCAGCTCTGCTGTGCACTTTGGATTTAAATTCTCAGGACCGTACTGTAGCCTATTTGCTTTTATTTCAGATCCGGATGGCCACAATTATCTGCAATACACGGTGGATGGTATTTATTACAAACGGATAAAAGTTTCAGGGAGAGCCAGTTTACCATATAATATCGCAGGACTTGGAAAAGGGACTCATACGGTCTGGATTTATAAAGCAACAGAAGCAACCACCGGGCCCATCTTTATCGAAAAAGTTTTTGGTAACGGCATTACTTCATTAAAGGTCCCCGACCTTCCTTTAATAGAATTTATCGGCAACAGTATTACATGCGGTGCAGCGGCTGATCCGTCCGAGTTCCCCTGTGGAACAGGGGAGTACCATGATCAGCACAATGCCTATTATTCATACGCTCCCCGGGTCGCAAGAGCCCTGAATATGAATTTTATTCTCAGTAGCGTCAGCGGAATCGGCATTTACCGAAACTGGAATTCACTGAGTCCGACCATGCCGCAGGTTTATGAACGAACTGACTTCCAGGTAAACAGTTTACGTAAATGGGATTTTAAAACATATAGCCCACGTATTGTCAGCATTGCCCTTGGAACGAACGATTATAGCGACGGAGACGGGAAAAACCCAAGACTTCCATTCGACAGCGCAGTTTTTGTAAATGAGTATGTCCGGTTTGTTATACTTGTTAAATCTAAATATCCCGGAGCGCAGATCGCCCTGTTGAGCAGCCCGATGATAAATGGAAGACGTAGGGAGACTCTGCAAAACTGCTTAAAATCTGTAAAAACTCAAATCGATAAAAAATATTCTTCAGATAAACGGGTTGCTCTGTTCTTCTTCAGGCCTATGCAGGGGCGTGGTTGCGGAGGTCATCCGAGTGTGGACGATCATGCTATACTGGCAGATGAGCTTTTGCCGTTTTTTAAAAGTTTATTATAAGAAAGTGAAAAGTAAAAAATGAAAAGTTTCAGACATTAAGTTTTACTTTTTTTACTTTTTCCTTTGAAAGATTTTCCTTCATTTTCCATTTCACAATTTCCGAAACGAGTTTTACCGGAATGGGCTTGTCCAATGGAAACTGAATGGCGCCCTTTGATGTTTTGTAAGGTTTGAGTTTTTCCCTGAATGCAACGATTGGGCTGGCGGTGGGATAGAAGCCGTAGTGCTTTTGTGCTGCTGAAAAAAAAGCCAGCATACCGTTTAACTTGTATGCCGGCATTTGGTAACTGATCATTTCTTCTGCTCCAGGTGCTGCTGTTTTTATGGTTTTTCTAAGTAAGTTGAGTCCGGCTCTGATGGCGGAGGGGTGTAGTGCAATATATTCATCAACCGTCGTAAATAAACCCTTTACTTTCATATGAACAAAAAAACCGTCTTTAAAATTTCATTCAATGATTCCGATAATGAGCCTATAATATGAATCGAAAAGAGGAACCCTTTAAAATCATTGATTTTAAAGGGCGGCTCATAAATATAAAACTAATTTTTGAAAGATCAGGTTTTACCTGTCAAAAAGACGGTTTAGTTAATGTCCGCCAAAATCAAAAACCAGTCCGCCCGTAAATCCAAGCTGAAGGATTGTTGCATAGGTAGTATATGCATAGCCGTAATAAAATGCAGTGCCGGTAGCTTGGGCACTACCCAATAACTGAGCACCAATTTTAATACCGAATGCATCTGTGGCCTTAAATTTTACACCGGCTTTCAAATCCCAGGCAAATTTTGTAGCCGAAGTGACTCCCTGAAAATCACTCTTATAGAACGCTGCGCCTAAACCAATACCAGCATAAGGTTGAATTTTTGGATTATTCAACAGGTATTGCTCGAAGTTCAATAATAGATAAGAAACAACCGTACTGGAAGGGAAAGTCTGACTGGGAACATAGACTGTCGTTGGTGTTTCAGTACTCTGATATTGATACAGCAGTTCCAGCGCTGTACCCTGTGCATTCACACCTTCAACTGAAGCGCCCCACATTCCACCGCCATTGATATACGTGTAGGCATTTCCATAATTGATTTTATCACGGAAAGTATATCCGCCAAATGCATTGACCGATAAATGCTGCGAATATCCGGCAGCTGCAATAAAAAATAGAATAACGGAAGAAACGATTGATTTTTTCATAATTGTTAATTGAACGTAAAATTCGTTCATATAACTATAGAACAATTCAATTTGAATCGTTTTACTGTTAAACGGTTGTAAAACTCAGGGAAATATGCAAATGTGCAGATGTACAAATTTGCAAATGCTTTTTTAGAATTGCTAACTCGAGAATATTATCCATTCTTTTTTTGTAATAAATTTGCACATCTGCCCATTTGCATTTTTGCACATTGTTATCTCGCTGCTGTAATCAATATATTTCTGAATTCAATCGGTCCGTGATCTCCCTGCATCATAATAGGACCGGGTTCGCCTTCCTGGCTGTTGAGTGCGCCACCTGTGATGCCCGGAATTTCCTGACTGAAGATTACAGTTTTGCCATTTATTGCCAGAGTTACGAGCCGTCCAATCAATGTAACATCGTAGCTCTGCCATTCGCCGGCATCCCTGGCCAGCATTTCATGTGGGGCAATAAATCCGTAGATCGCTCCAAGATAGTCCCTGGAAGCTTCCATTCCCTTACTGTCCACAATCTGAATTTCATAACGTCCCCGAAGATATACACCGCTGTTACTTCCTTTAGGATAACGGAATTCAATATGCAGTTTAAAATCGTTGAAAACCGGGTCGCTGATAATATTGGATCCCGAAGCCGGACTTATCATAATCCCATTTTCCACCTTCCACTGATTGGTCCCGTTAGTATGCCAGCCTTTCAGATCAGTCCCATTAAATAATTTTGTTTGCTCTCCCCATGAAGGCTCGGAAGTTCTCCACAAGGAAGGAGCGCGAATACCGGTTAAAGTAAATTTTTTCCCGTCGGGCATTGTAAGCCAGCCAGTTAAACTATCACCCAGAAAATGGGCTTCGAAAATGAGATCATTAGAAGCCGTATCCCATTGCGGTGGGATGGAAAAACTTACAATTCCATTAGTGAAATTTATTTTTGAAATCGGTCTTGCACTCCCACCTTGTCCTACATACTGACCGACCAGTGTACGGGTTCCGGAATGGTGAACCTCCAGCCACGCAGGGTAAGATTTGCCGGAATTGTAAAGGATCAGATCATAGCGACCTTCCAGGGGAGATTCGTAATAGCTGTTGTTCCTGATCGTATTACCACTCACAAAGTAAAAAGTAAAAAGCAGAGAGGAAAAAAGGCCGAATGCCAGTATTTTTTTCATATAGCTTTTTGATTGTTATGATTAAGGTATAAAAAATTAATTAATCCCCTCCCACCATATGCTAAAGACCTGATCATTATCCAGGTCAACCGACTCGCCAATCATGGGATGGAGTAAAAGTAAGTTTTTAAAATCCGCTTCCTTTTTTATCCGGATGATGGGTTCATCCCATGCATGAACGGATAAGGCAAATTTACCCCAGTGTACAGGTAAAAGTTTTTTGGCCCGCAGGTCAATAGCTGCCTGAACAGTTTCTTCAGGCATCATATGGATATATTTCCAGTTTTTATTATACTGGCCATCTTCCAATATTACCAGGTCAAAAGGGCCGAATTGTTTTCCTATATCCGCAAAATGCCTGTCGTAACCCGAATCACCGCCAATAAAAATTCTTTTAGTTGGCGTGTTAAATACAAAAGACATCCACATGCTCCCGTTTCTTTTCAATCCGCGACCTGAGAAATGCCTTGCTGATACGGTGTTAACTTTAAATCCTTCATCGAGAATAATTTGTTCGTTCCAGTCCAGTTCCTCAATCCTTTCTTTTTTATAACCCCAGAATTCAAGATGGGATGCTACCCCCAATCCTGTAATTATTTTAATGACTTTGGATTTCAGTTGTAAAATAGTTTTATAGTCAAGGTGATCCCAATGATCATGCGATATAAATAAATAATCAATATCCGGCAGGTCATTTACGGTATAAATATCAGATCCTTTAAAACTTTTTGTTGTAAAACGCAGGGGAGAGGCATTCCCGCTGAATACCGGATCGACGAGAATTTTTTTGCCATCAACCTGCATAAAGTAGGATGAATGCCCAAACCAAACCAGAATATTTTTTTCGGGAGGGAGGTTGAGCAGGTCTGTTTTTTTTGAAGGGAGTGGTGCGGGCGGAATATTTATTTTGCTTTTATCGAAAAAGAATTCTTTCAAAACACCCGGGAAGCTGGCGCCGTCAGCAAGTGAAGGCGTACGACTCAGGTTCTGAAACTGTCCATCACGAAAATTGGGTGACTGCTGAATTTTCTTTAACCCCTCTCCGAACGGGAATGATCCAAAGGGTGCGCTATTCAGGAACAAAATAACTGCGGCTGCGACGATCAAAATAATGACTCCGATGAAAAGCATATATTCAAATAGATTATCATAAAGATATTAATCTTATATGCCAATCTATTTATTCAAAACATTTCCCGAAGCTCACTCAGAGCGCAGACTGCTTACCGGATTCGTCAGTGCGGCCCTGATTGCCTGATAGCTGACCGTTATTAATGTGATCACCATGGCTCCCATACCGGTAAACAGAAATATCCACCACGAAATTTCGGTTCGGTATGGATATTTCAGTAACCACTGATGCAGGAAATACCAGGCGAGCGGAACGGCAATAGCGCAGGAAATGATTACCAGGTTTACAAAATCCTTCGACAACATCTGCCATAGATTAAATACGCTGGCGCCGAGTACTTTGCGGACTCCTATTTCCTTGGTACGTTGTTCAGCAACAAATGAAGCGAGACCGAATAATCCGAGGCAGGAAATGAAAACAGCCAGGATGGCGAAAAAGGTTGACAGATTGCCTATTCGTTTTTCATCCTCGAATTTCCGCGCATACTCCTCATCCGTAAATTTATATTCAAAGGGCGCCGCAGGATTATATTTTCTGAATACGGCTTCCACTTTTGCAAGTCCTTCCCGCATGGTAGCAGATGGCTTTAATCGTACGGTAATCACATTAGCCCATCCTGTATTCAATAAAAAAATGGTAGGCTTTACAGGTTCATAAGGAGATTCCATAATCATGTCCTTTATTACACCCACCACATGATGGGGGGTTGTATCCCATTTGATGATCATGCCGACTACATTTTTTATACCGATGAGTTTGACGGCGGCCTCATTCAGGATCATCGCGGTTGAATCCGTGAGGAAACTCTTGGA
>Ga0209863_10000447_pt1 | contig 20952 bp, 16 predicted proteins | sample OrgsoiDNA2013046_FD_185796 | JGI IMG/M metagenome (GOLD analysis project Ga0209863, IMG submission 185796) | Permafrost soil microbial communities from the Arctic, to analyse light accelerated degradation of dissolved organic matter (DOM) -... | ecosystem: Environmental > Terrestrial > Soil >...
GAGGGTGGAGCCGAGACCGGCCGGAAGGTGAACAAGGGCCGCCTGCAGTTTGGACCGCAGTTCTCCTATGTGACACGTAACACATGGTCGGGCAACGGGATTGAACCGCACGGGATCGACGGGATGGTGTTCACGTCATTCCGTTATTACCTGCCGTAACGATGAAGCTGAAAATGCGCCGGCACCTTCTGGTGCCGGTGCGTTGGCAAAGACAAAGGCATCAACCACGAAGGACACGAAGTATCACGAAGGAATACCTGAGAGATTCCCTTCGTGATACTTCGTGTCCTTCGTGGTTTAGGCTTTGATGCGGGATGCTCTATACTCTGGAGAAGCAGAGCCCGGACGGCACGGAGATGCCGTGGGGCATCATCCAGGAAGTCAGCGGTCGACAGAATAAAAATAGTGCGGTTAGTGCTCGTCCATCATGGCTCGAATTTCGCTGGACAATCCTCAGTATTATCTCAATCGCGACACCTCGTGGCTCGCGTTTAACCGGCGTGTGCTGGAAGAGGCCGGGGACGAGGGCAATCCGCTGCTGGAGCGGTTGAAGTTCTTGTCGATTTCGGCCAGCAATCTTGATGAGTTTTTCGAAGTGCGCGTGGCCGCGATGGTGCAGCAGCTTGAGGACGGATACAACGAGGCCGGTCCGGATGGTGTGACGCTGGCGGAGAAGCGCGATCTACTGAACACGTTGACGCACGAATTTGTGGACGATCAATATGACTGCTGGAATTCGCGGCTGCGTCCGGCGCTGGCGGCAAATGGGATTCGAGTCCTGGGGCTGCATGAACTGGATTCCGAGGCGCTGCGGTTTGTGGACGAGTACTGCGAGAAGGAGTTGGATCCGCTGCTGACGCCGGTCACGGTGGATCCGGCGCATCCGTTTCCGCGCGTGATCAATAAGGCGCTCTGCCTGGCATTTTTGTTGCGGCGGCGGAGGCGCTCGGCGCTGACTTATACGGGAGTGGTCTCGGTGCCTCGCGCACTGCCGCGGCTGGTGCGGTTGCCTTCGGACGGAACGGCGGATTTTATTTTTCTGGCGGATCTGGTCGCGCATCACGCGGTGAACATGTATCACGGCTACGACATTGTTTCGGCGGCGCCGTTTCGGGTCACGCGCAACAGCAACTTGTATCTGGCGGAGGAAGAAGCGCGCAGCCTGCTCGAGTCGGTACGCGCGGAGCTGCACAACCGGCGTAAGGGCGATGCGGTGCGAATGGAAATTGAGGCGGACGCCGATCCGGAAATTATTGAGCGGCTGCGCACGGTGTTCGAACTGGATCCGTGGCAGGTGTTTCCCGTCAATGGACCGGTGAATCTGTCGCGGCTGTTCAATATCTACGAGCAGGTGAAGCGGCCAGACTTGAAATACCGGGCGTTTTCGCCGCGGGAATTGCGGTTGACTTCGAAGTCGAAAGATTTGTTCGAGGAGTTGCGCGGGCACGACATCCTGCTGCATCACCCGTTCGATTCCTATGACGCGGTGGTTTCGTTTATCGAGTCGGCGGCGGAAGACGAGAATGTTTTATCGATCAAGCAGACGTTGTACCGCACCAACGAGCATTCCCTGATTGTGCCGTCGCTGGTGGATGCGGCGTCGCGCAAGGAAGTGACGGCGGTTGTGGAGTTGAAGGCGCGGTTCGATGAGGCGTCAAACATCCGCTGGGCGCGCGATCTGGAAGATGCGGGCGTGCAGGTGTTCTACGGGCTGGTGGGATTGAAGACGCACTGCAAGCTGTCGCTGATCGTGCGGCGCGATCCGGATGGAGAAGTGCGCAGCTACGCGCACATCGGTACGGGGAACTACAACGCGACGACGGCTCGTATGTATACCGACCTGAGCCTATTCACGGCGAAGCCAGAGGTGACGCGGGCGGTGCATGACGTGTTCAGTTTTCTGACGGCGTATGCCGAGAATCCTTCGTACGATCCGCTATTGGTTGCGCCGCTCGATCTGGCGGAAAAGTGCATTGCGCTGATTGACCGCGAGGCGGAGCACGCGCGGCAGGGGAACGAAGCTCGCATCATCGCGAAGATGAACGCGCTGCTGGACAAGAACATTATTCAGGCGCTGTACCGCGCGTCGCAGGCCGGCGTACAGATCGATTTGATCGTGCGCGGGATTTGCGCGCTGCGTCCGGGAGTGCGCGGGGTGAGCGACAACATCCGCGTGCGCAGTATTGTGGGAAGGTTCCTGGAGCACAGCCGTATTTATTATTTCTCGAACGGCGGCGAAGAAGAGATCTACATGGGCAGCGCGGACTGGATGCCCCGCAATTTGTACGAGCGCGTGGAGGTGCTGGTGCCGCTGCGCGACGAGGTGTTGCGGGAGCGGGTGCGGCGCGAGATTCTCGATGCGTACCTGGCCGACAATCGTAAGGCGCGGGTGTTACTGCGCGATGCGACCTACATTCCGGCATGGCAGCCGTTGCGCGGCAAACGGAATCGCAAGCCGCCGATCGGCGCGGCAGCGTTCAGTTCGCAGGATTTTCTGATCGGCGTGGCGGAAGGGAAGGCTCCGGCGGTTCCCGTGCTGGCTGCCAGTCGCAAGCGACGGGTGATGACGGGAAAGGAACGATAGGGCCTCAATGATTCTCTATTTTCTGCGCCACGCCAGTGCGGGCGAACACTTTGCCAGTCCGAAGAAGGACGAGAAGCGCGCGCTCGACAAAGAAGGCATCGAGCAGTGCGGCTATATTGGCCGCGCTCTCACCGCGCTCAATTCGCAGGTGGATGCGATCGTCTCCAGTCCGCTGAAGCGTTGTACGCAGACGGCGTCGCTGGTGGGAAATGAACTTGGGTACGAGGGCAAGTTGCAGATCGATGCCGGATTGCGTCCGCAGGCCGGGCTCGCCGATTTTCGCAAGTTGCTGGAAAAATATTCGAAGCAGGAAGCGATCATGGTGGTCGGGCACAACCCGAACCTGAGCCAGTTTTTGGGAGCGGTGATCAGCGATTCCGGCTGCGAGGCATCATTGGAGTTGAAGAAAGGCGCCGTGGCCAAGGTAGAAATGCGGCGCACTTCGGGGACGCTGCTGTGGTGCGTTACGCCGAAACTTCTGCGCACGCTTTACGATACGGCGGTGGAAAGTTCCCGCCCAAACACTTCGCGGAAGTAGTCGTGTTCCTTCTCGATCGCCCAGAGTTCCAGGTCGACTCCCATTCTTGCGCGCGGGACCAGCGCTAATTTCACATCGGCGGAACGAAGAGAGATGCGGACTTTCTGCACGGCGCGGCTGCGGCCCAGATTCAGCGCGCGGGCCAGGCGCAGCAGGAGGATCGCCTTCTGCACATTGTCGCGGTCGGCGGGGTCCACGGCTTTCATGGGGCCGTCCTCGACCGTGGGCCGCGACTTTCCCAAATAGCGTGCGATGGCGGCGATAATGCGGCGCTGCTGCGGCGTGTAGCCGAGAATTTCTGAATTCGAAATCACGTAGTGCGCGTGGCGATGGCGTCCGTTGCGATTCACGTAGTCGCCGACCTCGTACAACATCGCAGCCGCGGCGAGCCACTCGCCATATTCCGGCGGCAGGCGATGCACGGAGCGCAGCGCGGTGAACAGGAGCGCTGCCGAGTCGCGGACATCCATGGCGTGCTTGCGATCGACGCCGTAGTGGTCCACCGCTTTCATGATGGATTCCAGGCGCTCGGATTCGATCTGGCGGCCGGAGCGGGTGCTGCGGTCGTAGTCGGCAGCCATCTGCGCGAGGATGCCATCGCGCAGCCCGAGTGGGGAATAGCGGAAGGCGCTAAGGTGCAGGCGATCGAGCAGTTCGTGATAGACGGTCGCGCCCGCAACGATGATTTCTGCGCGCCGCGGACCGATGCCCTCGATCTTTCGCCGCTCGGCGACCGGCAGGCGCGCCAGTCGCTTGGCGATGCGGGTCATCTCCGCGCGGGTGACGACGGGGCGGCGACTTCCACCGTGGCGCAGGTGTATGGCGACGGCGGCCAATGCAGCGGCGGTGCCGGACGTTGCGATCACATTCTTGATTCTTGCGGCAGCGATACGGGAACTGATGCGGTTTACTTCGCGGGCGATCAGGCCGCGCAGACGTTTCAGTTCACCTTTGCGGGAAGGATCGTGAGTCAGGAATTCATCGGTCAGGCGGACTGCGCCCAGGGGAAGGCTGACGGCGTCGCGAATGTGTCCGCCCCGAGTGACGGTGAGTTCGCAACTGCCGCCGCCGAGATCGATCATCAGTGTGGGTTGCTTGTCTACACGCGGGCCCGAGACCAGGCCGAGGTGAATCAAGCGCGCTTCTTCCACTCCGGAGATAATTTCCACGCGCCATCCCGTAGCGGAGCGCACCCATTCGAGGAAGGCTTGTGAGTTACGAGCATCGCGCAGGGCGCTGGTCGCAACCACGCGCACGGTATCGGTGACGATTTGCTGCGTGGCGCGATGGAAGCGGCGGAGAACTTTGACGGTCTCGGCCATCGATTCTGGAGTCAGGAAGCCGGAGCGGAATGCGCCTTCGCCGAGGCGCGTGACCTCGCGGTCTTCATGCAGAGGCTTCAGGCGTCCGGATTGCAGGCGCGCAATTTTCAGGCGAACGGAGTTCGAGCCGATATCGACCGCGGCGAAAGTGGGCATGGGGGAAGCGGTCACAGTTTACATGACCAGATGGGATTGATGCGGGTTTCATCCCGCAACTAGCCTTCGCGTGAAGTTACGCAGCCGAGTCGGCTGACTCCGCGATCGGTGACTTTGCCTGGCTCAGCTTGCGCGGCTGGCGTGAGATCGGTGCTCCGGGTCTGGAGATCGACGAATTTTGTAGTGCGGCGGCGGCGCGGCGGAATTTGCCGCCCGTGATGTTGCGGAGTGCGGCGACGAGAGATGAATGCTGCGCGTTTCCGAGGCGCGCCGACGTCGTCTGAGTCAGGCAAAGCCAGTCGTGCCAATCGCCGATCGCATCCTGAAGGCGTTTCATCTGGGCGATGAACTCTGTCGCTTCCGCTGACTTCGGGGCGAGCTCCGCGACATAGCGGGCGCGCTTAACGAGGACGCGATAGTGGTGCAGCACCTCTTCGGTCGGCACCCCTGCAGGGCGCTCGACCTGTGCCAACATCTGCCGAGCGACGAGCACGGGATCGAGGTGCGATCCCAGCTTGATCTCCTTTGATGTTCGCTTCAGGCGCTTGCGAAGTTCACAACTCTCGTCTTTGCTCAGTGCTTTACGCAGCTGTTTCTCATGCTTCGCACGAAGCTCGATGAGGTTGTGAGTGAGCTGCGTCTTGCGACGAGGTTCCTGCGGAATTTTCAGCGTGCGGAGTGCAGCAAGTTGCGCGTCGAGGTCGCGAACCTTGCCGGCGCGCTTGCGGATCCGGCCGAGGAGTTTGAGAAGCTTCTTCTGGTTGCGGCTGTGATCGGGAACGAACTCTTCGAGCAGAGTCTGGACGCGGCGGGCGGTGGTGCGGAAAGCGTGAACCGGCTCGGGATCCTGGCTGGATGACAGCTTCAGGAGATCGCGCTCCGCCTTGCGGAATAGGGAATAGCAACGCTCTGGCGAAATCGACATAAAAACTCTGACTTGTGGAGAAGGCCGGGAGTGCGCCCTCAACTGCAGCCTGCGCAAATGTGGTGTTCGTCCGTTGACAGAAGGGCCCGCACAGCGGAAAAAGCTGTTTGATTTTAACACCTTTGTAACAACTCTCTGCTAGGGTTACCACGAATGGCCAATCCAGCCTTACCACGGCCTGATATGCCTGGACCGCAACCCATTGAAGGGGCGAAGGTTACATCGGCTCCGGTGTCGCCGGCTACCCCTCTTCTGCGCGCCGCGGGGGGCGAAATCCCCGATCGGATTTTTAAGGGTGCGATGACCGCCTGTGGGCTGGCGGTGTTGGGCATGTTGGTGCTGATAGTTTACGAATTGCTGTCGGGGTCCAGGCTGTCGTGGCACGCGTTTGGATTCGGATTCTTTGCGGCCAGCGATTGGGATCCGGTTAACGAACATTTCGGTGCGCTGCCGTTTATTTTTGGGACTCTGGTTTCTTCGATTCTGGCGCTGATCATTGCGGTGCCGCTGGCGGTCGGTGTAGCGGTATTTACCACTGAGATGTGCCCCAAGGCGCTGCGCGGGCCACTGTCGTTTTTCGTGGAACTGCTGGCGGCGATTCCCAGCGTGATTTATGGACTGTGGGCGATTTTTGTGCTGGTGCCGTTGTTGGGGCAGCATGTGCAGCCGTTTTTGCAGAAAACGCTGGGCTGGACGAAGTTGTTCGACGGGCCTCCGATGGGCTACTCGATGCTGGCGGCTGGAATCATTCTGGCCATTATGATCGTGCCGATCATTTCGGCTATCACGCGCGAGGTGCTCATGGTTGTTCCGCAGCATCAGCGCGAGGGCGTCCTGGCGCTGGGCGCGACGCGGTGGGAGATGATTCGCATCGGCGTGTTGCGGAATGCGCGGGCGGGGATTGTCGGCGGAATTATTCTGGGACTCGGACGAGCGCTGGGCGAGACCATGGCTGTGACCATGGTGATTGGGAATAATCCTCAGATTGCGAAATCGCTGTTTGCTCCGGGTTACACCATGGCCAGCGTGATGGCCAATGAGTTTAGCGAGGCGACCGGCGATGTCTACATCTCGTCGTTGATTGAGATTGGCCTGGCGTTGTTTCTGGTCACGATCGTTGTGAATGCGCTGGCGCAATTGCTGGTGTGGACTGTGACCCGCGGCCAGCCTGCGAGGGGCAATGCCTGAGGCCAGCGTGAAAACCGTTCAGCCCGCAGTGCAGGCCATCAGTTTGAGCCGGCGCATCACCGATCACGTTATGACTGGCGCTGCCGTGCTGACAGTGCTGCTTGTGCTGGCGCCGCTGGTGGCTATCTTTGGCTATCTCATCTATCGCGGCATCGGCGCACTCGACTGGGCGTTTCTGACGCAGACTCCGAAGCCGGTGGGCGAGCCGGGCGGAGGTATGGCCAACGCCATTGTGGGGTCGGCGCTCATTCTTGGAATCGCGAGCATTGTGGGTGTGCCCTTCGGCGTGGGCGCGGGAATTTATCTGGCGGAGTTTGGCCGCAATCGCATGGGCCAGGCGATTCGGTTTACCGCCGATGTGCTGAATGGTGTGCCCTCGATCGTGATTGGCGTGGCGGCGTACGCGATGCTGGTGCTGCACCGGCACTTCTCGGCGCTGGCGGGCGGCGTGGCGCTGGCCATCATGATGGTTCCGACCATCTGCCGCACGACGGAAGAAATGCTGCTGCTGGTGCCGCAGGCCTTGCGCGAGGCAGCGTACGGACTGGGAGTACCGCGCTGGCGGACGACGCTTTCGATCACGTTGCGCACCGCGACTTCCGGTGTGATCACGGGTGTGATGCTGGCCTTCGCACGCGTTGCGGGAGAGACTGCTCCGCTGTTGTTTACGACGCTGGGCAATTCTTTCTGGAATCTGAAAATCGATCAGGCGACGGCGGCCTTGCCGCTGCAGATTTATGTGTACGCCAACTCGCCGTATGATGACTGGCATCGGCAGGCATGGGCGGGGGCGTTTGTGCTGATCGTGCTGATCGTGACCTCGGTGGCGGCGGTGCGCTATGCGGTAAGGCGCGGCAACTTCGGAGCGGCATAAATTATGGGAGTGGGAATCCAGGTCGAGAGCCTGAACGCGTGGTACGGCAAGGGCCAGGCGCTGTTCGACATCAATCTGAAAGTGGCGGCAAATCATGCCACGGCGCTGATTGGTCCTTCGGGATGCGGGAAATCGACATTCATCCGCTGCATCAACCGGATGCACGAGACGATTCCCGAAGCGCGCGTTGAGGGCCGGGTGCGCATCGGGGAGATCGACGCCTACAACGGTACTTCTGCGACACAGTTGCGGCGGCGCGTAGGCATGGTCTTCCAGAAGGCGAATCCATTTCCGACGATGTCGATTTACGACAACGTGGCTTCGGGGCTGAAGCTGAATGGATTCCGCGACAAGCGCAAGCTCGATGAAATTGTGGAACGGTCGCTGGAAGCCGCGGCGCTGTGGAGCGAGGTGAAGGACAACGCGCACAAGAAATCCGGCGCAAGCCTGTCGGGCGGCCAGCAGCAGCGGTTGTGCATTGCGCGGGCGCTGGCGGTTGAACCGGAAGTGCTGCTGATGGATGAGCCGTGCTCGGCGCTGGATCCGATTTCGACGGGAAAAATTGAGGAGTTGATCTTCCAGTTGAAAGAGCGGTATACCATCGTAATTGTGACGCACAATATGCAGCAGGCGGCGCGAGTGGCCGAGTTCACGGGATTCTTCCTGCTGGGCAAGCTGATTGAGTTCGATAAGACGGAGAAAATTTTCACCAAGCCGTCGGATAAGAAGACGGAAGATTACATCACCGGAAGATTCGGCTAAGCAGTTTCGATCAGGCAGGTTCGGTTAAAGAAAGGTTCGGAGAATGCGTACGCGTTTTCAGTTAGGGCTGGATGATCTGCGGCAACGGCTGCTTCGCATGGGGGGACTGGCGGAGCAGGCGGTGGATCGCGCCCGCCAAGCATATGTCGAGCGTGACCTTACCCGGTGCCAGATGGTACTGGAAGGCGAAGGCCTGATCAATACGGCCGAACGCGAAATTGACGAGGCTGCGTTTGACTTGCTCGCCATGCAGCAGCCCATGGCGGTCGACCTGCGATTCATTCTGGCGGTCACCAAGATTAATTCCGATCTGGAGCGCGTGGGCGACCAGGCGGTGAACATTGCGGAGCGCGTGATGGACATGGTGGAGTTGCCTCCGGCGGAATTGCCGGTGGATATTGCCCGCATGGGCTCGGCGGTCAGCGCGATGGTGCGGCGGGCGCTGGAGTCGTTTATTGAAGGCAAAGTCGAGCTGGCGCAGGCAGTGCTTGAAATGGACAACGTGATCGACCGCATGCGCGATGACGCTTTCATCCAACTCGTCAAGAGCATGAATGAACGACCAGAGTTTGTGCGGCAGGCGCTGGACGCGCTGCTGGTGGCGCGCAATCTGGAGCGCGTGGCCGACCACGCCACGAACATTGCCGAAGATGTCATCTTCTGGGTGCAGGGCGCGGATGTGCGGCACAACGTGCATCACACGGAAGAGCCTGCACCACCGGTGGCGGAGCAGCCGGCGACGAGAGCGTCGGGACTGTAGAGATCGAGCGTTCTCCGAGTCTCGGATACCGTCAACGGCTTGTCATCCTGAAGCCCGCGGCTGAAGGATCTGCGCATCTGCCGTCAGCGGATGCACCGCCAGCGAGTACATAGATCCTTCGCGCAAAAGGCGCGCTCAGGATGACAGAGCATGATGAGGCTTTGACCATCCTCCCCAGCTTGGACTACGCTCAATTCCTCATTTCATTTCCAACTCCAACCTCCGCGGAGGCACAGTGACTCATTTTCTTCGTCGCGCTCTTTGCATTTTCGCATTCGCACAAGCTGCGTTCGTGGTTGCGCAAACGCCAACTGCCGATCGGCCCCCGATCAATCTGCCGACCAGCAAGATGCTGACTGTGCCCGCACCAGGACGCATCGGCAACACAAACAGCTTTCCCGCGACGATGGTGGTGAGTCCGGACGGGCGCTATGCGGCGCTGCTCAACGATGGCTATGGGACGCAGGAGACGATGGCGCATCAGTCGATTGCTGTGCTCGATCTGGAGACGAATCAGATTGTCGAGTATCCGGATGCGCGGCTGAGCGATGAGTCGCACCAGAGTTATTTCATAGGGCTGGCGTTCAGTTCGGATGGGAAGCATCTTTATGCGTCGATGGGTTCGCTGACGGATCCGACCGGCGCGAAGGCGGGGAACACGGGGAACGGGATTGCGGTATACAGCTTCGCCGCGGGCAAGGTTACACCGGAGCGATTTATTCCGATTGCGCCGCAGCCGTTGTCGACGGGAAAGAAGCTTTCAGTGGGAATCAAGTCGGCTCCGCATACGGCGGTGCCGTATCCGGCGGGTCTGGCGCTGATTTCTGATGGGGGGAAGGACAAGCTTCTGGTTGCGAACAATCTTTCGGACAACGCACTGCTGCTGGATCCCGCGACAGGGAAAGTTCTGCAGACGTTCGATCTGAGCACGAGCGATCTGGTGCCGTCGTCGTTTCCGTATACGTGCGTGGCTACGCGGGATGGGCGGCGGGGGTGGTGCAGTTTGTGGAACGCGTCAGCCGTTGCTGCACTGGATCTGATCACGGGCAAAGTCTTACGAACGTTCCATTTCAACTTTCCACCGGACCCACTTGCTCCTGGGTCTCATCCTACGGCGCTGTTGTTGAGTCCAGATGAGAAAACGCTCTACGTGGCGTTGTCGAACGCTGACGAGGTCGATGCACTCCCGGTTGGGCCAGACTTCGCGCCTGAAATGCGCTACCGCACCGCTCTCGGCCACGGCGAGAGTGCAGGATCGTATCCGACCGCGTTGGCTGTTTCTAAGGATGGTAAGAGATTGTTCGCAGCAATGTCGTCTCTCAATGCTGTTGGCGTCTTTGACGTCTCGCCCCAGCCGGGTGGGTGGAAGGAAGTACAAAAAGGTTGGGAAATTCCGGCTCCCGGTTTCATTCCTACGGATTGGTATCCGAGCGCGCTCGCGGTGCACGGCGACGACCTGCTTATCGCCACGGCCAAAGGCGAAGGCGCGCGGGCGAATAAGGACATGGGCAAGACTTCTTACGAGATGCGGCACCGCGATCATCCTTATATTCCGACGCTGATCCGGGGATCGATTGCGCGGCTTAATATCCCTTCGACGCTGGAAAAGCTTCCGCAGTATACGCAGGTGGTTGAGCACGACAACCTGCTGCATGCCGATCCGGGCACGATTGCGTTCGTAGGCGGACAGAATCCCATCAAGCACGTCATTTATGTGCTCAAGGAGAATCGCACCTACGACCAGATTCTCGGCGATCTGAAGGTGGGCGATAAGCAAGTGGGCGACGGCGATCCGTCGCTCAACATGTATGGGGCGGACATTACGCCGAACGAGCACAAGCTGGCGCTGCAGTTTGGCGTGCTCGACAACTTTTATGACAGCGGGGAAGTTTCGGGCGACGGCCATTTGTGGTCGACTGCGGCGATTACGACCGACTACAACGAGAAGACGTGGCAGATCGCGTACCGCGGACACGAACGTATTTACGATTTTCAGGGGCAGAACTCGGATGAATATCCGCTCGAGCATAATTTACCGGACATCGACGATCCTTCCACGGGATATCTTTGGGACAATCTGGCGCGCAATCACTTGACGTATCGCGATTACGGCGAATTTGTGAGCGCGGAGTGGTGCAATGAGAAGCGCAAGGCGTGGGGCCCGAAGCAGGGGACGCCGTCGGGGCAGCAGACGATGTGTCCGCGGACAGTGATGAATCAGGGCGACACCATGCCGCCGAATGTGGGCGAACCGCATGCGGGGCCGAGTCCGTTTCCGTGGGCGGTGCCGCTGTTCAGCGGGGTGAAGCCGACCAAGGCGGTGCTGCGCGATCATTTCGATCCGCTGTATCCGGATTTCCAGACGGAGTATCCGGACCAGCTTCGCGCCGATGAGTTCTTGAATGAATTCGGCGCGTACGTGAAGGCGCGCGAGGCGCATGAGGGGCCGGAGTTCGAGTTGCCGCAGTTCGTGCTGCTCTATTTGCCCGACGATCATACGGGAGGCGTGCGGCCACATTTTCCGCGGCCGGCGGCGTCGGTGGCCGATAACGATCTAGCGCTGGGGCGCGTGGTCGATGCGGTTTCGCACAGTGCTTACTGGGATGACACCGCGATCCTCGTGCTGGAGGATGATGCGCAGGATGGGGCCGATCATGTAGATGCGCATCGGTCGATTGCGTTCGTGGTGAGCAAATATTCGCCAGGGTCGGCAGCGCAGCCCTATCTCGAACATCGTTTCTATACGACGGTGAACATGATTCACACCATGGAGATGCTACTGGGGCTGCCGCCGATGAATCAGAATGACGCGTATGCGCCGGTGATGACGCAGTTGTTTTCCGGGGCAGGGAATCAGCCGCCGTTTAAGGCGGATTATCGCAACTGGAAGAACGGGCTGATCTTGGAGACTAACCGGAAGGACGCGCCGGGGGCGAAGGTGTCGTCGAAGATGGATTTCTCGCGTCCGGATGCGGCGGGTGCGGCGCAGTTGAATCGTGTGTTGTGGAGGGATCAGAAGGGCGATGCGCCGATGCCGGCGGCGAAGCATACGGTGTTTCCGGCGGGCGGGGATTAGGATTGCGCTCGCGCTGATTTCCCCAGCCAAGCATGCTATATAGGAACATGGGTATTCTATGCTATTCTATCCTTTTACGAGGATGGAACTATGAAATTGGCCGACAAGATTCGCAGCCATAGTCGCGAGAAGTACGTTCTGGCCGCCCGCAAGAAGAAAGTACGCCGATTCTCGATTCGTGCCGGAGACGTGGTGAACGAGCTTGGGATCGGAGGCGGCCGGGCTCCGGCGGTTTGCAGCGCGTTGAAGACGCACCAGTTTTTGCGAGAGAACGAGCTGAGGCTGATCGAGGCCACCGGCCCCAAGTCTGGGCAGAGCACGACCGTCACCTACACCTACGAGTTTGCCAATTCCGAGGCAGCCGCGAAGCCGGACGAGGACCCTTGGTCGAAGTTGCGCGGGGCGCTGAAGGACGTTTTTAGCGAATTGGGAGGCGGGGAGAGCTATCTTCGGGCGGAACGCAGTAATTTCCACGGCCCGGAGAACCGTAAATGAGCCGCGTCTATTGGGACACGATGTTGTTCATTTATTGGCTCGAGGACAATCCCCAATATGCGAAACAAGTAAGCGCAATTCGATCGAGGATGAAGGAGCGCCGGGACCAGTTGCTGACCGGCGCTTTCACTTTTGGGGAAGTGCTGGCGGGGGTATATCGCAGGCGGGATGCGCAGCGGGCGGGAGAAGTGCGCGGGCTATTACAGGCGGCCGTTGCCGAGATTTTGCCGTTCGATCTCGAAACGGCAGATCATTATGCGCGAATCCGAGCCAGGCTCGGAGTGACGCCGGCGGATGCGATGCATTTAGCCGCGGCTGCACATGCCGGCACGGACCTCTTCTTAACGAACGACAACCGGCTGGTCGGGAAGTTCGTGCCTGGAATTCAATTTATCGCGTCCCTCAACGACAACGTCATCTGACCAAGGGTGCTGTTCGCGAAAAGCTCCACCCTTCGAAAAGCTCAGGGCAGGCTTTCTAGCGCAAAAGGACGCGCGAGAAATGGGGCACCCTTTTCTACCCATCTTTTCTACCCATCTTCTGAGTTCCTACTTCAAACTCACCGATTGGTTTAGCGGCAAGTCTTGCGACGAGCCGCCGACCATGAAGCCGTAGTCTCCTGGGAGCAACTGCCAGGCGTTTTGCTGGACGTTGAAGATGGAGAGGAATTTTGCGTCCACGTCGATCGCGACTTCTTTGCTCTCTCCCGGCGCGAGTTTCACTTTGCTGAAGCCTACGAGGCGCTTGGGCGGTTCGGCGGCTGCGGCGGGGAGGGAGGCGTAGATTTCGGCGACTTCGGCGCCGGCGCGTTTGCCGGTGTTGGTCAGGGTGAAAGTCACGCGCGGAGTTTTTCCCGGCGTCACTTTCAGGTTCGAATACGCATACGTCGTGTAGGAGAGGCCGTGGCCGAAGGGGAAGAGGACGGGCTTCTTTTCCGCGTCGTACCACTTGTAGCCGACTTTCACGCCTTCGTCGTAGGTCACCGGGAAGGGCGCGAGGCCGGTTGCGATCTGCTTCCAGGGCTCCTTCGACATGAAATTGGGAATGGATTCCGGCCCTGGCTTGACGACCGTGGGGTGCGGCAGGTCGGCTTCGCTCTTGGGGAAGGTGACGGGCAGTTTGGCGCTGGGGTTGACGTCGCCGAAGAGGATATTGGCGACGGCGTCAGAGCCGGCGCTGCCGGCGAACCAGGCTTCGAGAATCGCGCTGACCTGGCCGACCCAGGGCATGGTGATGGGACCGCCGGATTCGATCACGACGACGGTGTGCGGATTCGACGCGGCAACTTTGGCGATGATATCGTCCTGATGGTCGGGAAGCGCGAGGCTGTCGAGGTCCATACCTTCGCTCTCCCACTGGTGTACGAAGACGATTGCTACGTCGGACGATTTGGCCAGAGCTGCGGCTGCGGCGGGGTCTGAGCCTGAGTTGAATTCGACTTTGGCGCCAGGAGCTTTGGCGCGAATCGACTTCAACGGGGAAGTCGGGAACCAGATGTGCTCCTGCCAGTATGTGTTGCCTTTGCCGGGAGGCATGATGGCGTTACCGCCGGGAGGATCGACCTGCGCGGAGCCACCACCAGAAATCATTCCTACATCCGCGTGTGCACCGATAATGGCGATGCTGCGGACTTTGGAGGCGTCGAGCGGAAGCTGGGAGCCTTCGTTCTTCAGCAGCACGGCGCTTTGTTCTTCGATGGTTCGTGCGATTTCGAGTCCGCCGAATACGTCAACGACACTTCTCTGCGGTGGATCGTCGATCACGCCGGTGGCGAACATGGCGCGCAGGATGCGGCGGATGTGATCATCGAGTTCGGCGGTTGAGATTTTGCCGGACTCGACCGCTTTCTTGAAGTCGTCGCCGTAGAAAAGTTCGCCGGGTTCTTCATGGTCAAGGCCGGCTGCGGAGGCTTTCTCCGTGCTGTGCGTTCCACCCCAATCGGAGAGGACGAAGCCTTTGAAGTTCCAGTCTTTCTTCAGCAGATCGGTCAGCAGATATTTGTTTTCGCAGGCGTAGACGTCCCAGACGCGGTTGTAGGAGCACATGACGGCGGCGACGTCGGACTCCTGCAGACCAATTTCAAAGGCGAGCAGGTCGCTCTCGCGGGCGGCGCGCTTGTCGATGGTGATGTTGACGGCGTTGCGGCCGCTCTCTTGATCGTTGAGGGCGTAGTGCTTGATGTCGCCTAGGACGTGTTGGGCTTGCATGCCCTTCATGACCGCGCCCACCATTTTTCCGGCGAGGACCGGATCTTCGCCGAGATATTCGAAGTTACGTCCGTTGCGCGGTTCGCGGGTAAGGTTGGTGCCGCCGCCGAGCGTCATGTTGTAGCCCTGGGCGCGGAGTTCGCGGCCGATCAGAGCGCCGTATTGATAACCGGCTTCAACGTCCCAACTGGCGGCGCCGGCTACATCGGCGGGAAGAGCGGTGGAATAGCGGCCGTTCTCGCCGCTTCCGCGGATGCCATAAGCTGCGTCCGACATTTGAATGCCGGGAATTCCGAGGCGGTCGATGCCAGAGGTGTATCCGGCACCGCCATTGGAGTGCGCATAGAGCGGACTCATGGGACTGAGGCCGCGCATGCCGGTGCCGTGCAGCAGCAGAATTTTCTCGTCGAGCGTCATCTCCTTGACGACCATGGACGCGCGATCGTCGGGCGAGAGGCTTGTGTTCGACCAAGGGTGAGTCTTGCCGCCGGACTGCGCGGAAGAAAATGACGAGGCAAAAATCAGAGCGAATACGGAAAGCATGAAAGATCGATTTAGCAGGGGTCGAACATTCAAGGACATGAATAGCCTCGTCGAGAAGGTGACTGCCAAATCGTTTATGTTACGCCTTTTCGTGAGATTCTGCGGGGATAATTTCGGCGGAGCCAGGTTTTGACTTTCAGTTCGGAAGCTGCACTACGGAACCACGGTCAGTGTCTGCCGCCACTTGGCCCCCGTAAGTCTCGGGCTTTACACTGAAGGTGTGAAGATTGCGCTTGGCCAGATCAATCCGACGGTGGGAGACTTCTCCGGCAACGCTAGGAAGATTGTCGATTTCTCGCGGCGCGCCACGGCCGCGGGCGCCGGGTTGATTCTGTTTCCTGAACTGTCCGTGTGCGGCTATCCGCCGCGCGACCTGGTGGAGCGGCCCACGTTCGTAGCGCGCAATCGCGAGAGCGTTGAACAGATTGCGGCAGAGACTGTTGGAATCGCGGTGATCTGCGGGCTGGTCACGCCGGCACACTCGGATACGGGCAAGTCCGTCCTGAACTCCGCCGCTTTGCTGATGGACGGCAAGGTGGCGTTCACGCAGTCGAAGATGCTGCTGCCTACCTACGACGTTTTCGACGAGGTGCGGAATTTTGCTCCGGCTAAGAGTCAGGAGCTGTTTTCCTTTTGCGGCAATCGCATGGCGCTGACTATTTGTGAGGATGCCTGGAACGACAAGCGCTTCTGGCGCAAGCAGCTTTATACCGTCGATCCGGTCGAGTCGCTGATTCGGGCGGGCGGGAATTTTGTGTTGAACATTTCGGCGTCGCCGTTCTGGATTGGCAAGCGCGAATTCCGACGCGATATGCTGGCCAGCATTGCCCGGCAGCATAAAGTTCCTGTAGTGCTCGTCAATCAGGTCGGAGGGAACGACAGCCTCGTCTTTGATGGATCGAGCGTGGTGCTCAATCGCGAGGGAGTGATCATCGCGCAGGGGAAATCGTTTGAAGAGGACCTCATCTATTTTGATTCGAGCGATTTGACGGGCGAGATGCATGAGCAGATTCCGGGGGATGAGGCCAGCGCCTACTCCGCGTTGGTGTTGGGCACGCGCGACTACATGCACAAATGCGGATTTCAGAGGGCGATCATCGGACTCAGCGGCGGAATTGATTCGGCGCTGACTGCGGTGATCGCGGCCGACGCGGTGGGGCCCGAGAACGTGATCGGCGTCGGGATGCCCGGGCCGTATTCGTCGCAAGGGTCCATCGACGATGGGCGCGTGCTGGCGACAAATCTTGGCATTCGCTTCGAGTTGCTTTCGATCAATTCGGCGTACCAGGCGTATCGCGAAACGCTTAAGCCGGTCTTCGCCGGGCAGAAGGAAGACGTGACGGAGGAAAATATTCAGGCGCGGGCGCGAGGCACACTGCTGATGGCAATGTCGAATAAGTTTGGCGCAATCGTGCTCTCGACCGGCAACAAGAGCGAGTTGGGCGTGGGCTATTGCACGCTGTATGGCGACATGGTGGGGGGGCTGGCGGTGATCTCGGATGTTCCGAAAACCTGGGTCTACCGGTTGAGCCACTATGTGAACTCGCGGCGCGCGGTGATTCCTGCGGCCACTTTGGAGAAGCCACCGTCGGCGGAGTTGCGGCCTGATCAGAAAGACAGTGATTCGCTTCCGCCCTATGAAGTGCTCGATGCCGTGCTGGAAGATTATGTGGAAGATTCGCATTCCGCGGAACGCATCGCGGACGATCACAGCTTTGATATTGCCATTGTGCAGCGTGTGATTCGCATGGTTGATCGAGCCGAGTACAAGCGGCAGCAGGCGGCGCCGGGGCTCAAGATTTCTCCAAAGGCGTTCGGCTACGGGCGGCGGTTTCCGATTGCCGCCAAGAACGAAGCCTGAAGCCTGAAACCTCGGAATTTGCAGTATCCTGATAGATCGCATTCCTCAGCATAAAAGCTCAGAACTTGAAAGGAAACATGCGCACTCTTGCAAGCAGCATCTTGATCACTCTACTGGCGGGCAGTTTGGCCGCAGCGCAAACTGCGGCCACGAAGCCGGCTCCCGCGAAAGCTGCTCCGGCCAAAGCTGCGGAGAAGCTCGCCGCTTCTGGGTCCGAGGGGCTTCCCACCGAGGCCACCGTCGATGCGTTCATGAAGCAGCAGTTTGGCTATCAGGCGGATTTGAGCTGGAAGATTAGCAGCATTCGGCCGTCGGCTATCCAGGGGCTGGCCGAGGTGACCGTGGTGCTGGCGACCCAGCAGGGCCAGCAGTTGACTCGCTTCTATGTTTCGCCTGACGGTGAGCATGCGCTGGTTGGCGACGTCATTCCGTTCGGAACGCGGCCGTTTGATCCCGCGAAAAAATTGCTAGAGAAGGGAATCACGGGGCCCGAGCGTGGGCCCAAGGATGCGCCGGTCACAATCGTGGAATTTGGCGATCTGCAGTGTCCGGCGTGCAAGGCGGCACAGCCGACGATTGAAGCGCTGGTGGCGGCGGAGCCCAACGCGCGATTTGTGTTCCAGAATTTTCCGCTGGAGATGCACAACTGGGCGGCGAAGGGCGCGGCCTATGCTGACTGCGTGGGAAGCACGTCGAACGAGGCGTTCTGGAAATTTGTTTCCAAGACTTATGAGACGCAGGCCGACATCACGGCCGAGAACGCCGACGAGAAGCTGACCGCGCTGGCCGATGGCGCGGGCGCGAAGGGCGCGGATATTGCGGCCTGCGCCGCCAAGCCTGAGACGAAGGCGCACGTGGATGCGTCGCTGGCGCTGGGGAAGTCGGTGGATGTGACAGGCACTCCCACGCTTTACATCAATGGCCGCAAGATTGGCAGCTTCGATGCGCGATTGATGGATGTGTACAAGAGTTTGGTGGAGTTCGCCGCGAAAGAAGGAAAGTAAGGGCGGACGTCGGGCGTCAGGCTTCCGGAGATGTTTGCAGGCCTCGATTTCCAAACGCAGGGCGCAGGCAGTCCGCTTCACTACTTTTCGCTGATCCAGATTTCTTCGGTATCGTGGTGGCCATTCGCCAGGACGTGCGGAGTGATGACGATCATCAATTCGTCACTTTCTTCGGACTTGGTGTTGTTGACCATGACGTTGTTCAGGCCCGGGAACGCGCCGAAGCCGGGGATTCCGCTCATGGCGATGGAATCGGACTTCGAGATTTCGCCGGCTACGTAGGCGGGCTCGCCATCCTTCAGGCTGATACTTCCCTTATATTCGCGGTTCGAAATGACGGGCACACCGTCAGACGATTGGCCGGTGAGGGAGCGCACCTCGAGTTCGAGCTGCAGGCTCACGTCGCCTCCGCCGTGAATTATGGGCTTCGCCTTCACGCTTAAGCCCAGGTCTTCATAACTGACGGAAGGGAACGGCGGAACGTAAGAATTGTTCCCCAGCACTTTCGAAATGGCTGGGGAGTTGTAGATGGGAGCGTAGCTGGCGTTCAGGATGGGGTAGCGCTCTCCCAGATGGAAAGTGGCGTCGCTGCCCTGGCCGGCGCGCAGGGTCATGTGTTCCAGGCTGCGCACCCAGGATTCATTCGTAGACAGCGAGGCGGTGAGCTGGTCCAGGCTAAGGCCCATGAAAGTAAGGCCGCCTCCGAAGGTGGTGAGGGGCTGGCTGAAAATGTTGTTGCCCTGGCCGCCGAGCTGAGCCAGCAAGGCAGAGAGGGAAGTTCCACCGGCTTGATTGATGCCTCCGGAGGCGATGAGCTGGTTGATGAGGTCCTGAATGTTCTGGCCGCCGAGTCCGGCGAGCGCGGCGGCGGGAATGTTGAACAAGTTGAAAGTGTTGGGGACATGCAGCCCGATGTTGTGGGCCAGTTGGTGATTGATCTGGAAGATGCGCACGTCGAGCATCACCTGCGGACGCTCGCTGTTGAGCTGCTCGAGAAGTTTTCCGCAGGCTTCAAGAATACGCAGCGGGGCGCGAATCTCGACCGTGCCTGAAGTTTGGCCTGAGGTGATGAAGCGCAGGTCGAACATGGTGCGCAGGGTGTTGACCACCTCGGTGGCTTCCTGCGGCTGCGAGTGCGGCGGCAGAATAAACTTCTGCAACGACATGTGGTCAAACTGGCGATGACTATCCGCATTGTCCGTCGCGATTAAGAATTGGTGAGCATCGAGCGGCGCCCACATCGTCTTGCTGATCTGGCAGGCGAGTTTGACCGCAGTGAAGAAGTCGAGGTCGTCTACGTTGAAAACCAACTGCTTGTTTTGCAGCGACTCGTCGAACTGCACCTTTACGCGGTAGGCGGCGGCAAGTTCATTGAACAGGCTGCGGACGTCGCCACTGAAATGAAAGGTGGCGCGATCGGCGGCGGGTTCGAGGTGGATTTCACCCGCAGCCGTCAGTTGGGCGGGCAGGTTCTGGGCTACGCGTGGACTAGGTGCGCGGGTAGCTTCTTCCAGGCGTTCGCGGGCGAACTCATTTTCCGGATCGAGGTCGGCGGCGGCGCGGAATTCGGTGGCGGCCTGCGGTCGCGAATTATCCATGAGCAGGGCGTTGCCGCGCTCGATGTGGCTGAAGACCAGTTTCGCCTTCAACAGTTCGCGGGCGGTCAGGAACTGGCGGTCTTGCGGCACTAATCGTGAGGCTTGGTCGAACTGGGTGAAGGCTGCCTCGAATTGGCCGCGGTCCTGCAGTTTCATGCCGCGGGCGAAGGCGTTATGTGCTTCCTTACGATCCTGTTTGGACGCGATGCAGCTGATGCTGCCGACAATTCCGTTGCTACAGGAAATTGGCGGAGGGATGGGGCGATTGTCGGCGCTGGCGAGCGCAGCGGTGGCTACGAGAAGGCCTGCTACGAAGATGAAGGTCGCCCGCCGCATGGGTTCAATTCTAACCGGGTTTGCGAAACTTGCGTTCAGCCAACGGGACTCGTACCTTCGAGCCGCGTACGACTGGTTCGTTCCAAGAACGATGCGGAGCGCAAGGCTTGCAAAGTTTTAAGCGCCGCGGGACTAGCCTACGCCTGGGGCCTTCGCCTTAACCAGATCCTTCAACTCGTTCATGAACTCCTTCACATCTTTGAAGTCCAGATAGACGGAGGCGAAGCGCACATACGCGACCTTGTCGTAGCGTCGCAGCCGGTTCATGATGAGCTCGCCCAGTTCGCTCGTCTTGCGCTCGCGCTCTGCCGATTCGATCACGAAAGATTCGGCTTCATTGACGATCTGCTCCAGCTTGCTGATCGGCACGGGACGCTTTTCGCAGGCGCGGAGCAGGCCGTTCAGTACTTTCTGGCGGTCGAACTTTTCGCGCCGGCCGTCCTTCTTGACCACCATATAGGGGATTTCGTCGATGCGTTCGTAGGTGGTGAAGCGCTTGCCGCACTTCAGGCACTCGCGGCGGCGGCGGATGGATTCCGCCTCCTTGCTCTCCCGCGAGTCGACGACCTTGTCGTTGGCAAATCCGCAAAAAGGACATTTCATGGCGCTGGGTTGGCTCAAGGCAGCATGAGCTTATCGTTCCGACACGCGGCGATAAGCGAAAGGCGTGCGGAGCGAAGTGGAATCTGCTGCGCTGAACGATGCGGAAATTGTAACAGTTGA